>SWCG01002835.1_pt1 | contig 74146 bp, 73 predicted proteins | sample 4690071 | NCBI WGS metagenome assembly SWCG01 (sample SAMN10267281, study PRJNA491770) | bioreactor metagenome | isolation source: DHS bioreactor inoculated with subseafloor sediment | place: Japan: off Shimokita Peninsula | collected 2012-10 | reverse complement strand
AGTATGATGGCTATTTTCTTCTCGGCATTGGGTAATTCCTTGAGTATAGCCCACTGATTAGTTAAACTGGCAATTTTTTTGATTCCGGCACTTATAACATGTTCAGTGTAGTCTTCATCACTGTAAGATATGACAATAGGGCTGAAAACACCCTCGAAACTGGGATAGGTTACGGCAAATGTCCATTCATATTGAGCTCCAAGTGGATTGGTTAAACTACTCTGTTCAAAGAGTTGAACTGCCTTAATTGCTTTGATGTTCATTCTCTCCAGTTCAGTTAAGGCCCCATCACCTTCGAAAAGGTTGGCATAGTTGAGGGACCAGCTGTATAATGAGGTTACTGCTGATACGCCCCTTGTTAATGGTCCGTTACCATCTTTTCCCAGTACCAGTTCTTCTAAAAGGCTGCTTATGGGTGGGTTGGTAGCTCCCTGGAACAGGTTCACCACTGCCCTGCCCTGATTTTCATATTCAGTTATCAAAGCATCAATGGCAGGTGCCCATACTCCTCCCGGACTGTAACTAGTTATTACTATGAATGGTCCGGTTATTTCCGGTTTGTTAGTGTTGTACCATGTTTCAAACTGTTGGTATAAGTTATCACGAGATGTTGCTGCCCATGCACCATAATCTTCATCAATCCATTTCAGACTGTAGTATGGTGCGATGTACCCTGGGTTTTGCTCGATCCAGTTTTTAATCTGTGTCTGGGTGGGAACTGCAGATATGGTTCCCAAATCTTTGTGGTATAATCCCCAGTCTGGTGTGGCCATTACCGGGCCTTTGCCATTCTGGGTAGGATCCAGTGAAGTTTCCCCCAGGAGGAAATAGATATATTCCACCATGTTCTGCAGGTTGGCCTGTAATGCTGCACCTGTAGCCAGTGCATAGTAGGATCCCACATAGGTGTTTTCCACAGTGTCTGCGGTGTCACTTGTATCATGTCCTCCTAAAAGATGTAAACCATCCCCACCGTAAGGGTCAGTGTCCGGGTCACAGGTAGGGTATCCGAAACCATTGGAAATTTTGTAGTTGAGATTGGCTGGGCTCTGGAGCAGTTCATCATACCATGAATCTCCCCAGCTGGTTCCAGGCATGGCCATGTCCAGGTAGGCAAAATTCACGTATTGCATGATCCAGTCATTTACTGGTGAAGAGCTGGTACTCCACATGTCCAAATAAATCAGCCTTCGATTGTTTAAATCTTTGATTCCCTGTCCTTTTTCAGGCACTGAACTAAGTATAGCAATATCAGGTAGGAATGTATGGTTCAGCTGGAATTCAGGTACAGGCAAACCAACTGGTGTCACATTTGAAATGTAGGTTTTGTAGGTAGAGTAAGCTATTTCCACCTTGAAACTAGTGAGTGATGATAAGAAACTGATATCATACACCCCATTGGCGTTAGTGGTCCCAGTGGCAAATACAGAGTCATCAACTGGATTTTTAATGGTAATAGTCGCACCATTCACTGGAATAGCACCTGTAATGTTTGTATAAGTCCCTGAAGTTTCATTGTAGATTTCCTTGACTACACCATAGATTCTAGGATCCTGATCTACCTGATTTTCTGAAGCTTCACCAGGATTATCTGTGGAATTCATCTGAACTTGACCTGTATCAGTACCCCCATTTAGATCTTCTGCTGATACCGCTCCACAGAGGAGCAGCGTGAAAACAATTGCCATTACTAGTAAAATCGCTTGTTTTCTCATATTTTCACCTCCTTTTTTTGTTTTTTAGCAAACTGATAATTCAGTTTACTTGAAATTAATTAAAGTATTATTGAATAAATAATTTTCCATAATAATTTAAAATAAATCAAGTAAACTTTATATAAGATGAAGTTCAAGGAATGGTTGACAATCCATACACCTATAAAATTGACACCAATAGGGTCCAGTAAACCTCCTTAGTTTTCCTAAAGGTGCCAAAAAGGGACCTATTACCATATAGGTCCTTAAATCTATTTTAACATCAAAATTTAAAAAAATCCCGCCAATTATGGGGGTAAACAATGAAACTTACAGTTATACACCCTGCAGTTTACGTTTTGTACTATTTCATTCTGATAATCTTCGCCTTTTTATACAACGATCCCTATTATCTTATATCTTTTTTAATCTGTATTTCAGTTTTGATAGCATTACAGGGCATCAGTCATGAATTTAAAGGTTTAATTAAATTTTTCATCCCCATGTCCCTCTTAATTATTATCCTAAATCCCCTAACATCCCATGTGGGAACCACCCAAATTTATATCACCGGAAACTTTTCAATCACACTGGAAGCCCTGATATATGGAATTTTAATGAGTACTTCCCTTTTAATTATTTTACTGGTATTCACATCTTATAACCGCGCTGTATCCTATCAGGAAATGCTTTACCTTTTTTCAAAGAGATTTCCTCATATCTCAATGGTTATCATAATGGCCCTGCGTTTTGTTCCCCTGTTAAGTTACAGATTAAGTGATGTAAATAAGGTCTTCAACTTTAACCAAAAAAGAAGCAGAAGTGGAGCAGGAGAATCTCGGGCGGATAAAATTAAAAAAAATGCCAATAAACTGGCAGTTGTTGTTTCATGGTCCATGGAAGAATCCATGCTCACAGCAAAGTCAATGAAAGCAAGAGGATATGGTATTAAAAAGAGAACCAGCTATCTTTCATATAACTTCAGGAGAATTGACTATCTTTTCCTTTCATTAATCCTGATCACAACCATCACGAGCATATTGGGCCTCCTTCAGGGTTACGGGAGAATAGAAGTTTATCCCACCATCAGCTTCAATATTTCTAAGGATATTTTGAGCATATACTACCTTTCATTCCTAATATTACTTATTCCCATGATATACATGGAGCTTAGAGAAAGAATGGTATGGTATGAGTTTAGAACTAAAAAACAATAATTGAAAATTTCTGGATCTTTATTGATTGAAGTTTACATGTTTACCGGACTTAGGGAGGATATATTATATGAGTTTAATCAAATTTGAAAATTTCAGTTTCCAATACCCTCATCAGGAGAATGCGCTTTCTGACATAAATCTGGAGGTAGAAGTAGGAGAATTCGTTTTAATGTGCGGACCTTCTGGTTCTGGTAAAAGCACCCTACTATCTAACCTTAAAAATGAAATACGACCTGTGGGAGACTCATACGGCAACATTTACTATGATGAAAGAAACATACTGGATATGCCCCATGAAAAATCCGCCTCAGAGATCGGATTTCTATTTCAGAATCCAGAAGATCAAATGGTGTCTGATAATGTATTGCAGGAAATTGCATTTCCCCTGGAAAATATGGGGATTTCCACCGTTGAAATTCGAAACCGGGTAGCAGAAATGACTGCCTTTTTCGGCCTGGATAAACATCTTTATAAAAATGTCAATGAACTCTCAGGAGGCCAAAAACAGCTGGTAAACCTGTGCTCACTCCTGGTTTTAAAGCCCAAATTACTTCTTTTAGACGAACCAACATCACAACTTGACCCAATTGCCGCCTATGATTTCCTGTCCATACTAAGAAGACTCAATGAGGAGTTTTCCATCACCATAATTGCAACCGAACATAAAATAGACAACATGTTCCCTTTCATAGATAAAACCGTGTTCTTGAAGGACGGACACATCCAGTACAGCGACAAACCACGCAACATATGTTCAAAAGCATGGTCAGACCATATTTTCCGTAATTACCTCCCATATGTAACCCGAATAAACTTCCTACTCCAGTCAAAATATGATTATTTAAGTAAACTGGATATACCATTGAATATAAGGGAGGGGCGTTCTAATCTCAATCTCCTGAATAAAGAGTTAAAAAAGTATCAAACATCATTATTACCTGCAGAACCTAAAACCACGGTTTATGAAAAGTTTAATAATGAAAATCAATTCGATAAAAACCAAGATTTTCTAGTGAGTTGTAAAGATATTTGGTTTGGTTATGTGTCAGAAAATGTTGTTTTAAAGGGCATTTTTATGGACATCAATCAGGGTGAATTCATAAGTATACTGGGAGGAAATGGAACTGGTAAAACAACCTTATTACAGATATTAGCCCGACTTATAAAGTCTAAAAAAGGTAAAGTCCGTTACAGGAAAGATCTGAACATGGGATACGTTCATCAAAACCCTATGATCCATTTCAGGCAGGAAACGGTTCAAGAAGAGTTTTCAGAAGCTTCTTCAGAATGGACCGAAGACCATTCCAGCCCGGTGGATGGAGAAGTCCAAGAAGATGGATTTAAATTATTTAAATCCATTTTTAAATCTAAATATCATTATTCTTCAGGGAAAACTAATTATTCCAACGTAATACCTTCTGATTCCAAAACACGAAATTTTATATCTGAAGATGAAAAAATGGAATTGGTCGAACTTTTTGGATTGTCCTGTCTCTTGGATAAACATCCCTATGATTGTAGTGGTGGTGAACAGCAAAAAATAGCCATTGTAAAAGCTTTATTAACCAAACCGGATATTTTATTTTTGGATGAGCCCACCAAGGGAATTGATCCGGTTAGTAAGCTTTATCTTGCAGATTTAATGAAAAAATTGCAAAAAGAAGGATTGACCATTGTAATGACCACTCATGATATTGATTTTGCAGCAGAATACTCTGAAAGATGCATACTGCTCTTTGATGGAGGAATACAAGTTGATGATCATCCGAAAGCCATCTTTGCTAATAATAATTTCTACACCACCTTTGTAAATCGGATGGTGAAGGATTACCTTCCAGATGGTGTGACCCTGAATGATGTTAGGGATGGGTGGGTAGTTTAAGCCTTTTTGCACTGTTTATCCATTTGATGGTGTATATCTAAGCCACTAATTCTTATAGTTCATTTTTACTTACACAGTATGTAACTGGATCCTAAACAAGTATAATGATTCTGGGGATAGGGGCTTTTGACCTTGACAAACATAAGTTACCTGCTTCGTGTCCGGTATATTCCATAAATCAGAAGCACAACCAGTAATGCTGCGGATAACAGTTTGGCAGAGAAAGGAACAAATCCAGTATACACTTCAAGATTAGTTATGGTAACTGCGTGCAGGAAAAAATCACTGCATAAATTTACAATATAACCCACAACCAGGGATACAATCACAATGGATGAAATGTAAATTGTGAAGAATCTTTTTTTGAATTTACTTAGGATCATGGACATGGCAGCCATGTTGGTGGCAGGGCCAGCATAGATAAAAACCAGGACGCTTCCGGGTGTGAATCCCATGAAAATAAAGGCCAATGCGAGGGGAATGGAAGCTGTGGGGCAAACATAGAGGGGAATGGCCGCCAGAAGTAGGATGAAAGTGATAGAACTGGGTCAGATGCAAATATCCTTAATAAGTCCCAGGGCATCCCCATGTTCATTAGAGTACCCATTAATGCCGCAAAAAAAAGTCCGATTAAAAGGGAAGTTGAAACCTCGGAAAAGGTGTTGAAAGAGTACCTAAACACCTCTTTGAGTTTATCATAGATTTCATCTGCCTTATCAGTAGGTGGTGAAGATCCTTCCTTTAGATCACTGGAATGATCCTTACCCCCATCAAAATCTAATATTGCCGAGTTGCAGTCCCCGCAGTGTTCATTCTCCAGACTGGAATCAGTGATTTGATGAGTTGGAGTTTTAACATTCGTATTTTTCTTAGAATGGGAATCCAGCTTAAATGTTTTATTGGCTGTTTGATTTACTTCACTAACCTCTCCAAAAAGATGTACCAAAATTCCTGCAGTTATCCCTGAAAGCGTAGCCAGTAATGGGCGCATTAGTGTTAAAGGCAGGCCTAAAAAGGAGTAGGAAGGTACTATGGAGCTTACACTGAACCCTGATGTTGAAACCAGAAATGATGCTGCAACTGAATCCTTGATTCCTTTATCTTTCAGGGCTATGGCTGCCGGTACAATTCCACAGGAGCATACCGGGAGGGGTAAACCAATCAAAATTCCCTTTAATATTCCCCCCATGGTTGAATTACCCATTAACTTTCCCAGTGAATGACTTGGGAGAAGAATATGAATGAATCCTGCCAGTAAAAATCCTAAAAGGATGAAAAATGAATTTTCAATGAGTATCAGGTAGAAAAATTGGAAAAAATTTGCAATAAAACTCATGAATTCACCATTTTAACTGAATATTAATAAATAAACAACCTAGTTTGACATCAATTGTTGATAAATAAGTTTTAGGAATCTTAAGAACTTTTGAAATCTTCTCCAGGGTTCCACTGATTATCGGAATGTTTCCAGGTTCCATCCCAGGTTTTATTGTTAACTGTGGCAGATACAAAGGCTTCATCCTTTGATTTGAATTTTATGGAAGTCCAGATAATTGATTTATCAGTGATGTTCTCTTTCCCAGCAACATAGGTTTTAACTATACCATCTAACTCATCAAAGAGTTTACTCTCCTCAGTGGAGTTTATTCCAATGTAACAATCAGTACAGTTGGTACAATCGGAACAGTCTTCTTCTTCTTCTATGCATCCTGAAATGGACACTATTATCGTTAGAATGAATATTAAAATAATTAAAAGGCATATTTCAAATTTTCGATTTGACATTAATATCTAATTTAGTTGACTAGATTTAAATTTAATTGATTAATTTATGTTCTTACATTTTAAGGATGCTTTTGTAGGGAATAAAAATGGTGGATTTAATGATTAATTTTTTACCAAATTAAAACCCTTTTTTAAAAATTTAAATATTTTTGATTCGGTTTTCCTTTCCGGTAAATGTTCAAAACCGCAGTTAGGACATCTTACCATATTACAGTTATGGGTGGGGCATCCCTGGCAAGTGGCATTTTTTTCATTCTCATCAAACACATATCCACAAATTTTACATTTCATGTATTACACTCCTAAAAATTGAACTCCTTGATTAGAAGATTTAAAAGTTTAATTAAAGATTAATTAAAGATTTAAATAAAAAAAGCACAATTAGGGGGTAACTAAGAGGTTTTCCATTGGCAGAGGATGATGTAATATATTAACCCCCTAATTGGATATTAAATGGGAAAAAAGGTTTATTTTTCTTTTTTCCGGTCTGGATCTACACTGGAAGATTTAACATCCTTATCTTCCTTGCAACTCTTACCACGAATTCCACATCGACAACTCACGAAATCACCTCCTAAATAATTTAACATAATTTTTATTAATCATATTCTTCAGAATCCCAGGAGTAATCCTCCCTGGTACACAGCGAATGAGACTACATATGCCACAACAAAGGTATATCCGGCAGCAAATGCCGGCCATTTCCAGGAGTTGGTTTCCCTCCTGATGGTGGCCAGGGTGGCCAGACAGGGTATGTACAGCAGGATGAATACCATGTAAGCATATGCCGACAGGGGTGTGAATACTTCCTGTATGGCTGCAATGAACCCTGGATCTTCTTCAGGTGCTACTTCTTCAACAGCTTCAGCAGATGCTGTTTCATCAGAAGATTCAACAGAAACTTCACCAGATGCTGGTTTACTTGATATTTCACCAGAAGATTCCGCAGTAGCTGCTTCATCAGTTGTTCCCCCAGATCCATCTTCCCCCACACCATACAGAATACCAAATGTACTTACCACCACCTCCTTGGCCACGAAACCATAAATTATGGCCACTGTGGCTTGCCATTCACCAAATCCAAGGGGTGCGAATACTGGGGATAATACAGTGCCTATTTGTCCGGTGATACTTTCCTGTGAAGCATATTCCACTCCCACTGGTAAACTACTCAATGCCCATATCACCACAGATAGTACTAGAATTAGGGTTCCTGCCTTTTTCAGGAAGAGCACTCCCTTTTCCCACATGTGAATGATGGCCCCTTTAGCCGTAGGTATCCGGTAAGGGGGGAGTTCCATTACAAATGGTGCGGACATTCCCTTGAATATGGTTTTCTTGAATATAGCTGCCATTACAATCGCCACCACTATTCCCAGGATGTATAGGGAAAAGATAACCCATCCCTGGTATGCGGAGAAGAATGCTGCACCCAATAGAGCATAAACTGGTAACCGTGCACTGCAGGACATGAAGGGAACGATTAACATGGTTAAAAACCGATCTCTCTCATTTTCCAGGGTCCGGGTGGCCATTATTCCCGGCACGGCACATCCAAAACCCAGTATCATGGGTATGAAAGATTTTCCATGTAAACCCACCAGTTTGTGCATGAAACGATCCATTACAAATGCTGCTCTGGCTAGATAACCACTGTCTTCAAGTAAACTGAGTACCAGGAATAAGATGAAAATTATGGGTACGAATACCAGTACACCACCAACCCCACCAATTATTCCATCCACAATAAATGAAGTTAAGAATCCCTCTCCCAGACTGGCAGATACTGTTTCCCCCAGCCAGACGAAAGCCTCTTCAATGTAGCCACCTAACGGATCACCTACAGTAAAGGTTATCTGGAATGTTAACCACATTATCAGGAGAAATATGGGTATTCCCAAATATTTATGGGTCACGATTCTGTCTATTAGATCAGATCGGGTGACTTTATCGATCTTGGGTTTTTTAACTGATTCTGAAACCAGACCAGCTATAAATCCATAGCGGGCATCGGTTATGGCAGCATCGGCATCATCCCCAAAAACATCATTAAAATGCCTCTGGATCTTTTTAACACTTTTCAGAACCCGCTGCCCCTTACCAGATTCTTCAACTTTTTTAATGATTTCTGGATCATCTTCCAGTAATTTAAGGGCGATCCAGCTTGAAGGAGCATCAAACATTGATTTATTATCTGCTCCAGTAAGATCCTGGTTAATGATATTTTCAATCTGTTTTACGTGTTCAGATACTTCATTCCCGTATTCTAATCTGTCCAAGACAATGTTTGGAGATTTTGAAATTTTTAATATAGTTTTAAGGAGTTCTTCACTACCAGTTTCATCCACTGCTTCAATTTCAATTACTGGTACTCCTAAAAGTTGGGAAAGCTCATTTTTATTGATTTTCAGTCCTTTTTCCCGGGCGAAATTATTCATGTTAAGTGCTAGAACCAGGTTGGCACCTAATTCCATCATTTGAACGGTTAAATAAAGATTTCTCTCAATATTAGCAGCATCAATAACATTAACAATGACATCGGGCTTTTCACTCACAATGTAATCTCTGGAAACCACCTCTTCCATTGAGTAGGCGGTGAGGCTGTAGTTTCCTGGAAGATCAACCACTTCTATTTCCTGCTGGTTGTATTGGAAGGTTCCTTCCTTTTTTTCCACGGTTTTACCAGGCCAGTTACCAACATGCTGTCTCATGCCAGTCCAACGGTTGAAAAGGGTACTTTTTCCCACATTAGGGTTTCCTGCCAGGGCTATTCTTATTTTATCCATTTTAACCACCTTCAGCTATCATAGGATTGTTATTAACTAAATTCGACCATTATCTTCTGTGCCTGTCCTCGTCCAATGATAAGTCGTGACCCCTTAACATCTACGATTAATGGTCCTGGGATGTCATTTTTTATGACCTTTATCTGGGAATCTTTGTATATCCCCATCTCTGAGAGTTTCTTTTTGAATTTGCCACCGTGCCATACCTGGACGATTCTCAGATTATCATTTTCAGTGGCCATTGCTAAGCTCATCATTTTATCTCGATCTCAATTTGTTTTGCATCTTCCTTCCGTAGGGAAAGGGAATATCCCTTTATTTTTACTTCAATTGGATCTCCCAGAGGTGCTACTCTTTCCACCTTAATGTCAGACCCACGAACAAGACCCATTTCCATTAAATGTTTTCTGACTTCACCTTTACCTTTAAAGGCTTTTATTACTCCGGTTTCGCCTTGTTTTAAATTATTTAACGATTTGATCATGTTAAAGTGCCTCACTAATTTTTTTTGTTATTTGTAACCAAGTCAAAGTTAGGAAACCCTAACTTTATTAGGATAACCTAACTTTCTTAGGTAAACCTAACTTTTTCATCCTTTATAAATGTTTTGACTCTTAAAAACATTGCACAAAATTTAACCAAACACTTGAATTTACAAAAATAACGAAAATTAAGCGTTATTTAAATGATATCTATGCTGAAATTTAGGATAATCAATTAAATTTATATATCAGTAAATCGAAGATAAATTAAAATTTACTTTAAAATAAATCAAGTTTATTTGAGGAGGGAGTGAATGGACTTAATGGTTTTCGGTAGCTGGGTGCTATTTTTTGCGTTGATTATTGGAATAATTTTAGCCTTTTTCAGGATTTTTGAAGAGTCAAAGCCCAGTGTGGAACATCTGGTGCTGGTTGCAATTCTGGTTGCAATATCAGTTATGGGAACACTTCCCACGGCTGCTGTACCGGGACTACAAGCCGCATCTTTTATAATAATCATGACTGGAATAGCATTTGGAAAGGAAACCGGTTTTATTACCGGAGTTTTAACTCCACTGGTAATGAGCCTGTTTTTAGGATTAGGATACTGGACCGTGTTGCAGATGATTGCATGGGGACTGATGGGATTAACTGCAGGAATTTTGAGCACCAAACTTGAAAAAAGCAAGTACTTAAGAGCAGGGTTTGGTTTTGGTTGGGGATTCTTTTACGGATGGATAACCAACATATCCATGCTACCATTCCTTAGCAGTATCACTTTAACCACGGTGTTTGGTGTTTACGTTGCAAGCTTCCCCTTTGACCTGGTGCACGCAGTTACCAATACAGTACTTCTGGTTCTCTTCTACAGTTTATTTGAAAGGATATTCAAAAGGGCGAAGGATAAATTCATCAATTCAGCAGAAAGTAAAAGTTCACTTAGAAGTCAATAAACAACCATCACCATTTTTTAAAACATTGCTAATGTTTATTAGATTTTAAGAGAAGGAGAATAAATTTGAAAATTCAAAATGAAGCAAATGACAGTTTCAATGCAATCCATTTAATTCACGAAACCAGCACTGGAGAAAAGGTTTTAAGATACAGGAAATCCATTGTTATCCAGTTACCTGGGAAAAGGAACACATTAACTGCTTCCTGGATCAATGGAGGCTACCGGGAAGATATTCAGGCCATCTTCAACCATCAGTTAAATCAAAAGGAGCTTGATTACTTAGAAAAAGGTAGTGTTCAGGGATTTATGAAGAAACTGGCAGAAAATTTAAGTTTGGACCCTGATAAAACTTCTGGCTTTTTAACTGTGGCAGATATGGCTAACATGGCCATAGTAACTGAAACTTATAGGGAGATAGAAGTTACTGCCATAGTCACTGCAGGAATTGAGGTGAATGGTGGGCGAGCTGGAGATAATGCGTCATACTATGAATTAAATGGAAAGTATGAATTTAGGGTAGGTACCATCAACACCATCCTTATAATAAATTCCAATCTTTCTGAAAACACACTTTTAAGATCAGTGCTGACCGCAGCAGAAGCCAAAGCAGTTGCTCTCCAGGAACTAATGGCTCCCAGCAAGTACTCTAATGGTGTTGCAACCGGTTCCGGAACCGATAACATCGCAGTTATCTCCAACATGGAAAGTGAAAACGTTCTACTTACAGCAGGAAAACATTCAAAACTAGGAGAACTCATAGGAAAATCGTTAATTAAGGCTATAAAACAAGCTTTATCCAAACAAAGTAATTTGAATCCTAAATCACAGTGTGATATGTTATTAAGGCTGGAGCGTTTTGGATTTAACCAGGAAAACTACTGGGAACATGTTAAATCCACCTACAAAAATCAGGATAAAACTAATTTCATACCAATACTTTATCATTTTTCGAAAAATCCAGTGGTTGTGTCCCTGGTTGCATCCATCCTGCACATTGTAGATGAAATAAATTGGGGATTGATAAGTGAACCAGTAGGTAAAAAAACTGCAATTTACCTAATGAAAACATTACCCTCAGTTTTGCAGATCAGGAACCAGCCAAATTTCAGTGAAATAATGGATCAAAAAGATTCTATTATCCAAAACTGGATCAGAGTTAGTTCATGGTGTATTGTAACTATTGCAGAGAAAAATGAAGTTGATAATACTATTTAAAAAAAAATAGTCTTTTTTTATGTGTTCTTCTCCATACATATCTTTAAAACCGGTTTGGGATAGAGTGATCCAACCCCTTCACATCCATCTTCTATTTGGGTAATCATTCCAACATCACTCCCCTCTTCTTCCAATTCTATAACCATTGTTTCAGACTCTACAGCTCCGGGATCCTTTTCAATGCACTCCTTGACCTTTGACTGGATTGTCGTTGCATCTTCGACATCGATCATGCTCACTATCTCCAACTGCTGCTGGAAACGTTCTATAGCATCATCCGGTAAGTTTTCTATAAAAGGGATGGCACCAGTGGCCCCTACTATCTTCCTTTTTTCCGGATCCACACCACTGAAATGGAGGGCCTCAATACTTTGACCGGTGATGTGCCCCTGCACCTCTGAACCGCAAAGGATCAGGAATCTGATGTTGGGATTGGAAATAAGGTTAGCCACCATCTTTTCAATTCCCAGGTTTTCGGTTTTACAGGGCCCGGCAATTGCTGCCCCTCCATCCACCAACACCCCTTCAATATGGGAAGCAAGGGTAGCACCAGCCACACAACTTTTTGGATCCCCCACTATGTAATCTCCATTTATAACTGGCCATCCTTCTGCTGCTTCTTTCTTTTCAACCAATATAACACCTCCGTGTCTAGATTAAATGATCATTATTTTATCTGATTTCTCAGAATATAAATATTTCCATTTTACTTTATTATTAATCAAGTAAAATTAAATAATTCAAAGGATAATCGAAAACAACTACAACATATTAAAACCATTAATCCATTAAAGCTCCTTAGTTTTCCTAACAGTGCCGAATGGATGGAATTATACATCATAAGTCGCCTTATTCCCCAAAAACCAGAATATGAGTTCAAAAACTATGCAAAGAAAGATATTTAAAAAAATGATATACCCCGAAAAAATAAATGGGGGAGATATTATTTACCGAGCTCGGAAATATCCATATCCAATTAGACAAACCAAAGCAATGACCCCAACTATTGCAGCTAAAGGCAATCCCGAATCTGATGATCCCGAATTATCCCCATCACTAACCTCATATGCCTTGGCATACCCATTATCACCAGGGCTGGTACTTTCTTCGGACTGGGGCCGCTCACTAGAACCATCAGAATCACTAATACTCTGAGATGTTGCACTAGCAGTTGAACCAGTAGTTTGAGACTGGGTGGCAGGTTGTTGGGTTTGACTTGGAATTTGGCCGGGTGCAAACTGAGAATTACCTGTTGCTTTATAAATCTCCGAATTCAACTTGGCTAGAAGATCAGGATTCAAGTTTTTAGAAGCCCATTCTATCATGGCCAGGTTTCCGCAGCTACAGTCACAACAGGCCACACCATTGGTGGCTATCAACTGAGCCCAAGTATTTTTCACCATATTTAGAGTAGCTTGATCAGTTTTCCAGTAACCCTCGTATGCTGCTGTGAGCAAAGTTCCTGTGATGCTGATCATAGAATAGGCATTGTTTCCCGTGGAAAGCCATTTAGTAACTCCTAAATTGTACTGATCCTTAACATAGGTATTGGCTACTTCCTCCCACATCCAGTTCTTGACTGTGCTTGGACTGGTAACTTGCCACCCCCACAAGTATGATACAAACTTGTTGGAAATGTATCTAGCCCCACTGTAACCTTCACCCATCATTCCCTGTATCCATTCAGGGTTGAAGTACCGACTCCTCATTTCCTGCGCCATGAACTGTTGCAGTGAGTATATTTGAGGGTTGTTGGTGTTGGCATAGTACAGTACGTTGAGGTTTGGTGCTTTTCCATTGTTCATCATCTCAATGGCCATAGATAATCCACCATAGTAATCGTAGTAGTCGTCGTTGTCGAGTACACCATATAAGTTTGTGCATCGACTGTGGTATGCTATTTCGATGCCTTTAAGAAGTTCTCTGAATAAATCAGGGTTGCTGATGCCCCAGTTTCGCTCGGTGTAGGAGTGACTCATACGGTTGATATAAACATCCGCTACTTCTTCCCTGTTCTCCCAAGTCCAGCTCTGTTCAACTGCCTTGTTAACACCAGCACCGTATTCACCCACAGGTGGTGCGAATATTCGAGTTATGGCGAGTTCTCCAGACTCATTAGATGATATTCCCTGACCTATAAATCCTAAAGTGGATTCAATCCAGTGTTTGGCTATATAGTTCTGATCCAGGGATTCATCTCCTTTGAAGTTGGTGTATTTGGCATCTACCAGTGTTAGCAGCACATAATCAAGGGCAGTAGTCAGTTGAGGATACTGTACAACGATCTGGTTGTATGATGCTGCTAGAGCAAGTCGATAGGAACGGTCCATGTTGGTCAAGAGTCTGGGGAATAGATCACGGAATAAGCCGCTGGTAGTTACAACCACGTCAACTCTTGGTCTTTTGGTTACTGCTGCTAAACCATTAGCAGTCCTTACTGCATTGAGATCGCTTAAAAGGGTTGCCATTGGAGTGGCGGTGTATTTCATTTCCCACTTCTTACTGACTGTGTTGTACGTCCAGGGCTGTATCCCCAGCATTCTAAGCACAAACGATACCATGGTACCATCATCACGGGCTGTTTCCACACACCATACTACCGCTGCTATCTTCTCCGGAATATTATCCAGTTGGGCTAAGGCCATATCTGCCAGTTTTTTACCAAGATCCCAGGCAACCTGGGTAGGCATTTTACTCTCATCTAAGGCATAAAAGTTTATACCAGTTGGGAGTGATTCAGGAGACTTAATGGGATCGTTTCCTTTGCCTGGAGTAACATATCCTCCAGAAAGTGCCTCAACCAGGGAATCCATCTCTGATGTGAAACTGTTCCTGATTTTATCAGCGTATGACTTTGCATCATTGAGTTTTGCTTGTAAGGTAGCATCTGTAGTTAATTCTGCTGCCGTTTTTTGGCCGGTAATGATCTGCAGTATCCAATTCTGTGCTTCCTGGTTCAGTTGTCCTGCCTGTTCTATGGTTAGATCATTATAGTTCCAGGTAGGATGCATAACCTGACAGATTAGTTTCTGAAGTGATGAACTGGTGGAACTGTCAACTGAAACAATGGAAGTTGCCAGAAGTGCTATTTCCTGGTCAGTCCATGATTGTCCGAAAGTGTGAAGACCATAGGGTAACAGGGTATCCTGCAAATTCACCAAGTAGTCATGGATCTCTTCTATGTCTGCATCGTTGATGTTATCTGGATTGATGATTCCCAGATCTGTAGCCAGATTCATCTCTTTTACTTTATCTGCAATAGCCTTTCGGTAATGTTCCTTCATATCTTGAGCTGCTGTTTCATAAAGATTTAGAAGATCCTTTAACTCTAGTAATCCTCCATATAAAACTACAGTTTTAAGTGGTGGAGTCAGGTGATCGACAATCACAGCCAGACCTCTTCTTTTAGCCTGTGTTCCTTCACCAACTCCATCCATGATGTACAGATAGACAGAGGGTATGTCTCCGGCCATTATGTCTGAGTAATCAAACTGAGATAGTGCCACTTGTTTAGTGGGCAACCATTCATAGCTGGCGTGCCTTCCCACGTGTACTTGTGCATCGGCATTAAACTGCTGGTTGATGTAAGCATACCACGCTAGATACTGGTGAGTTGGGGGAACTACGGTACTATGATAGAATTTGCTGGCGTCTGCTTCCCATCCTCTCTGTGGTTCAGGACCTATGAAAACATTTCCAAACCGAAGTCCAGGAATAACAATATATTTTTTACCGTTACGAGTAACTGTCATTATATTTCCTGGTGCCTGCCCCCATCCATTTAGTCCAGGGATAGACAGAGACTGGAATGCTGTTTTTGCATTGAAAAATGCCATCCAAGCATCTGTATTTCCACCTATTACCTCTTTCAAGGCATTGCCCATGTCTTTTATGAATCCAATCGCTTGTGTTGCCTTTTCAGGATATGTGTTGGCCAGGGAGATCATTTCCTCAGTCCATTTATCAATGGTTTTAATGGTCATAGCCTTTACAACATCATTGTTTGCCCCGTAAGATACTCCCAGTTTAGTTACTTCTTCGATGTATCCTACTGGTCCTTCAGTTACCTGTTTTTGGGCTAGTGGGTGTAGTGTATTAAACCAAGCTATGTACTCGTCGGCATCCCAGAGGATGGTGTTAGGGTTATTAGCCAGCTCTTCCAAGACTCCTGGAGCCCAATTTGCAACGTTAATTCCGCGTTCGATCATTAAGCTAACTAGAGCATCACCATTCTGTGGAATGTCCTCTACAGTGTATCCTTCTAATTTTAATCTATTTAAGATTCCAACTATGGTGTCCGGGACGTTCAGGTAGGAAGCTCCAATGTTTTGTTTTCCTGGTGGGTAGTTGTAGTACACCAAAGCGATCTTTTTGTTGGCATTATCCATGTATTTTAGATCAGTCCAGTTTTTTACTCTGCTGGCTAATTTTTCTATTCTTTCCGTTATGGCTTTGTAACTTCCGATCATTGCTCCGGTAACTGTGTCCATCTCTGTTTCAGTGGTAGCGACAAATATGGGCTCTACTATTCCCTGTGTTTCAGGTATGGCTATTTGATAGTAACTATCACTCCACATTAGACCATCATCTGAAGTAAGCCATTCCCCCTCACTTCTTTTAGTGGAAGTCATGGCACGGAATACTGGTACGTTCATGTTGCTTAAGAAACTGTTGGTCTGTTCTAGGAAGCCTGAACCAAGAGTGAAGGTATAAAAACTCACCAGAGCATCTATTCTGTACTTGTATTTGGATGGGTTAGCTTCGTACTCTGTGCTTGTTACTACATGGGTTGTTTCTGCCGGATCGTAAACAAAGAATTTGATCATTGCCGAATAAACATTGGTCGGTAATGTTCCATTGGTTCCGGAATAGTAACCAACTACAGGTATTACATTCACACCCTGTGCCACCATTTTTTCGATAGTTGTCTGGAAGAAATCCATGTTACCTGAAAGTAATGATCCTTCACTGGATACCAAGCCAACAGTAGGTTTAGATGGATCCAGGGGGTATTGTGCCAAGTAACTTTCTAAATTGGTGTAAATAACTCCATCCCTATATAGCATCTCCTTTGAGAATGTTCTTGCAGGGGCAGGTGTCCAAGTCCATGGATTACCATTCAAATCCGCAAACTTCTTTAAGACCCACTTATACTGATTTTCATAGTTTTCTGTACCTTTATTGGCATAATAAATTCCCGAATCAATCCATTCTTCAAACCAGAGATATCCGTTGGCTTTAGAATAAGTTGCTTTATACTGATTTATTCTCTGAATGTTTCCATTCTTAAGGTCATAGAGAATAGTATTTTTAGTGCTTGTATCCCCAATAACTCCATCAGATATCCAAGTTCCATCAGATTTCTGGAATATATACTGTCCATTTATCTGGCTAAGTTTTGTTACAGAGGGGTCACTTTCCAATATTAGGAATATTTTGTTGGGTTTATTCTTGAGTATTTCTGGGTTTGCGGATATTACATTTTTGAAATTATTCATTCCGGGTTCAAATATCCATTCCGCTATTATTATGTCTGCGTTTTCGATTAATGCCTTGAGATCAACAGTTGACATTTGCCCTATCTGAGTTGTAGTTCTTATATCGAATTTTACAAGCCATGTACTCTTATCATTAGGTTTATAACCCAATTGAGTTGGATTGATAAGGTCCATGATATGATGAGCTGCATCGTTAGTCATCCTTGTACTTTCAGAAGAGTGTATAATTAACACTTGCGGATCCTTCATGGTCTGAGATTCATTTTCAGAGCTTGAATTCTGCTGTTCTAAATATTTCTGGTTTTGAGTTTCTGAAAGTTCTGCAGCTCCTCCTGAATCACCTACCAGCGTAGTATCTTCTGCTGCTACAGTTCCTGATAGCACCAATGCAAAAACAAAACATGTTGTTATTAGAATTACTCGTTTTGTAACTTGTTTTCTCATCCTTTTCACCTCCTTTTACATTTTTTATCATGACAAATTAATTGTCAGACTGAATTTATAATAATACTATATATAACATTTGTGTTATTACAAATGAATGTAATTTGAACTTAATAGTAATAAAAAATTAATAATTAATACAAAGATCATGATTCATGCCGGTTTTTTATTACCACCAAGGGTAACCAATTACCCAAGGAAGCCACTAATAGCTTTTAATCTGAAAAAACAAGCATATTAAGAATATCTATTTTTTAATAATTTATCGGCGCAAAATATGTTTACATTATTATTCCGAAAAATAATCAACAGAAGACTGAATAAAAAAAAGAAAAAATGGGGAAAAAGTTTTTCATTATCTACCAAACAGGCTACCCTTGAAGAAGAATCCAACTGCACCTAAGGCCAGGACAGATACAATTCCCACAATAGCGTAGGTACCCCATGGGGTGTTGTCATTGTTCTCGGTTCCAGCCTGAGTTACTTCGTAGGATTTTCCAGCATCACCAGAAGGCTGAGCTCCAGCTTCGGTGGTGGTGGTCTCGGTTGCAGCATTCACTGCAGCACCAGTAGTACCTACAGATCCTGTGGAGAACCTTCCAGTTCCACCAGTTCCACCAGTTCCAGTTGAAGTTACCAGTACTGATCCATTTGAAGTTCCAGTTGAAGTTCCCTGGTTTGAATCTCCATCTTGAGTTTCAGTACCGCCCTGGATTTTTATCAGGTCATCCTTAGTACGTACAGGTAATCCTTTAATATAATTCAAGGAATCACCTCTTGCATCTCCTCCAGCTATAATTCTTTGCCACTCCTCTTCAGTTACCCAAGTATCTGCAGACAGAGTAATTGTCGGTGCAGAAATCAGGTTCGGTGAGGAATAATCTCCCTTATACAGTTTGATGTATTCTTCATAAGAGTTAGAACCTTTAGCAAATGAGGGACCTTCCCAGTCTATGATGGCTACTCTTCGGGTGTTGGTTGCACTGTCAAAGACACTTAGAATTAGGACGGACTTACCATTGGTATCACTGGTCATTCTCTGGCTGAAATAGGTTCCTGCTCCTGGGGAAATCCCTAAGAGGTAGGAATATATGTCATCTCTGCAGCTGATGGAAGTACCAATAAGTGCGTAACTTTCGTCTTCCCCAATTGGGAAGTTATCGTAGATGTAATTGGTGATTAAGTATCCTGGTGAACTACCACCACAAACGTGGTTATGCCATAACCAAGCCATTAAAGCATCGTAAGGTGGGTCGTACAGTATTACCTGGTCAATGATACATGAAGATTCGTTTTTGGCTGTGAATGTGCCATTTTCTGGATTGTAAGTTAGGGTTTTACTGATGACAGTTTTAGTTCCGTTCACCAAAGTTTCCAGACTGAACTGGAAGTATAATGGGTTGTATCGGGCGTTGTGCACTGGTAGTAGGGTTGCTCTGGATAGTCTGGATCCTAAGATCTGGTAGATTCCATCCATGGCCATATCCATTACCTGCTCATTTACTCGTACGTAACCTGCAGTGGTGAAGACTGTAAGGTCATAGTCATCTTTTTCCAAGTTTATTCCCTCCACGGCGAATAGTGCAATGGCTTGGTTGGCAGCATCGATACCGATCTGTTTGATCTGCTCAGGAGTCAGGTTTCCAGTGGCGTAGTTAGTGGCAACTCTCTGGCTTGCAATGTTGGTTAAACCTAGGCCCAGTATGTAGTCCATGTCCAGTCCCAGTGCATCACATACAACTTTTTTGGAGTCAACTCCTCCAGTTAAGTTGTTGTGAATTGCAGGGGTTATGTTGTCAAAGACGTACAGGATCTCCACCAGGGAGTCGGGGTCAGTTTCTAACTTGTTGATTAACCAGGTATTGAAAGCTAATTCACCAGCTATACCTGAATAAGCAGTATTGCCAGTTTGTTGTTTGTATAACTGGACCACTGCTTCTTCATTGAACCTCATTATTATGAGAGTTCCTAGATTGGTTGATGGACACCATCGGATGAATCCAACCATGTTGTCTTCAGCAGTGTTGTAACCTACCCATGAACGTTTTCCAGTGGTCAAGTCCAGAGAGTAGATGTATGCATCGTCATCTGAGTTACCAGGCACACCTACAGCCCTATAACTTGTTGCTTCCAGTTCTCCGGCATTTCCATACACCCCATGTGGGTAGTACTTCAAGAGAAGACTGATCATAGCCTGTCCACTGATGGTTCCCAGACAAACGTGGCCGTGATAGGCGGCTTGTCTTAGTATATCTGTGGAGAGTCCTTCTTTCCAGGCATTGGCCAGACTGACATATCCAAAGGCATTGTCCCCTAAAGTTGGTTTTATGGTGTTGTCCCATAAGGCTTGGTTTATAGCCGAGAACGTGCCCAGGTAAGCAGGGGTTAGTGAACCGTTTTTGAAGAACGCAGCAGTGAGTGTACTGCCATTTCTTACAATGAAACAGAAATCCACAGGATCTGTTCGTGTTGACTGGAATGTCAAAATGTTACCCTGCCCATAACTGATTTTACCATGCAAACCGTTTAAAACACCTTCCAAACAGTCTTCAGTGGTGGTACCGTTACGGTAAGCCAAACCAGCTGTGGTTATGCACAGCACTTCATCTGCGTTTGCAAAGTTCAGTAGGTTGTCGGCGGCTGCTGTGACTTCGCGGCCCAGTTTGTAGTTCTCGGTAGCCTTCATATCAAAGGTTACATCCCCATAGAACATTGGATCAGTGCCTGCCTGGTTTACACCCACTTTCTGAGTCTGAGTGATATAACCCGGTGCAGTTACAGTCAAAAGAAACTTGGTACCATTGGCCACCCCCGAAGAAGTGAAATTAATCTTAAAATGATTATTTGGGTACTCAGTTTTGTCAAACGCCACACTATTGTTGCTGGAGTCCTTAACAGTTATGCCCGGATTAATATCATCCTGAGCATATTCATAGTTAACCTGGACCCAGATAGTGGGATCTATTGCTTCTGCTGGTGATGAATCTGATCCATTAACGTCACTTAATCCTTCACCTCCCGTTGTAGATGAATCTGCAGCTGATGCAGCCCCACATAAAATTACTGCCATCAATGTCGCTATTACAAGTATTACTCCTTGTTTTCTCATCTTTTCACCTCCTTTTTCATTTTTTGACAGATTGCTGTCAAACCAGATTTGTAGTAATACCATATATATGTTTTGTGTTATTACTGAAGGATGATATCTCCAAATTATCGTAATACTTTAAATAAAATTATTATAAAAACAGTTTGATCGTTGATTCTTTAATACTAAAAGAAATATTTCCAATAATAACAAAATAGAATAAAAATTTAAACAATAGGGTCAAGTTAAAGTCAGATTCAACTAAGTTTCCTTTTCATCCACACTGCACCGATTCCCAGACCGAACACTAAACCAATTAGAAGACCAGACAATAAAGGAGTCATAAACCCTGCACTATTATATCCCACAAGATTTAACTTGGATAACCCCTGTTGTATGGCATTTTCATTGGCGCTGGCAACTACAATTCGGCTGGAAACTTCAGGATGCTGGTTTATAAAGTTTTGAACCGTGCCAGTGTAAGACACTGCCAGAATCTTCTGATTAGGGTTGGTCAGCGTGCTTTCCAATTCGTGGGCCACATCTTCGGCTGAGGCAAATTTATAGACCGTGACGTTAACTCCCAGGTTATCAACCACGGATCTGGCCAGTTTACCTGTGGAGTCATCAGCTATGATAAATGCTGATTCATTGGTGGTTACATGCACGCCATGAGCGCTCACCGGAACTATGAATGCGGCAGTTATCAGAATGAAAATACCTATAGATATGCCACTTGATTTTAGATTAATCATCTTAAGTAACCTCACTTTAAATTTGTTTCACCTGTGCCAGTTCTGGTTTTAGTTTAAATAGTGACAGGATGATGAAAACATTTATAACACCTTCTATCACCCCTACAAATAGATAAAACGGCAAAAGAGTGGCTATTAAAACTTCCAGGGTGGCAACACCTGCCACTAACATTATTAGAACCTGGGCTATGGTGGCCATGATGATTCCCATGAAGGTTCCCGCGAATATGCTCAGCCGATCATCCAGTTCAGCTGTGAACTTGTAGAAGTAGTAGGTTGCAAAACTCATCACAATTCCCATGGTCACTACATTAGCACCTAAAGAGGTGATACCTCCCATTCCCAGGATGAAAAACTGTACTATGAAACATAAGAATGCTACTGTAACCCCGCTTAGAGGGCCTAATATAATCACCACCAATGGTATCAAAAACAAGTGTATGGGAACCCCGAATGGTGAGGGTATGGATATTGAGGATGCGGCTATAGTTACTGCAGCCAAAATCGAAGTGTTTACGATTATTTTCTCCTTTTCCTCGGTTTTAGAAAGTTTGTACATGTACACTGCCATAAAGACAATGGTTAAAATCCAGTAGATTGCAGCCTGCCACAATGGTAACAGACCATCAGGTAAATGCAAAGTTATAACCTCCTTTGATAATTTTTACTCCCAGTATTTGGACAATTAGTCATTCCAGTACCTAAAGAATCATATAAATAGGATATTATCTTCCAAATAGACTCAGTTGTAACTTTTTTAAAGTACCACCTTCTTGGTAAGGGAAAGACATTGCAATTAAACCAACAACCACCATTAAACCAATCATAGCAACTGGCCCCCCAGGTGAATTATTTGAAGATCTAGTATTTCCTGTAACTTTTTCAGGACCACTTTTAGAAGTAGTGGTGGCATTGTTGATAGTTGTCGATGTGTCGGTTACTGTTTGTTCTGTTCCACTTCCCCCAGTTGTGCTCCCATAAGGCTTTGAATTACTGCTGGACGAAGTAGAAGTATAATCTGAACCCGAAGAACTTGAAGCTGAAGAAGTTCCTGAAGAACTAGTTGATCCCTTGTTAGTAGTGCCAGTATCAGTTGAAGTGCCAGTTCCAGGATCTGAAGGTTCTTCTATGGGAGTTCCATGTCCCGGGTGCGCTGTAACTACTCCGCAGACCATTAAAGGAATGGAAATAATCAATATCAGAAGAATCAGTTCTTTTTTTACTTGTTTAATCATCATCGTCTCCTTCAATTTGTGTATAAAAAAATAATAGTAATATCATATATATGATTTGTGTTATTACTGTAATCCTTAAAATCAGCAAAAAAGTATTATCAAACATATTATTGATGGAGTTAAAGTCAAAATAAATTCATAATGCAGATTAAAGAAACATAATGAAATTCCATATAGTTTAAAATGAGATTATCCTTACCCTAAGTCCCTCATGTCCAGTAGGTTCTGGTTTAAATGGAACTTCCAGACCTGAGGCCCAGATAGTACATGATAACCTTATATTTTTTTGGAAGTAGTCTGAACACACCAGGAGTAATAATAAAAAACAAATAGAAAGTCTTAAATAGAAGCAAGTCTCATCCCATGATTGTACGAATAACGCCAAATAAAGTATTACTAAAGGGGTGCTAAACGGTGTTTTTGTATTAAAAGTGATGAACTTGCCATTTTCCTCCTGCAAGACGTCCCCAGAGGGATCCTCAAGATCCCTCCGGCACTTTTTAGAGGGCATCAAACTCCCTTGTACAAACCGCTCAAATGTATCAACCACATGATGCCCTCTTAAAATTCACCTAACATTAACTCTAACACTCCCTCTCTAAGTAGTGATCTTCTGACAGTAAATGAGTAACAAGACGCACCGTATTCAAACTAACAACCAGTTAAAAGAATACAAATTAGTCATTTTTATTACCAACAAGTAAAAAATCAGATTATTTGTAATACTGATGGAAACGTTTATATTATAAGTCTTCGTACACAATTATAGAATTTAAGGCTTAAACTAAAACTAGTATTACTTTCTGCCTGGAAAACAAAAGTAAAATAATACTAACAATAGCATTAGCCATTATTGAACAAAGGAGGCAAAATATGCATATACCCGATGGTTTTATCCCACTGTGGCAGTGCGCCATATACTGGATCATTGCATTAATAGCACTTGGTTATTCTCTAAAGTGGGCCAGTAAAAACTTGGATGAAAAAAACATACCCCTTATGTCTGTACTGGCAGCAGGTATATTCGCCATTCAGGCCATGAACATACCTATACCTTGGGGAACCAGTGGACATATGGTAGGCGCAGCATTAATAGCAATTATATTCGTCAGCCCATGGGCTGCAGTGCTGGTTTTATCTATAGTACTGATACTACAAGGATTAATATTTGGGGACGGTGGAATGACCGCCCTCGGAGCCAACATAGTTAACATGGGGATTATAGGTGGTTTTGTTGGATTTTATGCCTATAAGGTCCTTAAAGGAATTGGTAGAATACCGGCAGTCTTTGTTGCAGCTTGGGCATCCATATTCCTGGCAGCACTAGCCTGTTCCATTGAAATGTCCCTGGCTGGTACTTTCCCCCTGGTGGAAGGACTCATATTCATGGGATTATACCATGCAGTGATTGGCTGTATCGAAGGTATCATCACCGTAGTGGTGATTCTGGGTATTGATAATGTGCGACCTGATCTGTTACCGGCATGGGTAAGCAGTAGAAAGCAGGAGGCAGTAGAATGAACACCAAAAATCGGAACCTGATTATTGGTGGGCTGATCATTGCCCTGATAATCGCTGTTATGGCACCTTTCCTGGCATCCAGTAATCCGGATGGATTGGAAAGTTCAGCAGAAAGCCTCGAAGTACCAGAATCAGAAGCCGCTTATACAGCACCATTACCTGACTATGCCATACCTGGAATGGAAGATAACCCCTTAGGGGGTGTTGTTGCCCTGATAGTGGGAACTATTGTAGTTCTCCTAGTGGTACTTGGAGTGGCAACCATAATTGGGAAACGAAAGAAAAACGGGACCAATGAATAAAATTAAATAAGGAGCTTTTTTTTAAGCTCCAACTTTCCTTATTTTAAAAGATTAAACATATTAAAACTAACAATCAATGGGGATAATAAAGACTAATTAATTGGGAACCACAATATGCAAGGACTAGCTGAAATCGATAGGGAAGCAAGTAAAGACAGCTTCATGAACAGTTTAGACGGAAGGATAAAACTAATATCCTCCCTGCTGATCATCATTTACGCAGTTTCCAGTACTAACCTTATGATACTGGTCATAATGGAGATGTACCTTTTAATCCTGATTTCACTATCCAATGTAACCCCCATCTATGCACTCAAACGTATAGCCCTCATTATACCATTTGGAGGTTTTGTTGCTCTTATTCAACCATTCTTCCAACCAGGGAATGTGATCTGGACCGGGGCATTCGGTTTGTTACACATGACTGATTATGGTCTCTACTTCGGAGCATTACTCCTCTTCAGAGTTACGGTTTCAGTCACCTCCATTGTTTTCTTATCTTCATCCACATCCATGCAGGATCTGGTGGCTTCTGCCCAAAAACTGGGAGTACCACATCAGTTAGCCATGCTGTTAAACCTAACAGTTCGTTATTTGTTCTTCTTTTACGATCAACTGATGAACATCTTAAATGCCCAGTCCACCCGTTGTTTTGACATATTCAGTAAAAAAACCCCATACAAGTGGAGGTTGAGAAAAGTAGGAGAAACAATCACTATGATGTTTCTCAGGGCTTTTGAACAGGGAGAGACTGTTTACCTGAGTATGATGTGTCGAGGTTATTCTGAAAATACTCGTATTTACCGGGCTAAAGTTAAGTTAGATAAGAAAGATTTTGCTTTTATGGGAACCACCATATTTATATTATTATCTTTACAATTACTGACTACAATGGTACTTTAATTTGTCTATTATTTGAGGAAATTTCAATGACCAGAGTAGTTATTAAAACTGAAAATATGAGTTTCGCCTATCCCGATGGGACTCCTGCACTCCAAAACATAAACATGGAAATATTAGAGGGTGAAAGAGCAGCCATCATTGGATCCAATGGTGCGGGTAAATCAACATTATTTTCTCATTTTAACGGTATTTTAAGACCCACCTCCGGTTTAATTAAAATTGATGGTGAACCAGCCAGTTACAAGAAGGATGATCTCATAAAGATCAGACAGAAAGTGGGCATGGTATTCCAGAACCCAGATGACCAGCTTTTCTCACCAACAGTGGAAGAAGATGTGGCATTTGGACCCATGAATTTGGGTCTTCCTGATGAGGAAGTAGAAAAAAGAGTGGAAGAATCCCTGGAAGCTGTGGGGATGATGGGATCAGAGAGAAAGGCTCCCCACCACCTCAGTGGCGGTCAGAAGAAGAGAGTGGCTATTGCCGGTATTCTGGCCATGAAGCCAGATATAATGGTTTTGGACGAACCAACCACCGGATTGGACCCCCATGGAGCAGAACAGGTTATGGACATCCTTTACGATCTTAATCTGAAGAAGAATATGAGTATTATCATATCCTCCCATGACGTGGAGATGGTAACTGAATTTGCAACCAAGATCTTCGTACTCCATGGAGGTGAGATCATCCACCAGGGCACTCCCGAGGATATATTCAATGATCCAAAAACCATTAAACGAGCCCAGCTGAAACAGCCCACTGCTGCCGCCCTTTTACATCGTCTTAAGACCAATGGTATGTCAGTTGGTGTTAAATTAACTGTTGAAGAAGCCTATCATGAGATCCTTCACGGTATGGGTGAAGATGCCTATCACAATCTACTGCATATGGTTAAAGATCAGTGCCACCATAAATTACTACATGCCCTGGGGGAGGAGAAATATCACCAGATGCTCCACATCCTTGAAGAAGAAAAGAAAAATAAAAGTTCTTAATATATAATTAAGCCTTTCTACCCACATCAACCACTTCAAACTCATCCAGATTAACACTTCCTATAATCCGGTAGAATTCTTCTTCTGGTAGGCTGTGGAGTTCCTCTGAGTTGATACCCCGTGCCTGTTCCAGGCCACGAATGTAGTATTTGAAGTCTGGGCCCAATTCATCCATGATCCGGTAACCCTTTCCAATGTTAATCAATTCATTTTCATCAAAACCAGTGATTAAATTGTTTATTTTTCTTTTAAGGCGTTCCGTGGGTTGTCTGTAGGTTCCCATTTCCAGGGCAGTTTCGATGTCCATGGGTACTTCCAGTTCATGGGCAAGTTCATTTTGAGTTTTCCCGGTGTGTTTCCTGAATCCTAAAACCAGATTTTTTAGATCTTTTTCCATATTTTTGACCTCCTACTTTTATTGATAATAATATGATCCCCTTAGTATAAATAATTTTTTAAATTAAAGTATTACTAGTTAAATGTGATAAACGAGTTTTTATAAACAATTCGATACACATCCGGCATGGGAATATCATATACAAAGTATAACCAGATTAATTACTTAATTAACATATTATACTGTGAATTTTTAGTGTTTGTCCCTAAAAATATTCTTATGAATAGTTCATTGAAATTAGATTTGTTAGATAAATATTCTAAATCATCTCTGGGAAGTCGAAACCCTTATTTACTTGAAAATCTTATCTATTCCAAGTACAACTCTTTATAAAATCAATACAATATTTATCAAATCCAATTGTATATAATCACATTTTGCTTAAATAAAATAAACTCATTTATAGGTGTTATTTTGCTCAAAAAACGTTACTTATTCCTGGGAATAGTATTCCTGATACTTGCTTACATGTTCATTGAGCCCTACTGGATTGAAACTAAACAAATAACCATTGAATCAAACCAGATCCCTGCCGAGTTCGATGGTAAAAAAATTGTTTTTCTCACCGATATCCACGCCAGCCCTAGCTTTAGTCAGGAAAGAGTTGATAGTGTGGTTAGCCAGGTCAATGCCCTGAACCCTGATCTTATCCTTCTGGGAGGAGATTATATCGATGGGGATAACCAATACATTTCATCAACTTTTGAATCCCTTTCCAAATTGAAAGCACCTCTAGGTGTTTACGCAGTTCTAGGGAATAAGGATCCGCAATACGAGACTTTGGATGCAATCCCTCAGTATGGAATTACTTACATTGGGAATAATGGAACCTGGATTGAAGAGAATGGTTCCCGTATTCGTCTGGGTGGAGTAGGGGACTACAATAATGGTATGCAGATCCAGAGTGCCACCACCTCAGTGGTTACTCCACAGGACTTTGTTATTCTACTCACTCATAACCCTGATTACTTCCCTGAAGTAAATAAATCCAAGGTTGATCTGGTTTTCTCTGGACATACCCACGGAGGACAGGTGACTTTCTTCGGATTATGGGCACCCACCACTCATTCGGATTATGGTAATGATTACCGGACTGGAGTTATCACCGAAAATAACAGCACCCTGATCGTGAGCAATGGTCTGGGAACTACCATACTTCCAGTAAGGTTCTTTGCTAGACCCCAGATCATTGTGGTGGAATTGAAAAAGAAATAATCAAATAATTAGGAGTTTATGTGAAGAAAAACGAATTTTTAAGGTAATATTATTAATCTACTCTTAAGGCAATTTTATTCCTTAATTTATTCTTTTTTAACTGCCCCTATTTATTCTAAGTTTTTCAAACACATACCCAGGGTTATGCCGGGTTTTTTATCCAGGAGGAGTTTTATTGCCTCATCGAAGTGTTCCAGGGCTTCTTCAGTTCTTTTAAGTTGTCTTAAAGCCACTCCTTTATTGTACCATGCTGGGAAGTAAATGGGATGTAATTCTATGATCTTATCAAAGCATTGAATAGATTCTTCCTCCCGACCCATATCCATCAATATAAGTCCTTTGTAATTAAGGAGATCCCACTCTTTCGGCTCTATTTTTAGGGCATCATCAATGTATTCCAGTGCCTCTTTGAGTTTTCCCATTTCATACAAGGCACGCCCTATATTGTAGAGGGCAATAAATGATGTGGGATCTGATTCAGCAGCCTTGTTAAAATAATCAATGGCACCCTGATAATCCTTAAGATCAAAAAGTATTTCTCCCTTGGCATTACACAGATCAGGGTACAGATCATCAGATCTGTCAATCAAATCCAGGGCATTGTCAATGAATTTCTGGGCAGTTTCGTTTTTTCCTAGGAAATGATAGGCCAAACCATTGAAATACAGTGCATCAACATCGGTGGGTTCTTCTTTGAGAAATTGTTCATAAGAACGTATAGCCTCATTATATTCCCCTAAATAGAATAAAACTGTTCCTTTATCAAAAAATAGTCCAATATTTTCAGGGCTGTACTCTAAAGCTTTATTATAATCCTTCAGTGCCAGGTGCAGGTCACCAACATCAACGTATACTGCTCCCCGTAATAGATGTGCATCTGGATTGTGGGGTTCGAAGTCCAATGCTCTGGAAAAAAGGTCAATGGCTTCAAAATAGTTTTTATGATCCAACCAAGTCTCTATGCCTTTTTCAATATAATAATGAGCACCTTCTGCTGGCATTACAACCCCCCCTGTTGTTCTATTGTTTCTTTATTCTGAAATATAAAATTTGGGTTAAATGAGAAGTTTGTAAAAATCGTTTAAATTCTAAAAAAATGGAAAATAAATAGAAAAAAAGTTTACATCCCATCCCAGGAAGGGGTGGGAAGTGGAATAATCCTGAGGTCCCCTGAAGATAGGGGAAGTCCTCGTAGATTAGGGTATATTATTTTAGAGCCTTTATAGTACTCTGTTATACTTGGTTTAAGTACCTGCTCCCCCAGTTAAAGTGTCGGTAGACATCTCCATCAGCAACGGTTTGGGTAGTTCAATGCCGATGGTTTCTTTTATAACATCTTCCACGGTTTTAACTGGTAGGAATTCCATTTCTTTCTTGACATCGTCTGGAACATCGTCCAGGTCCTTCAGGTTTTCTTCAGGTAGTATCACCTTTTTTATTCCGGCTCGGTGGGCGGCCAGTATCTTTTCTTTGATACCTCCCACCGGTAGCACTGCTCCCCGTAGGGAGATTTCACCGGTCATTGCCAGTTTGGGGTCTACTTTAAGACCAGTTACCAGGGAGGCTATGGTGGTGAGTAGGGCCACTCCAGCGGATGGCCCGTCTTTGGGTATGGCTCCGGAGGGTACGTGTATGTGCAGGTCCTGTTTATCGAATTCCACCTGTTTCAGGTTGAAGGCCAGTCTGGAGCGGATGAGGCTCTGGGATATCTTGGCGGATTCCTTCATCACATCCCCTAACTGTCCAGTGAGGAGTAGTTTACCGGTTCCGGGCATGAAGGCACCTTCGATGAACAGTATGTCTCCACCCACCGGTGTCCAGGCCAGTCCAGTTACCACTCCTGGCGGGTTCTTTTGACCGGCCAGGTGCACTTGGATGAGTTCATGGCCCAGGAGGTCGTAGAGCATGTCTTCTTTAACCAGGTATGGTAAGTCCACTTTGCCCAGTACGATTTTTTCGGTGGCCACCCTGGCCACTGTGGCCAGTTGACGTTTGAGTCCACGTACCCCTGCTTCTCTGGTGTACTTTTCAATGATGGTTTTTACTGCTCCATCATCAAACTGTAGTTGGGTTTCATCCAGACCATTGTCTTCTAAGACCTCGTCTATGAGGTGGTTTCGGGCGATGTGAAATTTTTCGTGGCTGGTGTAACTGCCTATTTCTATGATCTCCATACGGTCACGTAGAGGTCCGGGTATTCCCTTGAGGGAGTTGGCGGTGGCTATGAAGAATACATCAGAAAGGTCGTAGGGCACTTCCAGGTAATGGTCAGAGAAGGTGTTGTTCTGTTCAGGGTCCAGGACCTCTAATAGGGCGCTGGCCGGGTCTCCGCTGTAGGAGGCCATTAGTTTATCCACTTCATCCATGATAAATACTGGGTTTCGGGTACCGGCACGTTTCATTCCCTTGATTATCCGGCCGGGTAGTGCCCCCACGTAGGTTCTGCGGTGTCCTCGGATTTCGGATTCATCCTTCACACCACCCAGGCTGATGCGAACGTATTCTCTTTCCAGGGCTTCGGCAATGCTTTTACCCAGACTGGTTTTACCGGTTCCTGGTGGGCCTACCAGTAGGAGTATGGAGCCCTGTTTGTTCTGTTTGAGTTTCATCACCGTGAGGTGCTGGATGATACGGTCTTTGACCTTGTCCAGACCGTAGTGCTCCTGGTTAAGGATTTTTCGTGCGGCTTCAATGTCAATGTCCTTGACCTGGCTTTCACCCCATGGTAGGCTGGTTAAAAGATCAAGGTAATTGCGGATGACGTTTTCTTCTGAGCTGTGTGGTCCCTGGCGTTCCAGTTTGTGCACTTCTTCCAGGGCAATCTCCTTAACCTCAGAGGGCATGTTTGCTTCTTCAATTAACTCCCGATAATCCTTCTTACCATGCCCTCCTTCAGAGTCAGTTAATTCATCCTGTATCACTCTTAACTGTTCTTTGAGCATGTTTTCCCGGTTTTTCTTGTTCATTTCCTCGTTGAATTTGGCAGCCATTTCCATCTGGAATTTTATGGATTCCTTCTGTTCAATGAGGATTTCCAGGAATTTCAGGCTCTTCTCTTTCAGGGAACGGGTTTCCAGTAGGGTCTGTTTTTCTTCATGGGTGAGTCTCATGTAGGGATATATGTTAGCAATAATCTTCCGAAGATCATCCAGTTGGTTCATCTGGTCCACGAATGATTGGGAGTCTTTGAAGTTTTCACTGATTTCAGAAACCAGGTACCGGACATGTTTCATCATTTCTGCCTGGTCTTCCGGGTCGATGTCTATTTCATCAGGGATTAACTCATATTTAGCACGGTAGTTTATACCATCCGGAATCAATTCTGTGATCTGGACTCTTTCCAGGATTTCTACCTTCAGATGGTAGAAGTCTCTCATTTCCTTGGCATTTTCCACCCTGATTAGTGTTCCTATTTTGTAAATATCAGATTCAGCATAGTACCGGGCAGGTGTTCCTTCTTTTGAGGCTACGGCGATACCGTAGTAATCATCGTCTTTAACTCGGTTGTGTACTTCACTCCCATGTTTTTTACCAATTTTAAGGTTCATGTTAGTTTCGTGTAATAAAACCATGTCTGGTAAAACTAACACAGATAATTCTTCATTTGCGTTTATTTCGTTCATTTTATCACTCATAGAGCTTGGTTAAATGATTTAAATTTTAATAATGACTTAAATACTCATAATTTTGCTTTAAATTATCCAAATATTGAATTTATCCAAATGTTGGATTAAATTTGGAAAGATTTAAGGGAAGAACTTTAAAAAATCCAGACCAAAATTATTGGCCCTTTATTCTTCCTTTTTTTCCAAATGTTTACAACTGGATCTTTCCAGCTGACTACACTTGGCAAATGCACATGTAAATATAAAATCAATTCTTTTCTGGTGTTTTTCCATGGAGGGTCTGTTGAATCGGTAGTAAATGTAGTTCCCCTCTTTTTTGGCAACAAGTATGTTGGCATTCTTTAGGATTTTCAGATGCTGCGATGCTGCGGGTTGGGTTATGCCCATATTCTGCGACATTTCCGTTACACTGATTTTATCCACTTCTCCTGAGGCTAGTGAATAAATCAGAAGTAACCGGTTGACATTAGCCAGGGCTTTAAGCACTTCCTCCAGTTCTTCGGTAGACTCCAATGTTGACTTGGAATTAATCCTAAGCATAACACATGTTATATAAGTATATGCTTATATACTTTTCTATCATACTGATTTATATAAATATACTATTATAACAATCTATCCACTAATAGTTACATTATCACTGGTAACAACATATCCAGTAACAGCTATGTAATATACCTTGTAAATTCAACAAACAATATAATACCGAACAACACAAGAAGAGCTTGCAACTCTATCTGGAACAGACGAAAGTGGAATTACCATGTATAGACTTGCCCAACAGCACAACCAAAAGGTTTAATTGCAAAAGGAATAAAACAATCCACATTAATAAGCTTAGACCTAATAAAATCGTGTTTTTAGTGATGAATGGAGAAAATAAATACATTATACAGAACAAAACTAATACCCCAGTGTATCTCGCAGACCCCCCCATTCTTGGGAACATTAAAAGAATAGAGGATTCAATGCAACTTATAGTGGGAATGCAATAGTATTAATGAATAACACCAATGATCCACAATTGACAATCTCTTTTTACTTTTTAAAGGAAAAATGTGATACCATGAATAGATAACACAAAATTATAATCGTGCTATTGATCATAGCCGTGAGTACTATAAGTTGTCTTCTTGTTTCTGGATTTGGATTAGTTTTTGAAGGCAAAGAGAGTGATTTTTATGCCACCCCGGTTACGGGAGATAATATCTCAGCATATAAAAATTCATGCGCTGAACTTAAATTAACGGATCTATCTAAAAATTATAATGCTTTAAATGGCAAAAATGTAAAAGTAACAGGCCAAATATATCAAAAAGAAGAATATATCCAATTCGACAAAACGAGAAGTAACATCATTCTTAAAGTTGCAGGGCTTTCAGAACCTTATATGATTATTTCATATACTGGGACCCTACCTTACAATACCAATGATACGGTAACTGTTTACGGAGAATACATGTTCCCCACCAGTATCAATTCACTCCCAGAACTATCTAACCAAGATTTGGTAGGAATAAAAGCGGGTTATATTGAAAAAACATAAGATGATTACAGAAATCTTTTTTTCTTTTGTCAAAAATCAGTATAAATAGCCCCCTAAAGGGAAAAGATTATTGGTTTACATATACCTTAGTTTTTTCTTAGCGATAATATAGGAAAGTAAAGACGCATTCTAAAATATAATTATATTAAGTGACAAATAATGATAATTATTATATTACAATCAAAATAAAAAAATAAAAAAAATTACTCAGACAACTTTTCAACCTGTCTGTCAATCTCTTCTAAGGCAGCTTCAGCTGCTTCGTCTGCTAAACTATCTTCTGCCTGGGATAACTCATCTAAAAAGAGTTCTACCTCAACATCCACATCAAGAACGTCTTCTTCAAGGAATTCTACCCTTACTTCCATGTCCAGGACTTCTTTTTTGGATATCTTGGAAAAAATATAGTTTTCTGCGGCTACTGCCGCAGCTTCGGAGATGGTTTCCATCTCCTGGTCAGTTAATTTTCTCAAACTGGTAACCTCAGTTTAACCTTAGTTCAATTCATAGACTTAATTGCCCATACCCGGCTGTTGCATCTGCATGGCACCTTGTAAGGTTTCCTGCATTTCCTGTAACCTTTTCATGACCCTTTCTTCCTGCCGTGCGACAGTTTTTTCCCTTAGCTGCAGGGTTTCCAGTTTTTCGGTCAATTCTTCGGTCAATTCCGGTTTGGGTACTTTGATTAACAAATTTCCTGCTGTTTTGTAAACTTCAGCATCATCTTCCACATTTTCCAGTTCTTCCAGGGCCTTTTCAGTTTCTCTTATCTGGAGATCCACGCTCTGTTTCTGCATGGTTATGGCCTGGGCCTGTTGTTGCATCTGCTGGAATTGTGCTAGTTGATGTTGGATATTTTGGGGAACTTCCATATTTTCACCTCTTATTAAATATAATCTATGATACCTATTTAATTTATAATTCAATGAATTTTAAATCCTTTACTCACTTAATTAGAAGTATTCAATGAATCTGGAGTTTAATTTTTCAATTCTATAATCTGCTGGGAAAGCATTATCCATCGCAGGTAGGAATTCAGGGATGCTCTAATGGATGGAGAATCCATGGCAGTGATAGTAATCTTTAGAATGTTTTCCTGACATTCCACCAAAGTCTGGGTTCTCTCCGAAGGTGAATCCATTAATTCAGGTTCTATCGATCTTAAAATGATTTCTGCTTCTTTTTTAGAATCGAATTCAATTTCTATCTGACTTTCAACTTGTTTAAGTATCATCATCACCTGTTAGTTTCCATCCCTGGAGGTAAATGCGTGGTCCGGTGGCTTGACCATTTTTATCGAAAAACTCCACTAGAGGTATGGATTTTTTCATACTGCTCCTGATGATTACCAGATTTTGATCAGATGGTTTCTTGGAGTCTTCCAGGGGAATGGGGAAAATCTTAGGTGCTAGGGTTGTTAATTCATCCACTTCACATCTTAGGTGAATTTTATCCTTGTTCATGCTTCCCTTGGGAAGGGAGAAGTCCACTGTTAATTGGAGGCTGATAAAGAGTTCTCCATGGTGATAAATCTCAATTCCATTGGGGTTTCCATCCCTTTCAGACACAACTGCCACTCGGTCTTTTTCCATTTCTTTTGCCTTTAAAAAGACATCCCGAAGGCTCATTTTTCCCCGGTTTACAACATGAGCATCCAATGCTCGTTCCAGACCGCGGCAGAAGGTTCTGGTTCTTTGGGATGGTTTTCGTGAAGTGGTGATCAACATACATTTACCAGTATTTTATGAAGGGGTGCCTCTTATGGAGAGGATCTCCTATGAAAAAGATATCTTCAAAGAAGACACCATCAAAAAAAGGATTTTATCGAGCTTTAACTTGTCGCCGAACCGTGGGGATCTCCTTGAAGAGTATCCTGTAACGGCAGCTGGGACATTTAGACTCGGTGTAACCTTTGATATCTACCAGTGTGCCACACTTATCACATTTGTACAATTATAAACCTCCAACGATCCTCTTTATATTCCTGGTAGCGGTTTTACCCATTGGGGTGTGGGGAAGGTATGCTCCACCAGTGAATACAGCACCACATTTACGGCACTTCCATATTCCGGCGGCAGTCCTTTTAACTCCAGGACGGTCACATTTAGGACAGGTGTGATCTTTTTTCATGTTTTCTTCGATGGACTTCACGGTTCTCTTTGCTTTCCTACCGTACCGGGCACCGAATCTTCCGGTTATACCTACTTTTTTAGTTCTTGCCATAATTATCACCTTATTGTTTTTGTTATATTGAATTTTTTTTATTGAAATTGAAAGGAATAGGGATGATATCACCCTAATTACCTAGTTACTGTAACTCTATAGTTTACTGTAATATTTTTGATTTTTGTGGAAGGTCTTGTTTGACTATAAAATGTCTCCAGACTATAGAATGTCTTGTCTAGAGTTTGGAAATATTCACTCGAAGTTCTTTAGTTTTCGTTTGAGCCATTCCAACCGCTTTTAAGACTTCCTCACGTGTGAGGGGGACTGATCCTCCTTTTTGCATGGCACATATGCTTCCATCTGTACGCACTCCAATGGATATTCTGGCATCCAACACATCATCTTCCTCCAGGGAAGGATCTGCCACCAGTTCTCCGCCGATCTTGGCCAGGGTACACATGAGGGGTTGTTCCTTTATGGGAATAGGGACCATTGTTTCGTAGTCAATTACAACTTCATCACCCTCAATGGTGGTGCTTGGTATTTTAGTGTTCATGAGGGCAGCTAAACTACCCAGAACTGCGGCATCCATGAGGTTGCCATCGTAATCCACAATGTGTAGATCCAGGAAGATCATCCAGACCTTCTTACCAGGTATGATCACCAGTTTTTCCAGGTCCACCACTTTTCCTTCTCGGATGCAACGGTCAGTTACCCTGGAAAGTTCCACTGAAGTTTCATTGGGTGGTCCTGCTTCAAAGTTAGGAGCGGCCATTGGAAGGAGTTCGGAGTTGGTTATTAGAACACCTACATTGGGTGTGTCTGGGAATGGTTCACCAATCTGGGGTTTGGCACCCACCACTATCTGGGTGTTGCCTATTTTCACCCGGGCAGAACCTTCTGCTTTCTTGATTACACCGGTTTCCAGACTTATTTCCCTGTACTCGTCCAGGGCTCTTCCATCTGCCCTATCTCCATTTTTGATGAGGTTGGCAACACTTTCCTTTATGATCTGTGGTACTATGCTCTGCACCATTTTAATCACCGTACCTGTTCTTTATGGCATTTTTCTGTTCTTCACTGATGATCTTGCATCCTTTAATGGCCAGATCCAGTGCTTTCTCGAATTCATCAGAGGTTAGGTGTCCATCCATTTGTAACAAGGTTATGTCCCCTGTTCGGGGCATCATGGCAATGGGTAAGTCAGCTTCTCCTTCCTTATCCTCCCATTCAGAGAGGTCCATTACCACTTGACCATCTGCTTTACCAGCGGCACAGGCTGCCACCATGTCCCTCATAGGTATACCTGCATCGGCCAGGGCCACTGAGGCTGCTGTGATACCGGCACACCTGGTTCCTCCTTCTGCTTGCAGGACTTCTATGGAAATATCAATGGTCGATCTTGGGAATTTTTCCAGGAATACTGCAGGGTTAAGTGCTTCTGCAGTGATCTTGGATATTTCCACTGATCTACGATCTGGTCCTGGTCTTTTACGGTCTTCCACTGAGAATGGTGCCATATTGTAACGGCAACGGAGGATGGCCATATTAGGTTTTAACAATCGGCGGACGTGCAATTCCCTGGGCCCGTAAACAGCTGCTAAAACTTTGTTATCACCAATTTCCACATAGGAAGATCCATCGGCTCTTTCCAGAACTCCGGCTTCTATTTTCAAGGGTCTCAGTTCATCGAAAGCTCTTCCATCTGGTCTTTTTTTAGTGCCAGAAGTTATTAGACTTCCTTTATTACTATCTCCAATTAATCTGCTGGTTAGAATAATAATCACCCCTTACTGAATCAATTTTTCCTCAAATTCATCTTCTTCTTTATTTTCTTGTTGTTCTGTTGTCTTTTCGGTTTTTTCTCCGAGAAGTTCCAGTAACATGTCCCTTATTCTGTCAGTGAGGCCGGAGGTGTGTGCTTCGTTTTCAATGGTTTTAACAACTTTTTGCACCACTCTTTCCATTTCTGGTTTTCCTTTAACCCAGACCACTCCGTTTTGACCTACCACTACTTCACAGCGGGTTTGGTCTTTGATCATATTGATCATGGATCCTTTCTTACCTATGAGTCGGGGTACCTTGGTGGGAGTTATGTTAATCAGAATTCCGCCACGGAATTTACCTAGTCCTCTTCCTTTAAGACCCAGTTTCACCTTTTTCACTTCGTCAACATCCACAACTCGCAGGAAAAGCACATCCCCCACATTGAATGCCCGGTTCAGTTCTCTTTTTTCCTTACCAAAGACTTCTGCTGCAGGCAATATCCCGGAGTAAGGTGAGTTTATGTCCAGATTCCACATGGAGAATCGAATGTCAGTTACCTCACCAATGACCACATCTCCTCGTTTAGGAATGTATTTACTCTGTAAGGGTATTACACTAATTTTTTTATCCCTAACAGCCACCAGACCAACCAGGGAAGAGCATACTTTATCTTCTTCCTTGAAAGTTCCTCTTCCGGAGTGATAGTCCCCTTCTGCCAGTATCTCACCTGGAACTACTATCTGTTTATCTTCTACTAGTAACACGTTTTGCCTCCTTTATAGGCTAAAAGAAGTTTTAATTATAAGAGTTTGGTTTCCACCTGTCCGTGGGTAATCTCTGAAAGTTTTTGATAGAAATTATCCTGCATACCTCCAGGGATCTCCACTACAGCAACCCACGATCCATCCTGTTGCCATTCTTCTTTCAGGGTTTTTCCAAATTCGGGTATGACCCCATAGACCTTCCCCGTGTCTTCTCCAGGTATGTGGATGGCTACCCGTACTTTTTCAAGTTTGATGGGTATTAACCTGCGGATGGCTTTTAGCGTGATGTTCACCTGTTCATCCACACTTTTAAAGGGATCTATCCTGACCTTAGCCTCTTCCATAGCTATTTCGATCCTTCTTGCAGGGTGAGGAAGCTTTGTCTGGGGATTTATAGCATCACGAGCTATTTTAGCCACCACCATCCTCCTTTTATCCTCCTGCATATCCCTACGTTGTTGGGCAGTGAGTTGGACCTGTCCCTTGCGGATGATGAGGACGGCAGCTTCCAGTGGATCAGTGGTGTCAAAGGCTTTATTCATTGCCTCTTCTGATGCTTTATCCCCCTTTTTGGCATCCTTGAAAACCTCTTCAACAGCCAATATCTCTTCAATTTTGATATCTTCTCCCCTTTTAAAATCAGATGCTAGATCTGGATCCACCAGTATCTCGAATCGTTCCCCGTAGTATTCCAGGCGGGCTATAACAGCATCTTCCAGGGTGACCATGATTATTCCTCTTCTTCCTCACCCTCCTTGGATTTGCGGATGAGGAGTTCTTCTACATGTTCTTCAATTTCATCTTCTGTGATTTTGCGGTATTTATGATTGGCTTCTTCAATGACCGCGATTTCAACACTTTCTTTGGTGGTTTTGCCTTCGGTTGCTTCGTAGATGGCATCAAGGGCTAATTCCATGGCTTCGTTGATTTTCATGTCTTCACTGTAACTTTTTTCAAAGACTTCCATGGCCATGGCTCTTCCTGCCCCGATGGCCGTGGCCTTGTATTCTATTAAAGCACCGCTGGGGTCTGTTTCGAATAATCGGCATCCACTGTCGTTGACTCCCCCAATTATCAGTGCTGAACCGAATGGTCGAACACCACCGTGCTGGGTGTACATCTGTTTCATGTCACAGATCTTTTTGGCCAGCATTTCAACTGGTATGGGTTCGTTGAAGGTGATCTTGTTGATCTGGGACTCCATCCGGGCCTGTTCAATTAGTTTCCTGGCGTCAGCCACCAGTCCTGATGTGGCGGCCCCTATGTGTTCGTCGATCTGGAATATCTTTTCAATGGAGGTGGGTTCCACCAGTTTGCTGCTGGGTCTTTTATCTACCACCAGCACAATCCCCTCTGATGATTTGACACCTAATGAAGTTGTACCTCTTTTTACAGCTTCTCTCGCATATTCAACCTGAAATAGCCTTCCATCTGGGCTGAAAATAGATATACCTTTATCATATCCTGCTGCTGGGAACGGTTGCATATCTTATACCTCTTTTAATTTTTTGATAAAATAATGAAGTTAAGTAAAATTATTAGTTTGGAATTTAAAACCCATTTATACATTTTAATCATCTGATGCCTTCAATTTAATAAAGTTTGTTATTGCAGCTCTGATGGTTCCGGAAATTCCCAGGGTTTGGAAAACCACCCTTTTCCCCCGGAAGTTGGTTATGGTGGGAATGACAGCTCTTGCTCGGTCAACTTCTTCCCGATTACAGCGGATGATCCCCCTGACCATGTTCTTTTCAGGTGCAGGATAATTCCAAACTTTAACCACCCACAATCCCAGTTGGCTGGTTCCACATGCCCCGTAAAGATTTCCGGATGACTCTGTGAACATAGATATCACGTCATCCCTCTCCAGTGGAATTTCTGAGAATGCCTGGAATGCCAGATATCTTTTTTTATCCCGAAGGTGGGTGGGTAATATTCTGAGCTTCATGAACCCTTATTTCTCCATAATAGGTGATTTGATCCCTAATAATTATTTTTCATTTGGATATTACATCCAGAATTCTTTCTAATTCCCATGAAAGATCTGCAGATTGACATGAATTTATTGAATATCAGGGATATCATTTTACAAAACGTGCCCCTGGAACTATGATTTTACCCCGGATTCCATTTCTTTTGATGATTTCCTGTGGAGTTTTGGACAGCGCCTCAAAGGCCTCCTCTTTCGTCATCCCGAAACATGCAGCCAGTGCCATCACATCCAGTGGGTTGCGTAGATCATAATTGGTACCGGCATCACTGGTTATTATGGTCGGGAACTTGTATTTGCGATGCAATTTCATTATCTGTCTGAACTGGGTTAAAACTCGGTAACGGTGGTTTGGACGGGTTAAAAGGAAATATTTCAAGTTTAATTCTACCGCAACACTATTTTCAGTGGCTTTAACTGCTAAAACGTGGTTTATGCCACTGTCAAAGCGGGTACGGTAGGGATGGCTTAAAATATCAACTCTAGGGTCCTCGGTGGCTGCTCGGTTTATTTTAAGATCTCCACCATGAACTAGGATAACATCGGCCTTCTTACGGAATTTACTAACCTGTTTTTTAAGGTCTTCCGGATTTCGGGCCTCAATTTCCACACCGATCTGGATAGATGGGAGGTTTTCCCCATTATCAGATTTTATTTTTTCCACGCGTTTACGCAGATTTTTAATGGTTTCCGGCTGATTAATACAATCTCGTGAACAGACCGTCAACACCACTCCACGGTATCCCAGTTTCCCCGCATTTAGGGCAACTTCAGGGCCTCCATGGATGTGAAAATCAAAAAACATCCTTTCCACCTTATTCCTGGAATATCTGCCGGGCTACTTTCAGGGCCTCTTCCTTACGAGCAGGGTAGGCAGCTATTTTCAGCTTCAGGTGCAGGGAATCACCATGCTCCACTATTTTCAAATCACCAAGGTAGGCGCGTTGTTTATCAAATCTTAGAAAAAGGTTTCCTCGATCATCCATTCGGTGTTCAAGTTCTCTTAAAATCCTTTTTTTAGATGTGGGTAGTGCACCTAGTTTTTCCAGGAAATCTTTTATGTCCCGTTTTTTGGTGATTTTTCCCTGGAGAATGGTAACCTGGTTTTCGTGGTAACCTTCGGTTATTTCCTTGGTTGGTTGGGCTGTGGGGAGGAGGGTAGATAAAGCCTCCCTCACCTTCTCTTCGTTTTCTGTTCCGTAAACAAAGGCCCGGTAGGAGAGGTTATGTATCATTACCTTAATTTCTCCGCTCCTTTACCTTTATTCCTGAGACCCCGGTTTTTCTTACCTTCACTGGTTAATCCACGGAATACTCTTCCACGGTGGTGTTTATCACAGATCCAGTTGATTTTAGGGTCGTTCTTGATTACCGGGTGGTTAGGATCCACCAGGATCACTTCGAAAAATTTGAACTTCCCATCTTCCCAGAGCCAGTAGGAGTTTAGAACTTCCAGGTTGGGGTATCTGCGAGCTACCCTTTCTTCAGCTATGCGTTGGATGGATTTTTTAGGGGTTATTTTTTTAACACCCTGCCTTTTAGGCCGGCGACCTGCAGTGAATCGGCTTTTTCGCCTCCCACCACGACGTACACGGATTCTAGCAACTATGTATCCCTTTTTAGCTTTGTATCCAAGGGATCGTGCACGGTCTAGTCGTGTTGGTCGTTCGACCCTGGTAATTACGCTTTCTTTTCTCCACTGGGGAGCCCGCTGTTGCATTAATTCTTTTACGTAAGATTTATCTGGATTTTTCCAGGCTTCTTTTATATAACTGTACATTTAATATACACCTCTTTTGTTCAGCTTTCGCCACATCCATGGGATCATACTTGGTCCCAAAAAAAGTAGGTCACACTCGCCAGATTGGCGGTAACACAATGTTGATCATATGTCCTTAAAAAGGTTGTGCTCCCAGGGGTGAAAATAATTAGTGATGATGATCCCCACACTGTTAAACTTGTTTCTGAATCCGGCTTATATACAATCGTGCCCAAGTATAGGCAACTGCGCTTCCAGCAATATCTCCTGCAACAATACCCCACCATACACCCTGCTGGCCAAAATTAAGGGTTATGGCTAGAATGTAGGCAAAGATGGCTACAAATATTAACTGTCTAAGCACAGTAAAAATGAGGGATGTAATTCCCTTTCCCACTCCCTGGAAAACGGAACTGGACATGAGTCCTGGGGGTACGAATATGTAAAATAAACACATCACTTGTAGGAAAGCGGCAATGGTAGGTGCTAGGTAGGCTGTTTCTGGTGAGTAGGCGAATATTTTGGAGATTTGGGGTGCAAATACATAAGTTATGATACTGGTGATAATTGCCACCACTAACCCCACCTTTATAGAGTAGTTGTGAGCTATTCGCAGGTTTTTATATTTTCGCGCTCCGTAGGCCACCCCACTAACCGTGACCACTGCGGTTCCCACTGCAGCCATGGGTATTATGGCCATCATCACCACCCTCCACCCGGCTGAATACACGGCCACGGCATCAGTTCCGGCAACTTTAACCAGTATTACATTTAAAATGGCAGTTACTGCAGACATAACCATGAATTCGGCACTGGCAGGTAATCCAACTCCTAAAATAGATTTAGAAACATTTAAATCTGGTTTGAAGTATTTCCAGGATAAAGTGGCAAAGGTATCCTTCTTTTTAAGGAACCAGTAGAGTATAATCACTGCAACTATTGCCTGGGAGATGAGGGTGGCCCATGCTGCTCCGGCAATGCCCCAACCTGCCAGGTAGATGAGTATGGGGTCCAGAACCATGTTTACCACTGAAGATATGATCATGGCATGCATGGTCCTCTTGGTATCCCCTTCTGAGCGTAGGATTCCGTAGGCAGCACCAGTGAAAAGCATGAGTATGGTACCGGCAAAAGTGACTCTACCATATGAAACTGCCAGGTCAATGGTGTTCCCTGCCCCTAAAACTGAAAGAAGAGGATGTAAGAATAGCTCCAGTAGAATCGTGAGGATCACGGAAATAATAATAGTGATAACCAAAGTATGCATGGCAGTGTTGTTGACACCTTGGGTGTTTCGGGCACCTATGCAGCGGGAGATAGCTGAGGTTGCACCGGCACCTATACCGTTGGACAGACCAACCAGTATCATAAATAGGGGTGTTACAAATCCCACTGCCGCCAGGGCATTTCCACCAAGGCCGGATACCCAGATGGCGTCCACCAGATTATAGGCAGACATAAGTATCATGGCCACAATGAGTGGTCCGGATAGTTTTATTATGGCTTTTTTAGGTTCACCGGTGATTAAGGCCACACCTTCAGTTTTTTCCACTAAGTCTTCATCTGTTTCTTCTTTTTCATCTCCCCAACTCCCACTAGGATTTGATGATGAAGGTTTGTCCTTTGATGATGATTTATCATTTGATAAAGATAATTTATCCTTTTTCACAATTTTCACTCTCTTTGCATTGATTTTTACATGTTTCAAGACTATTTTCAGCCATTTTTTCCATTCCCTTTAATAGTTCCCCACGTTCTTCATCTGAAAAGCCTTTAAAGATTATATTTTCCCATTTTTTCTCAGCTAGGAGGATTTCAGGTATTAATTCTTCCCCTTCTTTGGTTAGGGAAAGTAGATATCTTCGACGATTTTCCGGATCCGGAACCTTACTAACTCGATTTTTTTCCTCTAATTTCCTGATTGCACGGGCTATAGTTCCTTTGTCAATGTGGAACATTCTGGCCAGGTCATCCTGGGTAATTCCAGGCCGCTTGGAAATGGCTATAATACAGGGTACCTGCCCTTCAGTAAGTTCCAGATGTTTTAACTCCCGGTTCATGAATATGAAATGATTTCGGATTATGATTGATAGAATTCCTCTAAATGGAATGTTTAAAGACATAATTTCACCTACTTTTTTGAAAAAATCAATAATTGACCTTGATGAATAAAGAATTAAATGTTCAGGACAATTCAAAAATTTCATTAGAGCTTATTAAAAACTTAAAATATATCCTGCAAAGAATTATCGACTCAAAATATGCAGAAATGAGTATAAACCAATTATGGATTATGAAGGATAATTGATTTGTCCGCGGCTTTACTAATGCTATATAATAATTGGAATTTACCCATATAAATATGTTGTCAATGCAACAATTGTCACTACAACTAAAAGGTTTATATTTACCAATTAAGTTTCACAACAATGTAAAGGAAAACAACAGCCTGAATTCTTACTATTTTTACCGGATAATCAAGTTAAGCCATTATTTTTAGTAGAATAACACACAATAAGTTAATCAATGATAGTTTAACCCTTAATAACACGATGATAATATCATAAAGAGAAATTATAATAAAAAAAGGATATGAAAAAGATAAAAATTATTCAGTGATGTCGTAGAGTATTTTCATGGCCTTGGTGAAGGGAGGGTTTCCTGAAGTTAATAGAACCACCCGCAGCACATCCACAATCTCATCCCGGGTTATATCAAATTCTTTCATGGCACTCATCATCTGCTTCTTCATGGCCCGGTCATCAGAGGCAGCTGCAGTTATCCCTAAGGCTATGAGTTTCTGTGTGCGATAGTCTAATACTTTTCCCGTGTAAGCTGCTTCATTAAGCTGAACTACTGCTTTAAAGATATCTGGATAGTCTTTTTTAACATGGGCCATTCCTTTACCATAAAAAACGTCTTCTTTCATCTTTTTCCCTCCGAATATAACTTTATCACCTTTAAAATATGTAATTTTTTTCATATATAACTTCCGAATTTTCTTATGACAGTTAAAATTTTCTTAGAAATTGAAGAATTACGATTTTTGTGCTTCTTCAATTTTCTCCAACTAAAAAAAATCCATTTCGTGAGTTCACCATCTATAAACTTTATGAGAAACAAAAAGATTAGTGATGTCCTTTTTAACATTCATCCTCAAAAACCCATTCCGCAACAAGACTCGCAGTGCCCTGGCCATAGTGGGGATAGCAATTGGTATTGCCACCATCATAGCCCTGGGAATAGTAACAGATGGTTTAAAGGAATCCACCCAAAACACGCTAAAATCTGGTGGATTGGATTACAGTCCCCGAAGCCAACTCCCCGAGTCTGGGATCCAGTAAAATCAATGAACGCAGGGTGGAGGATTTGAAGAGCTTTCAAGGGGTAGATGATGCTGTGGGAGTGCTGATAGTTAATCGGGTGGTGGATGGAAATCTATTCACAGTAATGGGTATTGGAAAGCAGCGTCTCAAGGTAGGAGAGATCAACATCATTGCTGGTCGTGAATTTTCAGAAAATGGTAATGAAATCATAATCGGTAAAAGAGCATCCCAGAGTCTTAACAAAACAGTGGGGGACACAATTAAGCTTTTTTCAAGGGACTTCAAAATCGTGGGTATTTTTGAAACCGGTAGTATGTGGGAAGATGCCGGATCCTTCATGTCACTCCCACTCCTCCAGGAACTTGCTGAGAAACCAGATGAAGTTTCCATGATCTTTGTAAAAATAAAACCAGACTCTAATCTGGAGGAAATTACCAGTAAGTTGGAGGGTAATTATACTGATGAACTGGTAACCATCAAAACCATTGAAGACTTCAACAGGGTGAACAAGGGACTTGAACCATTGACACTGCAGCTTGGACCATATCGTTACTGGCAATTTTGATTGGTGGTATTGGTGTAATTAACACCATGGTAATGTCGGTTTACGAACGTACCCTTGAGATAGGTGTCTTTAAAGCATCAGGGTGGAATGACCGTAGAATAATGATGATGATCATGGGGGAATCAGTGGTGTTAACCCTGGTCTCATACATCATTGGATTGGTTATTGGAGTGGGGGTTGTGGAACTTATTTTATCATCCCCTTCCATGGGAAGTTTTATCCAGCCAGTTTACTCTGTAGAACTCTTCCTTAAAGCACTGGGCATAGCATTCCTGGTTGGTGTTGTTGGTGGGCTTTATCCTGCCTTCCGGGCATCCAGGCTGGCACCAACAGAAGCCCTGCGATATGAATGAAATATAAAAAAAAATGTTAGAATAGCCTAAAAATGTTAGAAATCCCTAAAGAAACCTTTATAATGTATTAATCTAATTTACCATTTACATTGAATAAGAAATGGGATTAAATAGCGGAATCAATCTTGAAAATTGAAAAAATAGACCATATGTTGAAAGATTAAACATAGAAGATATTGAAATAAAAAAAACATGCTATTTGGAATATCAGACTAGGAACGAAAATAGGGTAAAAAAGAGGAAATTAGGTTAGAAAGAAGGTTGATTTAGGATAAAAAAGGTAGTTTAAATTAAAAAACGTAATTTAGAATAAAAACGATTGAAAAATCAGAGGCGGATATAAATGTCATTTTTAGGTTTGATTGTTAAGAATCCATTCCGTAACAAAACCAGGACTGCACTGGCTGTGGTGGGTATTGCCATTGGTATTGCCACTATTGTGGCCCTGGGAATTATTACCGATGGATTGAAATCTTCTACAGAAGAAACATTAAAAGCTGGAGGGGCGGATTTCACAGTTGTGGAAACCAATGTGTCGGATATGTTTCTCAGTGAGATAGACACCTCTTACGTTGATAAAATAAAAGAAGTTAATGGTGTGGATGATGCGGTGGGGATCCTGATGTCCATACAACCAGTGGAGAATAATCCCTACTTCGTGATTATTGGAATTGATCCGGCTAAATTAGCTCTCAGTGAAATAAAGATAACTAATGGAACCGAGTTTTCTTCTTCTGATGCTAAAGAAGTGATAATAGGTAAAGTTGCCTCTCAAAAATTGAACAAAACTGTGGGAGATACCATAAACCTGGGTAAAGAAGACTATAAAATCATTGGTGTCTTTGAAACTGGTGATCTGCAACAGGACGGAGGTACCTACATGTCTCTTAAAAACGTCCAGGCCATCGAGGAAAAAGAAGGCAAAATCACCATGATCTACGTTAAAATCAAAAAAGATGGCAATTTAGAGGAAATAACCAAAACAATTGAAGATAATTACGGAAAAGATATTACCACCATAGCATCACTGGAAGACTTGCAAAATGTTGACCAGGGTTTAAACACCATAGACACGGCTTCATGGGCCATTTCACTTCTGGCCATTGTCATTGGTGGGATTGGAGTAATAAACACCATGATCATGTCTGTTTATGAACGTACCCGTGAAATAGGAGTTTTGAAAGCTGTGGGTTGGAAGGATAGGAGAATTTTATCCATGATACTGGGAGAATCCATAGTTTTAACCCTTTCTGCAGGACTAGTGGGCATAATCATGGGATTAGTAGCTATTCAAGTGCTCCTGGCACTGGGAATGAGTGGGTTCATTCAACCAGTTTATTCCCTGGATGTGTTCCTGAGGGGTATCCTGGTAGCACTTATAGTTGGCCTTATAGGGGGTTTTTATCCTGCTTACCGGGCCAGTCAATTACCACCAACCGAGGCGTTGCGCTATGAATGATGAGAACATTGTGGAGATTAAAAATCTCAAAAAAGGGTTTGATAAAGGAAAGATAACTGCCTTAAATGGTATTGACCTTAATATAAAAAGAGGAGAATTCATTTCCATTATTGGCCCCTCAGGATCTGGGAAATCCACTCTCCTTAACATGATCGGCGCCCTGGACCGGCCTGATGAAGGTACGATAAAAGTGGCTGGATATGATCTCAAGGGTAAAAAGGATCTGAGTGAATTTCGTTCCAGGGAGATTGGTTTCATTTTCCAACTTCACAACCTAATTCCCAATCTTAGTGTGGTGGAGAATGTGGAGATACCCATGTTTGAAAGTGGATTATCTGGTAAAAATATGAGAGAAAAAGCTTTGAAGCTTTTGGAGAACATGAATCTCTCGGATAAAGCCAGTAGAAAACCCACTGAATTATCCGGTGGTGAAAGGCAGAGGGTGGCCATTGCCCGATCCCTAGCCAATGATCCATCCATAATTCTGGCTGATGAGCCCACTGGATCCCTGGACTCTAAAAACGGCCAAATGATCCTGAAACTACTCAAGGATCTCCATGATAAAGAGAAAGTCACCTTGATCATGGTCACCCATGACCTGAATGTGGCTGCATTGGCTGAAAGGACCATTGAAGTCTTGGATGGGAAAATAAAAACTTAATGGAAATTAAAACAGAATTTGATGAAATAAGTCCGAAATTGAGAAAAATAAAGTCCAGCTTGATAATTTTAGAATATATTTATTTTCCCTATTTTTTTCTTCTAGTTCGATGTAAAAGGATTATGGTCTAAACAGTTATAATGGCCCTTTATCAGGATGCCCCTCCCTCATTCCCATTCCTGCTTCTTTTTCCAGTGCACCTTTTTTAAAGAACATTTTAACCAGGTTCTGGGCGTGTTCACGGGCCCGGTTATCAGCCAGGAATTTAAGGTCCTTTTCATCAACTCCCTCATCCTCGTGGACGAATACTTCCAGTATATGGGTGTTGGTTATGAGTTGAGCCTGTATAAGTCCAGTTGATGCCTCATGGGCACATGTTTTATCCATAACCTCAGGTCCGGGCATTCCCAGTGCCATAACCACTTCACAACCCTCTTCTTCAATGAGCTTTTTACAGGCCACCGGAAGGTCCTTAACACCAGGAACAGTTCTTCTGATTATTTTATTGTTGCCCACATGTTGTTTTATCTCATTAATAGCTGCAGAGGCCATGTCGTAACGGGCAAAGGTAGTATCGCAGATTCCAATTTTCATGTTTATCACACTGTAAGATTATGAAAGTTATGTCTTTTTGATTTTAACTTAAGTTTTCGATTTTAGAAGGTATGGATTTTTCTGGATATTGAATTAATTTTATTCTTTGCATATTTGTTGGCACTGGCTTCATATGAATTTTTTTGTAGAAATGAATTATTTAACTGAATGTGAATCAGTAGGTGATGATGAATATGAATCTGTGAGCACATTGAGCCATAGTGCCCAGCCCCTTAGGACTAATCCCTATTTTCAGAGATTATTTCAATAAATTATATTAACCATTAAGTCTATAATAAAGCTTAATTTACTCTAAAAAATGATTAGGAGGGAGTATTGAAGTGAAAATATACGTGTTTTTAGTTTTCATTCTTGGCCTGGTTGTTGCTGCATCGGGATGTACCATGAGTGGTTGGGGTTCGGGGAATATGATTAACCAGACCAAAGAGGTTAATGGAGTTAACCAGGTGACACTTAATGGAATTGGGACCATTGTACTTCAGCAGGGAGACCAGGAAGCATTGACTATTGAAGCTGAGGATAATATCCTGCCTCACATCCAGAGCAAGGTGGAAGGTAATAAACTTATTATAAGTTATGATACCAACACCCCTACACCCACCAAGGATGTTAAATTCTATCTAACTGTCAAAGACATGACTTCCATAGGTATTTCTGGTGCCGGGAAGATCCAGTCCACTGGTTTCAACACCAAAACCATGAGCATAAACATGGAGGGTGCAGGAGATGGTAACCTGGCAGGGCTGAATCTGGAAAAACTCACCGTAATCATATCTGGAGCTGGAAAGATGGTTTTAGCAGGTAAAGCCACTGAACAGACCGTGACTATCAGTGGAGCTGGTAACTACGAAGCCAAAGAACTGGCAACTGAAACCACCACCATAAACATTGACGGAGCTGGCAAAGGCACCGTAAACGTTAGCAAAGTTCTCAACGCAATGATAAATGGTGCAGGGAATCTGAATTATTTAGGAAGCCCCCAGGTCAATCAGCAAATCAGTAGCGGCAGTTCAGTGAAACAGATAACCTCTTAAAAATCCCCAATTTCTTATTTTTTTATTCACCCTTTTCTTACGAAAATTTTTACTGATATAAAAGTTACTGTTTAGGGATAACTGGCTTCTGATAAAAAAAATGGTTATTGCGATGGAATATGGTCTATTTTTAATGATACAATAAATTCATCCATATATGTCTACAAGAATAATTATTAAGAGTTTATTTGAGATTTTACTTCAAATATCAGATTTCATTGCAAAAAATAATACTACCAATAAAAATATTACAACCAATTGACAAATAGAATATCATGTCCAATGAAGATGAATGGTATCAATTGTCATCAGCGGAGACCTTTGAAATACTTAAATCAAATTTAAATGGACTTACCTCAGAAGAGGCTAAAGATAGGCTTAGAGAATATGGTTACAATGAGTTGAGTTTTAAGAAGATTAACCCATTTTTCAGATTTTTAAAACATTTTAATAATCCCCTGATTTACGTCTTAATTGTTGCCGCCATAGTCACAGCTTTTCTAGGTGATATAATTGATGTCGTTGTCATTGTTGGTGTGGTAATTGTAAATGCTTCCATTGGATTTATACAGGAGGGTAAAGCTGAATCTTCCATTAAAGCTCTGGAGGAAATGATGGTCCAGGAGTGCACTGTTTTGCGGGATGGTGAAAAGGTAGTTGTTAACTCCCGTCTTCTGGTTCCAGGTGATATGGTATTAGTGGAAAGTGGTACCAAAATACCGGCTGATCTACGGATTATTCAGTCTAAAAATTTACATGCAGATGAAGCTCCACTTACTGGTGAGTCTCTACCGGTGCATAAAAATTCTAAGGCATTATCTGACTCTGATCTTCCCCCTACTGATCAAAAATCAATGGTTTTCAGTGGAACATTCATTACCCAGGGTTCAGGTCGGGGAGTGGTGGTAGCCACAGGCGAATCCACGGAAATGGGTAAGATTGCAGAAATTATGAAGGGAACCCGTGAAATAGTAACTCCCCTTACCAAAAAAATTGAAAAATTCACGGAGATCCTGGTGGTCAGTATCATTATTATTGCCATTGTAAACTTTGCATTTTCTATGTGGTTTGGTTTCGGATTCATCTATTCTTTTATGGCTTCAGCTTCCCTGGCAGTTGCTGTTATCCCTGAAGGTCTTCCCGCTGTTTTAACCATCACCCTGGCCCTGGGAGTTAAAAAAATGGCCCAACATAAAGCATTAATAAGGAAACTTCCTTCAGTGGAGGCTCTGGGCCGGGCTACAGTAATATGCTCCGATAAAACCGGGACCCTTACCAAGAATGAGATGACGGTTTTAAACATCTTCTGCGGTAATAAAACATACCACATCAGTAAAACAGGATATGAGCCTGAAGGAGATTACATTCTTAAGGATAAAGTGGTCAAAATTTCTGAGGAAGGTGAAGAACTTTCAGAAACACTTAAAGCCGGTTTAATGTGTAACAATGCATCCCTAGTTAAGGAAGATGGTCATTATAAGATCATTGGAGATCCCACTGAGGGTGCGTTGATTGTTTCTGCTTACAAGGCCGGTGTCACTGAAAAATCTACCAGGATGGATGAGATACCTTTCCAATCTGAAAACCAGTATATGGCTACTCTGAATAAGGGGGATAATGAAAACTGGTTATATGTCAAGGGATCTCCAGAAAAAATACTGAAAATGTGTAAAACCCAAATGGTTGAAGGAGAACTACAGGAATTATCGGCGGCGGTTTCTACTGTAGCGGATGAAATGGCCGGTGAGGCATTAAGAGTACTTGGTTTTGCTTATAAACCATTCCCATCAGATGTAACTAAGATCAGATCAGAATATCTGGAAGATCTGACTTTTTTAGGGCTGCAGGGAATGATGGATCCTCCTCGAGAAGAGGTTAAGAATGCCATCGAACGATCAAGGGGGGCTGGGATACGGACAGTGATGATCACCGGGGATCATACCCTAACTGCCCAGGCCATTAGCCAAAAACTAGGTATTGCTTCACAAGAGGAAGAAGTGGTTAATGGTAAAAGATTATCGAAAATGAGTGATGAAGATCTTTATGATAATGTGGAACATGTTTCAGTTTATGCCAGGGTAGCCCCTGAACACAAATACCGTATAACCACCCAACTGCAAAAACGGGGAGAAATTGTGGCGGTTACCGGGGATGGAGTTAATGATGCTCCTGCATTGAAAGCGGCAGATATAGGTATTGCCATGGGAATCACTGGAACTGATGTGAGTAAAGAAGCTTCAGATATGGTTTTAGCAGATGATAATTTTGCCAGTATAGTGAAGGCCATAGAAGAAGGACGTCATATCTTTGAAAACATACGAAAGGTTATTCTATACGCCCTGGCAGCCAATGGAGGGCAAGGCCTGATAATTGTAGGCTCCGTACTTTTAACACCATTCATACCCCTCTTTTTAGTCACATTACCCCTAGAACCTGTGCAGATTTTATGGATTAACCTTTTCGACTCATTATTTCTGGCTTTGCCTTTGATTAAAGAGCCTAAAGAACCAGGTTTACTTAATAATCCCCCTAGGGATCCTGATGAACAGATTGTTAACTTATTATTCCTGAGAAAGGTGGGTTTAGTTTCTCTGGCCATGACTGCCGGAGCTCTATCCATATTCCTGATATTCGGAATGCCAGCTTTAAATAATTCCATGAATGAACTCCTGATAAATCAGGCGCAAACTGCTGCCTTTGCCACAGTTATACTGGTTCATGTCTTCTATCTGGTCACTGCCAGATCCATACATGACTCTGCATTCAACTTCAGTCCCTTCTCAAATAAATGGATTTTATTAGGGATAACTGCTATTTTAGCATCCCTTCTAATGATTATTTACTTAGAACCACTGGAATTCATCTTCAGAACTACTGCCATACCCCTGGATTGGTGGCCACTCATCATCTTATTCGCACTTCCCGGGTTTTTAGTGATAGAAGTGGAAAAATTTTTGGTGAAATTCATCAAAAGGAGAAAGATAGGATAACATAACTCTAAAATCGAGTTTCTAAAAAACCCCCGACATCGTGAGGGATAATCAGAAAAGGATAGAAAAATATAAAAAAATAGGGAGAGAGTTAATTCGCCCTACAATCCAAAGGATTTTTTCAATAATTCCACATTGACGTATCCACCTCTGAATAATTCTCCGGTGGTGAGGTCGTTTATGACTACTTCTGCTGGTGCGAACATTCCCTTGTCAATCTGGAAGAAGTCAAAGTTGGCTTCTTTAAAGACATCGTAGAATGGTTTTCCATATCCATCCGCAGCAGATGATGGTAATTTTTCTGCCAGTTCTTTAAGGTTATCTTTGGTCTCGGATTCAATGTAGTAGTAAGTCCGACCACCGAATAAAACGGCATCATTGGTTTTTCCCATGGCTTTCATACCATCAGGATCCACAGGTGCTATAGGGGCTATACCTGCTGCATGTTTAACCTTGTTAACATCAAAGTGCAGTGCTTCCAGCATCTTGTAAGTTCCGTTTTCTATCACCCTTCCAGCTATCTGAATGGAACCAACCAGAGAGGATGTGGGAGCCACCAGGGCGTAAACATTGTCAGGTGCTACTTTACATTCTTTAGCCACGTAATCCATCACATCTGCACCCGGAAGCTGGTCTGATTCCAGAGTGATAATGGCCAGATCTGCTTCATCCATGTAACCAATTTCTTCATAGGTTTCCTCTGGTTTCAAGGCCAGTGCTCTTGCCGGACCCGAGCCCAGGGCAAAGTAGTCACCCACACTTACAGACCATCCTGCTTTCTGTGATCCTAGGGTTGAAATTGCTGGTTGGTGAGTTTTTATCTTCACTGAGGGTATTGCAAAGTTCTCAGAGAGGTCACCAGGTATGGATATTCCCACTTCAGCCAGCCCACCAAGACAAACTTTAGTGTAGAGTTCTCCTGCTTTAAAACTTCCAGCTACATTTACTCCCGCATCTATAACTGTTGAACCGTTTTCCAATTTGTGAACTGCAATATTAAGGTCGTCTGCGTTCTCAATCATTAAATCTACTGTTTTTTTAGCTTCTAAATTAACACTTACCATCTGATCATCTCCAATGAAAGTGAGATCCAATGGATATCCACTGAAAGTTATCCATTAAATTCCTTTAATCCGTATGGATTTTTAAGTTTTTTTATTTGATTTTTTTACGACCCTCTACGAGCCATTAAACAATCTGTAACCATGGATATTTCAACATCCAAACTTACAGAAAAAAAAGATTATCACCATATACACTGTGGATAGTCTTTTTACACCTTTAAAGCTTCTTCAAAGTTCACCTGATATATGTGAGCACTGATGGAGTGTATGGTAAGAGTTCCCACATCTACCCCCACTTCCCCGGCAACATACTTGGAAAGGTGAGTTAATCCCACTGCATTGGGGAACCATGCACCGTAAATGTCATGGGAACGCCATAACCCGGTGGTGTGAAGTTTGCCATCCCTTATTTTAAAGTCTACCAGGATCATACAGGGCACTTCCTCATGTTTGGTGTCGATGGGAGGGTCCCAAGTAACAGATATGGCTCTTCTGGACTCTTTACAATTTTTAAGGCGCCTTATAGCTTCTCCTATCTGGTCGATGCCCTCGAAATGTTTTCGCAGGCGGTTGCCATAGGTGTAGACGAATCCCTGTTTATCATCACTCAGGAATTGTTCAGCGTATATTTCCAGTTTTTCTCCACTCCAGAAATACCCAGGGGGAATCTCCAGGTCCAGTGGTCGGTTCATGGTAACCACAGTGTTGCGAAGTTCCAGGGTTAGTGATCCTCTTTCATCCTTTATTTCCGCACCTTTTTGCATTACTCGCTTAACCAGGGTTTCCCATCCATTTTTTATAGTGGATGTTTTTATCAGGATAGCCATCGGACTGCCTCCGTCATGTTTTTAAGTTTTTGATAAGCCACATCTGATGGTAGCATGCGCATTCCACAGTCAGGGTCAACAATCATGTTTTCTACTCCAATTAATTCTATTCCTTTTTTAATCAGGGTGAGAATTTCCTCTGGACTTTCTACTCTCTCTGTCTTGGTATCCACACACCCAAAACCAATCTTCTTACCCTTAAGATCTGTGTTTTGGAGAATCTCAAGATTCTTACCAATTCCTGCAAATTCACAGTCAATAATGTCCACCGGGAATTTGAGGAATTCTCCCAGTACATGACTTACATCTCCACATACGTGCATGGACAATGGCACCTTCAAGCCATCTTGAACTATTTTTATGGCTCTGTAGGCAGTTTTGATATTGGCCATTCCGGTGGAGAGGAATGGTTCGTCAAACTGGATCATGGCCACCCCAGCATTTTCCAAGTATTTAGCTTCACGTTTAAGGGCCTGTGCCAAGTCCATAATTGCTTTATCACGTTTATCCAGGGTATAAAATCCTTCCATTCTTGATGATAGAACCAGTGTAGTGGGACCAGTAATGATACCCTTAACACCCCGAACATCTTCCTGGAAATTACCATCGAAGAGAATAGCCCCCCCTGCCTTAAACTCTTCAGACATGTTATTTGCAATTTTTAAGGCGATTTTAACGTCATTTGCACCTATTGAATAGGTTAGGGGGAGGATTTTGCCCTTGATTTTCGATGTTCCCTCTTCCCAGGCCATTCCCGTGATGTCACGTGCGAATATTTCCACCATATCCCCCCGTACTTGTCCAGTGGATATGATGTTCACACCTGCTTTTATCTGTTTAGAAACAGCATATTCCACAGCAGACTTGTAGGGGTCGTAATTCCCCATTAAAGCAGAGATTTTGGAACCGAGGGATTGGGGTTCCTGTGGTGGTGAAGGGTAACTTCCAACGACAGTAGTTAACATAAAATCATCTTATATCTTTATTTATGGTCTTTTTATTATTGTTCAATCACTGAATATGGTTTTTGGGACATATATAATAACACGCCATATACCAATTCCCCCCTCATTCCCACTACTATAATCTGAAGTAAATATTCCCATAAATAAATCTCAGAAAATGATTATAAACTCAGTCATTAATATATTAAGTAAGAATATGGGTATTAGAATATTCAGGAGGGATGAATTACATGGATTTTGTAGATTGTATTGAATTTGCCAATGAAAACCCGGTTGCCTGGCTGGCAACTGCCGATGGGAAACAGCCCCGTGTGAGGGGTATGGGGATGTGGTATGCAGATGAAACTGGTTTTTACTTCCAGACTGCAACCATGAAGGACCTGGTCCGCCAGATTACTGATAATGGTAAAGTAGAATTTGCATTCTACCGTCCTGATGATGCAGTGGGGACCATGTTAAGGGTTACTGGTGAGGTTGAATTCTTGGATGATGTGGAAGTTAAAAAGAGAGTTTTAGCTGACCGCCCATTCTTAGCTGAGTTTGGTTTGACTGCTGAAGGCCCAGAACTGGTAGTATTCCGAATAACCAAGGGTGAAGCTCACTTCTGGGACTGGGAGAGTAATCTTAAACCAAAAGAGATCATTGAGTTTGGGGATTAAATTGGCGATTAATTAAATTCTTTTAAATGATTCAAAATGTTAATATTACCCCAAAATCATTTTTGAATCTTTATTATCTTTATTTTTTTTTAATCTAAATTTTTAAATTTTTAACCCTGAATGGTATTTTTTGGAGGGGAATATTAACTATTAGAAAGATATTAATCAATACCCACGGCCCTTATTTTCTCTCTTTCCTCCACTGGAACTGGAATTTCCACTGTGGCTGATCCGTAACATGGTTTGGTGTATGGTAACATTATAGTGCCCTTCTCATCATTAATGCCAATGGGGACGGGAGGTACGCCTATGATACGGGCTCCCACTATTTTTTCACCCGGTTTAACATGCACCACTTCCGGGGCATTATTTTCTATAAAACGGGCACAGTCCTTGAACCCGGACCGAGTCATGTGTATTTCATAGTCTTCTGATTCGCGAAGGTAAGTTTCAAGGCAAAACATTCAGGAATCCTCCTGTTCATCCAGTTTAGGATTTTTCTCCGGTTCATCCACATTATCTTTTTTATCTTGTTTGTTAGGCTCAGGGTCTATTAATTTATCCAGTGCTCGGTCCAAACGTACCCTGAGCGGTGTTGGATTGTGGTATGCTCTTGCCGAGGTAATGTCTGCCTGTGTACTTTCCCTGACCGCATTCTCGAAGTGTTCCAGTTTTTCCTGATCACGGTGGAACACTAATGCCAAGCTCTGTGTATTAAGGATGTGGTAAAAAGTTACGAAATAACTAACCGCCGCATCTTTAGCCACAAAACCTAAGAGAAAATCATAATCACCCTCTTCTAACCCATCCAGGCATGATTCTATGTCCGTTTTGTTCTGGACATAGTATTCTTGAGGGTCGGATACTTCTAACAGTTTCTTGGCTGATGGTGTGCTGGCCACTGCGACTTGGTATCCTATTCCAGTTAATTTTTGAGTGGCATAAATTGCTAAGGGAGTTTGTGAAGGTGATTCTGGACATCCCAATAATATTATGGCTTTTTTCATAGTTGGTTCCCCAATTATCTTGTGATTTATTCCGAATAATGTCCTTATTTTTTCCTGACAAGTACCACGTGTCCCACTACCAGGGCACTCAGGAGTAGGAAGGTTAATAGAGCGGTTCCATTCATGGATCTGTTCATTAGGAAGAGCCCCATGGTAGCCTGGGCAATGAAAGCCGTTAAAGATCCAATCAATAGGGCTTCTCTACCTAAACAACTTTTATCTCCGTCTTCCCTGCGTCTGCGGTAAGTTCGTAGGATTCTGAAACCCAGGTACATCACCAGTGCACACCATCCCAATAAAAATACCAGGAATAAATAGCCGAAATCAAATGCTACACCGAATATACCCGGGAGCATGTAGTCGATAACATCCTTTTTTGTTACCAGTATTCCGTAAAATACAGGGTAAGGTAAGCTAAAAAGCGTGATTAAGGCTATTGGTAATGATATGTAACCGTCAGATCCTGCCAGGCAGGCATCCTGCCAGAAACAGGACCCTAACTGGTGTCCTGTGAGTGTGGTGTTTTTAATCACCATTTCAATACTGGCGGTGGCATAATTTTCTATCCTGGAAAATCTGAGGAGCGGGCTTAACACGCTCATGTCCAAGGCCCTTGAAAGTAGTTCCAAAGATCCAAAACCAACCAGGGCTGCCACCACAACCAGAGCAATTCGACGGACGGTAAACATGGATTTTTGCCTGAAGGATTTGGAAATTATGAAAAATCCTATGAAAAGTCCAAATATCCAAAACAAAAGGAAAGACCGGTGCATCAATCCCCCAGCAATGGTGATGAAAAGTATTATCCCACCCATATACAGTTGAAGACTTCGGGTGTTTATTCCTGACTTTTTCATAATGGGAATGGCGGCCATTATGGTTACCACTGCCAGTAAAGCCAGGGGCCCATAGGGATGGGTGAATTCCGAATGGGTAAATCCAGGTACAAAAAGGAACAGAGCATCAACTCCGAACATTAGGGCAAATCCTGCCGCCACGATCATGGCCACCAGGAGAACCAGATTCAAACCCATGGGTGCCAGGTTTAATATGAAGAAAACCGCCAGTTGAAGTATGACCGCGATTTCTATAATGTACTGTAGGTGATTCTGAGCAATTAAAGCCATATTATATAATTCCTCCAATTTTAGACTTTATTTACCAAAAGGATAGTTCTAAGGATATTTTCTAGTTTCGAAATTTCATAAAAAATCATATCAGGATAATTTCATATTTCAAATACCTGATTTTGAGTTAATTTCTAGATAAATCTGATTATTTTTTTCATATATTAATAAATTCAGTATATATTATATCAATTAGGATTAATCTGTAAGTGGTTTGTACATCTATTAATTTCTATAACAATTTGTTATGTATTATTTTCAAGTCTATAAAATTTCGTCTATTGCAAATCTAATCCTATTTTTATATACTTTATAAGGCATGTATTTAAAATCTTTGTGAAGTGCCAACATTGAAAAATAACAATTTGATCCAGAACTCATTAGACATACTACCAATAACCCAATGCACCCAGTAATACTTTTCCTTGAAAAAAACAGCATTAAGTTTAAATACCGGAAAAGATAAGTGTAGTAGAGGGCTGGTAGCTCAGGTTGGTAGAGCGTCGCCTTGGCATGGCGGAGGCCCCGGGTTCAAATCCCGGCCAGTCCATTATTTAGAGATTATTTTTAGCATTAAAGTACTTTAATCGTATATTTTTTTTGTTTGTAGAATTTTTGATATTGTATATTTCTAATTGATCCTTAAGCTGTGGAATAAAACGTTGTTGAAAACGTTATGAATAATCTTATTTTTCTCATTATATTAACCACAATAATCCATTTATTTTAAAATCTATTTTTATGATTTGTATAACATATTAAAATTTAATGATTGATGGAAATTAATTATAGAATTAAAATTTATTAGATAATTTATTAGATAAAAATCATTTAGCCAATAATTAGAATGTTTAAATGATGATAAAAGATCATAAGAATAAGAATAAAAAAAATGAATTTAATGGATTATAACGGATTTTCCCATTTTATAATAGGCTTTTACATGTTTTAACCCGTGACAATCTGGTAAATGTGGTCAATGATGATCTTAAACAGGTCATCAGTTGGAAGTTTACCATGTTGATGGTCATCTTTGAGTAGCTCCCGGGCCATCCCCACTATTTCCTCAGGACGGGTGGATCGTTTCATAAGTCCTTTTTCAATGTAATAAGAATCCACAGAGAGCAGTTTACCAGGATAACATGATATCACCGGAGTTCCCAGCAGAGCGGCTTCCCGGTTCATGGTTCCACCAGCCCCTATCACCAGGTCACAAGCCTTCATAAGGCTAAATGTATCCACAGGAGGTTTTATCAAGGTAATCTGTTCATCATCCTCAAATATTTGCTGCTGTTCCCTGAAACGTGGAATCACCAGGATGTTGGCCTGATCTTCCAGGGCATCAACGATGGGAGACAGGACCGTTTTACGGCAGTCAGCATCCAAATAAGAAGCCAATGCAGGTTCTGGCCTCATCAATATTGTTTTTTCTTTGTCAAGATCTAATTTAAGGTCCTGAAATATATTGGGGTTGTACTGGAAATCCACCAGATGAGTGATCTCTGATGTTCCATTATAAGGGTACAGGTGATTGGGGTCTGCACCACAACCAACCACTGCCTCTTTTTCAATTACTTCTGGCAATATAATATGGTCACAGAGGGGTAAGGTCAGTTTGTTAGCAGCTATGGCATGTTCATTATCCAGAACATAGACACTGGGGATTTTAAGACCATAAGAAACACGGGGAAGTTCAATGGAATGTTTGGAAACAGCAACATCTGGTTTTTCCCTGCTTATGATCTGAGAAAGCTCGTAGGCTCTCTGAGTACTTCGGATGAGTTTCTCCTCCAGACTCACCCCGTGCCATCCCACCAGGTTGTACTCGATCCCGAATAGATCAAGTAGTCGGTGCACATCACCAAAGCGGCGAGCAGTTATAAAAACTTCTTCACCCTGATTCTCCAGGTAGCGGATTATACTGTGGAAAAACCGCACATGGGGGGCGTTAACAATGTCTATCCAAATCTTCAACCCATCACCAGCTAACAAAATTTTGACTTTTTAAAATCCCTTTATTTAATGTGAATCCCTTCGAATATATCCTTGAATTGATTTCCTGATTTTAACCGTTTTATCTTTAACAATCCAACATTTTACTATTAATTTTCGTTTATAAATATATTAATGGCCCCAATGACATCATCAAAGCCTTTTCCAGTCTTAAGACTGGTTTTGATAACTTGAACTTCAGGGTTTATCTCTGCCACATCACTGACCATTTTATCAGAATCAGCACCCACTGCATCAGCCAGGTCCACCTTGTTGATAACCACCAGGTCTGCATCCTGGAATATCAATGGATGTTTTTCCACAGTGTCGTCTCCTTCGGTGACACTGATTACCACCATACGCATATGGCTGCCCAGGTCAAAGTCCACTGGACATATGAGGTTACCCACATTTTCAATAAACAAAACATCAATATCTTCCAGGGGCAAATCATGCAGGGCATGTTCCACCAGGTGAGCATCTAAATGGCATTCTTTACCAGTGTTTAATCCCACCACAGGCACACCATGTTTTTCAAACCGGCCGGCATCGTATTTGCTGATGACATCCCCGGCAATAACCCCTATCTTATAGTCCACCGCATCAATTATAGCTTCGATAAGGGATGTTTTTCCGGATCCTATGGCTCCCACCACATCCACTGAGAAAACTCGGTCCTTATCAAGTATTCTTTGATTTCTCCGGGCTAATTTACGGTTAGCCACCATTATATCGTGTTGAACTTCCACTTCTGCAACTTTATGCATCCTCATCACTCTTCTCTATTTTAATGGTTTTAACGTTACATTCTTTTCCAGTTAAAACTTCCACATTTCTTTCCCCACATTCAGGGCATACTACTATGGCCAGATAATGGTCAGAACCATCAGTATTGGCCAGTCCTGTAAATTCACAGCCTCGGCATTCAATTTCCACAGGTACATCTTCGATAATGATTTCTGCGTTTTTAAGAATTGTATCCTCAACTATGACATCTAATAAAAATTTTAACTGCTCAGGATTTAACATAGTGAGCATTCCCACTTCAATAGTGACTTCCACTACCTCTGTGGCGTTGTTTTTCTCTGCAGCATCTAGTACTGTGTCCACTATGGCCTGGGCCATGGATAATTCGTGCATTGGACTACCTCTCTAAGCTTGTATTTAACCTATGTTATGGGAAGCTTATTAATAAAGTTAACAAATAATTAAAAGTGAAAGTAAAAAACTAGTAGTTTCTTCCCATGGCGATTATCGCCCCGGAAGTTGAAATAAGCTATTTGAAATCTTTAGTAATATTTTAAATAAATTTATGGTGATTTTAATGATAATTGGAGGATCTTCTTCCCAGAAACTGGCTGCTAATATTGCCCATGAAATGGATGATGTACTTTGCCCAATAGAAACCCGGAAATTCCCTGACGGGGAACGTTACTTAAGAATTAAGGGAGATGTGGAGGATGATGTGGTGGTGGTACAGTCCACTGGCTACCCTCAGGATGAAAACCTCATGGAACTCTTCCTCATTTTGAAAACCCTCCGTGAAATGGATATTACTAACATACGCACCGTGATCCCCTATTTTGGTTACGGTAGGCAGGAAAAAAGTTTTAATAAAGGTGAAGCAGTCTCTGCCAGGGTGGTCTGCCAGTTAATAGAATTTGCTGGTGCTAGTTCGGTTTACAGTATGAACCTCCATGAACAAGGCATCTGTGATCTATTTAACATTCCCGCCTACAATCTATCAGCTATGCCTGCCATTGCGGATTATGTGAAGAATAATGTGGAAGACCCAGTAATTATAGCTCCAGATAAAGGCGCTCTAGGCTTTGCCCAGGAAATAGCACAAATCCTTAACTGTGAATCAGATTATTTGGAGAAAATACGCTTATCCCCGGAGAAGGTGGAGACGAAACCCAAAAATCTGGATGTGGATGGTAGAGACGCGGTTATCATCGATGATATAATTAGTACTGGTGGAACCATTGTTAATGCCTGTGGGATCCTAACTGAACACCATGCCAGTAAGATTATAGTTGGCTGTGTGCACCCGGTGCTGGTGGGTGATGCCCTGCTTAAAATATTCTCTGCCGGAGCAGATGATGTGGTGGGAACAAACACCCTTAAATCTGAAGTTAGTAATGTTTCTGTGGCCAGTTTGGTGGCTGATGCATTGAAAATGGATAATAATCTGGGATAGGATCATGACCCTCCAAAAAAAGGAATAATAATTAATGGATAAAATTACCATAATATTATTATCGCAACATAAACATTCACATACAGTAACATCTACTGAAAGTTACTGATAATTCATTAATTGGTGATTATCATGACCAATTGGACCCCTGTAATTATCGGAATTGTTATAACTGTGATTATCGGATTAATTGGGATTTTCTTACCATTTTTAGGCATTTTAGCCCCTATAATAGGGGGTTTTGTTGCAGCTTATATGGTAGGTGGGGACTACAAAGATGGTGCGGTTAATGGTGGAATTGCCGGTGCCTTCGGAGGAGCGATCTTGGGATTGGTTTTATTAGGTGCATTCACCGCAATTATTGGCGGTCTAACCATAGGGTTTATATTTGGCCTTATACTTGGAATTATCGGAGGAACAATTGGAATTGTAGTTAAAGGAAGTTTTGGGGCTTAGGAATATGGGAATTAATTGAATAACCTATACTTAATATCCTATACAAATTTTTATAAAATAAAATGGTGATGGAGGGATAAAATAATGGTCAATTGGACAGCAGTGGCTATTGGTTTTGTGGCAACGGTTGTACTGGAAACAATTGGAATTCTTTTCATATCTATGGATACCGCAGTTTCTATATTTATAAGCATTTTTGCACCTATAATAGGGGGTTTCATAGCAGCATACTGGGCTGGCGGAATTTATAAAGAAGGTATTATAAATGGTGGGCTTGCCGGTGGATTGGGTTCTTTAATAGCAGCCATTATCTTCCTCCCCGGAAGTTTAATGTTTATCGCAGAAAATGCCGTGATTAGCTTTATTACCAGTGGAATACTGGGCATTATTGGTGGTTTAATAGGAATATTGGCCAAAGGAAAACCTAAAGGCAAAGATGAACCTTCTCCGGAATAAATTGAGACTCTTGGCGTGCAAAAAACAAGTCAATTATTTATTTAATTATTTATTATTTATTGTCTTTTTTTAATCTATTCATTACTTTCCTTATTTTAATTTTCCATATTTTAAGGAAACATCAAATAATATCAGTTTTCCCCTTCTTGATCATTCCAGACCCAATTTATTATACACTATTTAAACATCGATATAGACCATAAATTAAGATACATTGTCCATTGAGTAAGCATTTATTATCCTACAGAGAAAATCCAAAATTATATTATAAAACATGTCTCAAAGTAAATATATGGAGGGGTTGTCTTGATGAGGCCTATTTTTGAGGACAATAGCTATCCATGGGAGTGTGAAAATGGAACTTTTTAGGAAATACCTTATTTTTGGAATTTTTTGCTATGAAAAAGAGTTTTATGAATTTTACAATCCAAATCCCTACTCAGAATTACAAATTAGCACCACTACTTCCCCCATTTTTTACAATTTCAAAACAATTTCAAATTAAAGGGTTAAATGAAGAATTAAAATGATGGTTAAAAATAATGGATTAACCGGGGCTTAAATCATGAACCCTGATGCAGTTGGCAAAGAAAAAGTAGGTAAAGAGACTCTGGCTTCATTAAAGTTCAAAGCTGAACTTAAATTACTTCCCATAGTCTTAAAGGCAGTGAGGGATGTTACTTGCAGGTATGGTCTTGATGAGGATTCAGTGAGGGATTTAGAACTGGCTACTGAGGAAGCCTGTCATAATGTTATTGAACATGCCTATGAACCAGGTGAAGAGGGTTATTATAAGGTAAAAATTCATCGAGAACCAACCTGTTTCCGGATAACAGTACGAGACCAAGGAATACCCTTCAACCTAAATCGTTTAAATGAAGAAGAACCCTCAGACATTGGTGTCCGGTTAATGAGAGCGTGTACTGATGAAATTAGAAGTAAATATCTGGGGAAAAGAGGAAAAGTGGTGGAACTGGTTAAAAATTTCCCCTTTGAATCTGTGAATAACATGGAAAAATCACCCACCAAGATCCAATCCAGTTCCTTGGATCTGGCACCCCCATCTGAAATAGTAACCCTGCGATTGATGCGTTCAGATGAAACAGTATCACTGGCCCGTCTGATATACCGGGTTTACGGTTACAGCTATCCCCATGAAGACATATACTATCCTGAAAAATTCGCCTCCCTTATAGAATCAGGACTGGTAACCTCCTGTGTGGCAGTGAATGAACTAGATGAAATCGTTGGCCATCTGGGAGTTTTCCTGGAAACCCCTGCAGATCATGTGGGAGAATCTGCTCTAGCCGCAGTTGACCCCCGTTACAGGGGAAGGGGATTGTTCCCCAAGATGAAAAAGATGATGATGGAAGAAGTAGCATCAAAAGGCATGCTTGGCCTTTACAGCCGGGCGGTTACTGTTCATGTGGCATCCCAAAAATCCAATGTTAAAATGGGTGCTAAAGAAACCGGTTTTGTACTAGCACATTCTCCTCCCACCGCGATTTTCAAGAAAATGAAAACTGAAACTGCCAACATCCGCAGAACTGTGGCTCTCTTCTACGTGCCAGTGGTTCCAGACAGGGAGCAAACTGTCTTTTTACCCTACTCACACAAAAAAACCATTAACAAAATTTACAAACACGCCAAAATACCACGTTTATTCAAAAAAGCAAATCCTGGTGATGTGAAGTTAGCCCCACATTCCCATATTTATTCTCATGTTTTACCAGAGATGGCCAGTGCATTTTTGAGGGTTAATGAATATGGTGTGGATTTTATTGATGAACTGAGACTCCAGGTCCAGGATTTAAGCCTGAGAAAAATTGAATTAATAGTCCTGGATCTACCACTGAAAGATCCCAGCACTGCTATTTTATGTCCTGAGATTGAGAAGTTGAACTTTTTCTTCTGCGGCATAATGCCAGAATACTTGGATGGAGATTCAATTCGACTACAGTACCTCAATAATGTGGCCTTTGATCCTGAAAGCGTGGATGTTTATTCAGAATTTGCTTGGGAAATATTTAATTACGTGGTGGGTGAGTGGAGTAAACATTATCAAAATGGTAATAATAAAGAATAGTTCTAATAACTGGTTAAATGATTTAAGTTATTAAGGATTGGTGTGGAAATGGAAATATCTGGAAAAACAGTGCGAGATGTGGAAATAGTGTTTATAAATGGTCGGCTGGATGCCTACAACTCAAACCTAGTTGAAGAAAAGTTAGATAAACTTATTGATTCTGGTAAGACCAATATCGTTGCGGATCTATCCGGAGTGGAATATATCAGCAGTTCCGGCCTAAGGGTGATGCTTTCATCCCTGAAAAAGTTGAATGCAATGGGAGGAAATCTAAAATTGTCATCCCTACAGCCATACGTTATGGAAGTCTTTAAAATTGCTGGTTTCACCAAACTTTTCCAGATCTACAATGATGAACAGGAAGCAACTAACAGTTTTAACTAAACTCAGTAAAATAACAAATGATCTTAAAAAAATAATAATTATGGGAATGAATTGAGTAGAATGAAAAAGTAAAATGAAATAAAAAGTATAAGAAGATTTTTAGAAATTACATCTTCTTATTGGCAGGTTCCACATTAACCCGGAGTCCTTTTATTCCTTTTCTCTGCAGAGCACCGACTACTTCTCGGGCGTGTTGTTGAGGGAGTTCAACAAATGAAAACTTTTCTAAAACATCGATACGTCCAATACTGGTTGAAGATAGTCCTGAGGCTTCTCCAATTGCCTTTACTATATCCTTTGCTTTAACTTTCTGTTTACGGCCCACATTTACGAAGAATCTGACCATTCCGGGTTGTGCTCCAGTTTCTCCATATTTAGAGTCAGAAGTTTGGCTGGAAGAAGAATCATCCTTTCCTCCCACGTAAAGCTTCAGGAGGGCAGCAGCTATGTCCACTGAACTGTAATCTTCTTCCATTAATCGTTCTATCAGGTGAATTTCCCGATCGATATTTCCTTCATCTATCTCTTTCCGGAGTCTTTCCAGGAACAGGTCTCTTTTGACTTCTTCCACTTCCCGGAGGGATGGGATCTTCTGTTGTTCAATTCTGACCTTGGTGTAACGCTGGATATCCCGTAACTGGTAGATTTCTTTTCCAGATACAAAGGTGAATGCCTGTCCCTTCTTGCCTGCACGGCCGGTTCTACCTATCCTGTGGACATAGTACTCATCATTGTTAGGAACATCGTAGTTGAAAACTGCTTCCACATCATCCACATCTATTCCTCGGGCTGCCACGTCAGTAGCTACCAATATTTCTATCTGACCCTTCCGGAACTTATTCATGACTCTGTCCCGCTGGTTCTGACTCATGTCTCCGTGCAGTCCATCAGCAAAGTATCCTCTGGTCTGAAGGTGACCTACAAGACGATCTACCCTTCTTTTGGTGTTACAGAAGACCAGTGCAAGTTTAAGGTTGTGCATATCTATAAGTCTGGTCAGAACATCCAGTTTCATCTGTTCTTTGACTTCGAAATAGATCTGTTCGATTTCAGGAACAGTTAATTCCTGATGGGCTACTTTGAGCATTTCAGGCTTGTTCTGGTATTTTCTGGTTAAAGCAAGAATCTCCCGAGACATAGTGGCTGAAAATAGTAACATCTGCCTCTCATGAGGTATCTGTTGTAGTATAAATTCTATATCATCCCTGAAACCCATGTCCAGCATTTCATCGGCCTCATCCAAGATGATCATCTTGACTTGATCTAATTTAAGGGTACGTCGATGGATGTGATCCATCATCCTCCCCGGAGTCCCAATAACGATCTGCACTCCTCTTTTCAAAGCTTTAATCTGTCTTTCGATGGGTTGTCCCCCGTAGACAGGTAGAACTGTGGTTTTTTTGTATTTAGATAACTTTTTAATCTCTTCTGCCACTTGAATGGCCAGTTCTCTGGTGGGGCAGAGGATTACTGCTTGCACACCTTTAACCGAGGAGTCCAGGTTTTCCAGCACGGGTATTCCAAATGCTGCAGTTTTACCGGTTCCGGTCTGTGCCTGGCCAATAACGTCCTTACCATCTAATATGTGGGGTAAAGCCAGTGATTGTATAGGGGTTGCTTCTTCAAAACCCATATCAGCAATGGCTCGTTTCATTTCACGGGATAATTTCAAATCTTCAAATAATAAACTTTCCATGGTATCTTCCTTACTTTATCTTCCTTTATTTAGTTGTTTTCCTTGTTTTATCAACTAAAATATTCAATTAAGAAATATTCTAAATTAATTTAACAAATACATAAGTAAAATCAGGCTATCCAATTATAACGCTATACAATCAGTCACGTAAAAAAATAGCTGAAATAATCAAAAAATCCACATTTACTTTTCTTAGATATTCTTTGTCTTTATTGACATTTATAGTAATCTGTTATTTTCCCTTATTCTAATCTTACCATAATTCTTAAAAAAAAGTTTTCAAAAAAATAGCAATTTAAAAGAATTGAAATAATTAGGGAAAAAAATATCCCTAAAAAATTCTACTGATCTCTTTAGTGGGTTGCAGGTTTTTGTAGGATACCATGAGGTACCATGTCTGTGATCTTCTGCATTTTGTCCATGAGACTTTTTTTACCCTTACCACTGAGGGTGTGTTCCAGTACCTCGCTTAAAGTTTCCACTGGTACGATTTCTATCTTTTCACGGTACCGTTCTTCTATGAGCACGTCTTCCATGTTAGATTTAGGAATTAAAACTTTACGAATTCCTGCCTCGGCCGCAGCTTCGATTTTACCGGTTACACCACCTACAGGTAGCACATCCCCACGAATACTTAATGATCCAGTTAGGGCTACTGACTGGTCAACTGGTATGTTTTCCAGTGCAGATACAACTGCAGTTGCCACTGAGACACTGGCACTGTCACCTTCCACTCCTTCGTAGGACTGGAGGAACTGAATGTGAATATCGTAATTGGATATGTCGGTTCCAGTGTGCTTTTTAACCAGGGCACTGACGTTTTGAACTGCTTCCTTGGCAATTTCTCCCAGTTTACCTGTGGCTATAATTTTACCTTCGTCCTTACTCTGGGCTGGTGCTGCTTCAGCTGCAATGGGCATGATAATACCACTACGGTCGCCAATGATTGCAAGACCGTTAACTTTACCCACTTCACCACCTTCAGATTTGAAAACCCGGTAACGTTTCTTCTGGACAATGTAACGATCGGCGATTTGCTGCTCCAGGGTTCTAGCCAGTTTTTTAGCACTGAGAACGTGATCCACAGTTACGTAATCTGCTTTTTCCCCTTTGGCTATGTCACCAGCAGCCCTTACCAGACCACCGAGATCCCTTAGTTTTAGAGTTAAAGAGTCTTTTTTACCAGCTCGGCGCTGGGCCTCGTGGATTATCTCAGCTACAGCTTCTTTACTGAAGTGAGGTATTCTTCCATCCTTTTTAACTTCCTGGGCCACAAATTGAACCAGTTTATCACGGTTTTCTTCAGTGTCCTTCATAGAGTCCTTCATGAACACTTCGTAACCGTAACCTCTGATCCTGCTTCGGAGTGCAGGGTGCATTCCTTCCAGGACATGCAGGTTTCCAGAAGCCACCAATACAAAGTCACAGGGGACCTCCTGGGAACGAACCATTGCACCACTGCTGGTCTCACTCTGACCCGTAATCTGGTATTTCTTCTCCTGCATTGCAGTTAATAGTTCCTGCTGAGTTTTCATATGCATGGAACCTATTTCATCAACGTAAAGCACTCCCTTATTAGCCTTGTGAATCATTCCTGCTTCCACCCGTTCGTGGGCAGGGGTTCCCAATCCACCAGACTGGTAAGGATCGTGTCGGACATCCCCTAAAAGGGCCCCAGCATGGGCTCCAGTGGCATCAATGAATGGGGCCATGTTATTTTTGTTGTTGTTAATGAGTAGTTTGGGCACCATTACTGTGCTGCGGGGTTTCATCTGCTGCAGGGCCAGGAATACTATGCCCGCGGCGATGATGGCTGCCAGGAATTGTTGCATTACAAAACCGATAACCAGTATCAGGCTGATTATAGCGATCATGAACATGTTTTTACGTTCTTCCTGTCCTTTGGCCTTGACCTTGTAATTGGTCACCACATTTTTTCCTTCACCAGCCGGCATTACACCAATCAGGGGGTTGTGGTTGTCTTCCATGTTGGGATATACTAATATGTCCTGAAGTTCTTCAGGGGGAAGTAGTTCAGCCATTCCCTTGGCAAGCATGGATTTTCCAACACCAGGTTCTCCAATTAGAAGAACGTTACGGCGTTGTTTTGCTGCCTTTTTAACTGTTTCCACGGCCTCTTTCTGGCCAATGATCTGATCTATGATTCTATCAGGGACCTCAATGTCTCCTGAAGTTTTGTAACTGCGAAGTTTGAGGGTTTCATCGGGAGAAACCTCAGAATCTGGGTTATAATTTGCCATAGGCTTTTGTAACCTCCATAATTTTAGATTTATAAAAAATCAACCTGTTTTTAAAATGGTATATACTCTAATGACTATAGTAAAAGTTGTATAAGAACATTTGCTTTGGTGCATTAAATCTCATCTTTTCATGTAATATAAAAGTTTCCTTAAAAAATATAAGAGTTACCTAAAAATTACTTGCATACACTTTAAGGTTACTTATGCTTCAGAAAAGAAAATTGAAAAAAAGTATAAATTGACGAAGTTACACCAAAAGACAATTAACTTATGAAAACATATGCCCCCAAATAATTCTCGGAATAACTGTATTAATTGAGTTTAATAAAATTAATCGGGTTATAATAAACGGACTTCATAGGAATTTAGTGATGAAAAATGGTGTCTTCAGATAAAACTAAATGCATAATGGTTCAGGGAACTGCTTCAAATGCAGGTAAAAGTGTGGTGGTGGCTGCACTCTGTCGGATGTTCGCCCAGCGAGGATACCGCGTTAGTCCTTTCAAATCACAGAATATGTCCCTGAATTCATTCACCACCAGGGAAAACAGGGAAATAGCCATGGCACAAGTCTTACAAGCCGAAGCTGCCGGAGTAGAACCCCACCACCATATGAATCCAGTTTTACTTAAGCCCAAAGAGGATTTCACCTCCCAAGTTATAGTTCAGGGTAAACCCGCTGGTGACATGAACTTCTACCATTACCAGCATAACTTCAGGAATCAAGCTCTCAAAGCCATTAAAGAATCTCTAGATGCTCTGAAGAAAGATTATGATATTATTGTTATGGAAGGGGCAGGTTCACCTGCGGAGATAAACATGCTGGATGTGGATCTGGCCAATATGCAGATCGCCCGCCTGGCTGATGCTGACGTGATTCTGGTTGCGGATATAGATAAGGGAGGGGTTTTCGCATCAATAGCCGGGACTTTCCAGTTATTACCCCCAGAAGATCGTCAGAGGATCAAAGGAATTATCATAAACAAATTCAGAGGTAATTTGGATATTCTAATGCCTGGAATCAGGCAGATCGAAGATATCGTTGGTGTTCCAGTGCTAGGGGTGTTACCCTACGATCAGGAGCTTAAACTCCCTGAAGAAGATTCAGCATCACTTTCAGAACGTAAATACCGTAGCAGTGGAAAGATTACCATTGGGGTGATGAGATTGCCCCGTATTTCCAACTTCACTGACATTGATCCCCTGGAATACGAACCTGAAGTGGGGGTGAAACTTATTGAGATAGGGGATGAGATAGGTAAGGTAGATGCCCTGATCATCCCGGGGACACGTAACAGTATCAGTGATATGGTGACCCTGGATAAAGCCGGGCTTGCCCATGAAATCAAGGACCTGGCCATGGAAATACCTGTTTTTGGTATTTGCGGAGGATACCAGATGTTAGGGTCGAAGATCATGGATAATTCCCTTAAAGAATCCAGTATTGGTAGTATTGATGGTATGGGGATTCTGGATGTTAAAACCAGCTTTGGTGAAATTGAAAAAATCATCAGCCAGAGCCAGGGTACTTTAATTAGAGGTAATGGAATTTTCAAAGGATCTGAAGGTGAAATATTACGGGGTTACGAACTCCATGAAGGAATTTCAAAATTGGGGGAATCCAAACCCCTCCTCAGGGTTCTGCAGGGTTGTGGAAACTACCCTCAATCTGGTTTTGATGGTGCCCAGGACGGTTTAACTGCCGGGACTTATTTCCATGGAATATTCCACAATTTCCATTTCCGCAGATCATTCACAGATTATCTAAGGGAAGTTAAGGGTCTGGAAACCATAGGATACCAGGAGGACCATTTCCAGGAGCTGAAAAAATTCTCAATCCAACGTTTATCAGACCTGGTTGAAGATAATTTAGATATGGATTCATTCCAGGAAGTACTGCATTTTAATATCTGAACTATTTTACAACATCAAACCAGTATCAGGGAATAATCCATGAATTTAATCCCAGAATAATTCGGGTATAGTCTAATCCCGAAATAATCCATGATCTCAATCCGGATATCTATTTTTTCCATTCTATTTTTTTAGATTTTGTTTATCTTATGACCTAAAGCCCCTAAGTTCAACTATATGCGTATAATAACCTGATTTGATTGATTAAAATGTTTAGATGGGATTTTAATGTTTTTTAGATAATAAGATGGATATCTAAATCAAAAGAAGATTTTAAAGACATTATATATTCAAATAAATATAAGATTGTAAATAAAAATTAAGATTTTCTTTAGAGAAATTTTGAATAGGATATTGGATAATACAACATGGGAAATTGAATAATTGAATGAATTAAATAAAAATGGACGTAACTTTCTTAACTGACTTGGTTTTCACCAGTACTGATATTTTTTCGTTTTCTTCTAAAACCCAATCATCTCGAGGGATGTACATTTCACCATTCTGATGGATGGCCGCGATAATATAATCATCAGTGGGGCTCAGATCACTCACTCTCTTACCTACAATTCTGGAATTCTTAATACTGATATCTAGGAGCTCTGCATTCCCCTTACCCACTACTATTAAATCTGCAATTTTCGGGCGGTTAATAAGTTTTTCCAGGTAACCTGCAGCAGTGAGTTCTGGACTTATTACATGATTTATGCCCACTTTTTTGAATGCCTCTTCATGATCCGGATTACTTACCCTGGCAATAATCTTAGGAACCTGGTACTCTTTTACCAGGATACAGGAGAGTAAGTTAGCCTCATCATGACCTGTGGCAGCAACAAAAACATCTGCATCAGAGATATTCGCCTCTTCGAGCGTTTTTACATCAGTACCACTTCCACAGATCACCAAGGCATCTAATTCTGCAGCTGCATTTCCACATAATCCACTTTCACTGTCTATAAGAGATACATCATTTCCAGATCCCACCAGGTAATTGGCCAGGGTTAAACCAACCCTTCCGGCTCCCATTATAACTATGTACATAATAATAACATCCTACTAATCATTTCCTTTACACGATATTACAAATATTAATTGATTCTACGAATTAATTGATTCTATTTGTTGAAATAATTGATTTATTTAATTTTTATATTTCATTATGTAAATTCATGAATTCATATCTGGAACTGATTTTTCCCGTGGCCTATATTCTAAACGGCAATAAACATTTTAAGCCACATCGGAACTTCTAACATACTTTCTAATTCAACTTGTATTGATAGAAACATCTATAATATAAAGATTACGGCAGTAGAATAAAAATAAATTGAATAAAATTGTTACATTAAAACATAATTTCCTTTTCATCAATTTTTAGAGCCAATATGTTTATTTTTATGGTTTTTGGTGGTTGATATAGTTTTAAAAATTAATTAAGAGAAAAAATAGGGATAATTTTACATTCTCAAATGTAACAATTTAATTGCTTTATTAAAGTTAAAAAAAGAAAGTGAATTGATATCACACCCACCCTCCTTATTACTTTACCACTAAAACTGGACAAATGGCAGATCTTACTACACTTTCAGTAACACTTCCCGGGTATAAGCGGTTCAATCCGTGTTTACCCGAAGCTCCTATAACCACCAGATCAATTTCTTCTTCTTTGATAGTTTTTAATATTTCATCAGCAGGTTTACCCTTTTTAATCAGTGTATTAAACAGGATATTTTTACATTTACCATTACATTCACTTTCTTCCAGTTTTTTGGAAAATTTTTGCACTGCCATGTTCCCCTCTGCCTTAAATTGATCTTCCAAACTCAATTCTAGATCTTTCTGAGGTATAGATCTAAGGTAAGAAGTATCAATTACATTTAAAACCATAATCTGGGAAAAACTTTGATTAGCAATCCATATAGCATACTCTCCAGCTTTTTCAGAATATTCCGAGCCATCGGTGGGTATTAATATTTTTTTATACACGGACCATTCCTCCTGATAGTAATGTGTAACTCTTAAGGATTTATAGTCTTAACCCACTTAATTATAAAATTTTATG
>SWCG01002714.1_pt1 | contig 76618 bp, 69 predicted proteins | sample 4690071 | NCBI WGS metagenome assembly SWCG01 (sample SAMN10267281, study PRJNA491770) | bioreactor metagenome | isolation source: DHS bioreactor inoculated with subseafloor sediment | place: Japan: off Shimokita Peninsula | collected 2012-10 | reverse complement strand
TTTTTTTCGCCAACGCTAAACCCGGTTCAGTGGCTACTATCCGACCAGTGTCATCTCGTAATGCCAACCAGAGCACAGCTGTTTTCCCATCAGGTGTCACAAATGCGGTATCAACTTCAGGAGAAAACAAATCCAACACCAGAGGTTGTAGCCCTTTCACAGATTGGAACCTTTGTAAAAAAGCCTCTGAGAGTTCTGATTTTACTTCCTCTGAAACTTGAAGCGGTGCAGGCGGATCACCTGCCGCCAAAAGAAAAATAGCGACACTGGAAAGAAAAATCAGAAAAACCAAACGAAAAGATCGTATATTTTTCATTTCAACCCACCCCTGAGAGTGATCCGCATCCCCGGAGATAAATTGTATTGGTGTTTACCATTTCAATACACTCACAATAATAATCCAGAATATGTGGATATCCAGTCGGTGTACAAATTGAGTTGAATGTGCCATCTATTTCCATTTCAAAGTCTCAAATTTAATGGTTGAAAAGTAGCTTTTTGTAAATCCTTCTCACTTAAGCTGCAATCGGTAAATACCCTGGGTGTTTGTCCCTAAATATGCAATTCCGGTAGTATTTGGATCAAATGAAATGGTTTTAATGGTGGTCTCGATCAAATCGCCAGGACCGGTAAACCAGTTCAAGCCACCATCATTGGAGATATAAACGGCACCTGGGCTTCCTGCAACCATTAAATCAGGTTGCTGTGGGTGAATTTTCAATGCAGTAATTATTTTTCCGCTCAATCCTAACAATTGCCACGCATCCGACCCAGATCGCCAATACACACCTGCCGTGGTCGCCGCGTAGACGACCCCTGGTTGGTCTGCGGAAACCTCCAGATCATTCACATCTCCACCAGGCACCTGACTGCTGCTCCAGGAACTGCCCGCATTGCTGGTTGTGAAAACCAGATTGCTATTGAGCACTGACGCATATACCACTTCGCTATTGGTGGGATGAATTTCTAATTTTTGTACATTTTTTCCACTCAAACCAGCTTGTGACCAGCTTTCCGTTCCATTTGTACTACGATAAACGCCATTTGCACTGGTCGCCAGATAAACCCTGGCCGGATTAGTGTTCGAAAACTTGAAATCATTCAAAGCTTGATAGCTGACTGATTTTGTTTCTGCATCTGCTAAATCCTGATCGTTCGTAATCATTTCATTTTCCAATTCATTCAGTGGAAAAAACGAAACATTTGAATTTGCAGATGGATCCAATGTCGGTAACCCAATACTTCTCTGTTTCCAGATACATTCCGGGAGAGTACAGGTAAATAATCCACCACTAAATGTCCACAAATAAACCTGATTTGGGTTTTGTGGATGAAGAACCAATCCGCTTGCATCCAAATCGGATAGACCATTGTTCCGCTGTTCCCAACTTTCACCACTATCACCAGAAAAGTGAAATCCTGCCCGAGAGGAACTGGCATATAAATACCCGGATGCAGAAGGGTTTACCTGGATCCCGGTCATCATTGAATTATTCAAACCATTCTGGCTATGAACCCAGCCTGCTCCGCTTTGATCGCTGCGAAAAATACCATTGCCAGCAGTACCTACAAATACCTGGTTATGCCGAGTTGGGTTAACCATGACGCTATACAATAAATTCTCACCCAAGCCAATATTTGCCCAACTATTGCCCCCATTGGTGGTCTTCAGGACGCCATCATAAAAATCCGCCAGATATAACACCTCGGGTTGTTGGGGATCCAGATCCATTGAATAGATTTTCGAATTCAGAAACTGATTGTTCCAGGTTGCCCCATTATTCGTAGATTTATATACACCGGTTCGGTGCCAGGTTCCATAGTAGAGCGAATTAGCCCCTGTCCAGACAGGATTTATTGCCAATGCCCTGCCGGACAAATCACCCAATCCATTTCCATTTATTCCCGCCCAACTATCACCACAATTCAGACTGCGGTAAATCCCATATTCATGCATCGCGACAAAAACCATACAATGATCTTTCGGATTAACCACAATATCATACGCCCAATCCTGCTGATTTGAACCGCCAACATTTTCCAGAACAGGTGACCAGTTAATTCCTTCATTTGTACTGCGGTAGACAACCCCTTTCCAGGGTGGTGGCTTGACAACATCCTTTCCCCTAGTTCCAATATAAACAATATCCGGATTATGAGGGTCGATAGCAATCGTATAAACAACTGCATTATCCTGAATGCCCTGACTGGAATGGAACCAGGTCTCACCGGCATTCGTTGTTTTGTAAATTTCATCATTGTAAGTGCCTGCATAAATGATTTTTGGATTTTGCGGGTCAATGGCCAGGGAGTTGATCATCAAATCCCCTAACCCAACACTGGTTTTACGCCAGGATAATCCCCCATCCAGGCTTTTAAAAACCCCATTGCCCCAGGTGGCTGCATACAGGACATTGGGATCGCTTGGGCTGGCAACCAGAGTGACTACAAATCCGCCATCCGGACCTAACCACGGATTTGTGTATTTTTGGTTCGACACCAGTGGTAAATACACCACTCGTGGATCAACCTCATCTTGAGCTTGTACTGGATTAAAAATTAAAGTGAGTATGCTAATGAATAAAAAGAGAATTTTCAGAATTCGTTGCATGGATACCTGCCGATTTCACAATGTTTCTAGAGAAAAATGCAATATCCATGCCAAAAGGTATATTTTAATCTAATTTAAAAGTTATGATTTATACGGATTGTATGTCTGAAATAAGATGGAGATTAAATAAATCAACCTCAGGTTTTTCTCCCGAGGTTGATTTATTTTATCCGATATTCTGAAATTAATCCAATTCAGCTACCAGATCGTTTGCAGTTTCTGTAAGGGTTGCCAGAATGGCCTCAACCTGTGCTTGGTCGGTGGCATTCCACAGTTCTGCAGCAGCATCACCGATAGACCGTCGCACAGATGACCAGGCTGGGAATGTCTGTGGTTCTGATGGCCCAATAGCGGCTAAAGCAACACCAGAAGCCCAAACCGGGTTCTCGGTGGCATAATCAGCAAGGAGCTCTTCAGTGGTGTATTGTGTTCCATAATAGCCACTAATCTGTACCCATCGGGCTTGAATCTCTGGTGAGGTTAACCATTTCACGAATAACCAGGAAGCCATTTGTTCATCTTCAGTGCTGGGAACGATACCTAACATCTGCTGGAAAGCGTCTACTGCCATCGTTCCATCAGGACCAGGAGCAGCTATCCAACCCCACTCATCCGTGGTATTTCCGGCATCTTCAAAAGCTGCGGCATAATACGGAGCACCAGCGGTTGAGCTCATGGTGATGATAGCCTTGCGCATGGCTTGTTCCGGATTTGGATAACTCTCAGTCTGCCAGACACAACCTTCTTTTTTCAGGTCAAGAATGTACATAGAGGCATCAACTGCTGCCTGTGATGTGAAATCATAGGCATCACCTGCGTCGTTAAGTTCATCGCCACCAAACGCGTACAGGAAATGCAGCCAGTTGGTGGTATTTGGATAATAAACGAGCCCGCCAGTGCCTGCAAAATCCCCACCCTTCGCTGCATTTTCCGCAGCTGCTGCACAAACAAGCTCTTTCAATTCAGCAGAGTTAGCGGGGGGATTTGCAAAACCGAGTTCCTCAGCCCAGGTAAAATTGTAAACCAGTACGTTGGCTGATTGTGTCATCGGGTATGCAATCCAGGCACCATCGGGAGTAGACCCTGCACCTTTTAAGTGCGGGTAAAGATCATCTAATTGATCAGCTGTCAGCCCGTACATCGCATCATCAACATAGGGGTTCAGGTCCAAGATGGAGTCAACTGAATACCAATCTGCCAGAGAATTGGTATACGCCATGACAACATCCGGTAAATCGCCAGATTGGATACCAGCGTTAAATTTATCTTCAACATCACCATAATTACCCTGGTTCAGAGCTTCCACCGTGATACCATATTCATTGGTGGCATTAAATTCATCGACCAGCGTTTGTAATCCTTCACCGGGCGCATCAGAATAAACATGCCAGAATTCAACAACGGTTCCTGCCAATGGTTGTTCCACGACAGTTTCTTCGGTTGACTCTTCAACCGGTTCTGCTGGTTCTTCGACTGGCTCTTCAACTGGTGCAACCGGTTCTTCCACAGGTTCTTCAGGTGCCATTGGCTCTTCTGTGGCAGCCGGTGCACAGGCTGATAAGACCAATGCCAGCACCATCAGGAAAGTTAACAAAAAACTAATTTTTTTCATGATTTTTTCATCTCCTCATAACTAACGTTTTTAACAATCGATTTTGATAAATATTTTTCCAGTTTCACCTCCGTTTGGTAGAAAAATTATCCTTTCAAGCCTGATCGCGCAATGCTCTCAGTGAACTGCTTTTGTGTGAAGAAGTAAATGATCAGGATCGGAACGATTGTGATAAAAGCACCAGCCATCGTCAGGTGGATTTCCTGACCGGCTTCATTGACAAAATTCATCAAACCTACCGAAATTGGCCGCCAATCTGGGGTATTGGTGACCAACATTGGCCACGCCAGTGAATTCCAGGTGCCTATAAAAGATAAGACCAGAATAACCATTAATGGTGCTTTGGATAAAGGCAGTACCACTTGCAATAGAAATCTAAAGTGCCCTGCTCCATCCATTTGCGCCGCATCGAACAACTCATCCGGCACCTGTGCAAAGAATTGTTTTAGCAGAAAAATTGAAAAAATGCTGCCCATAAACGGGATGGTTAACGCCGGCCAATTATTAATCCAGGGTATAGGACCAATCCTTCCTAACCAGGTCACCGTCAGAAAATTTGGAATGATAAAGACCATGGCCGGAATCATGAGCGTACTGAGCAATATCGTGAAAATAAGATCTCTTCCAGGGAATTTCATCCTGGCAAAAGCATATGCAGCCAGGACGCTGAAAGTAATTTCACCCGCCAGGGTAATTGCTGTAATAATGATCGTATTGATGAAGTAATCCGAGAAAAGTGCCCGGTTCCAGGCTTCAATATAATTTTCAAAATGCAGCGTGGATGGGAAAAATGAAGTACCTAATGCTTCTCCCAAACTTTTAAGCGAGGTGGATATCATCCAGATGAAAGGCAGCAAAGATAGAAAAGCACCAGCGATCAAAATAAGGTAGGTCAGAATCTTCCTTTGATTTGAAATCGTAAAACGGCTGAATTTCTGTTTATTATTAACCATAAAACACCCGCGATCCCTGGACTTTGTTGTTGACGTATGTCAAAGCCAGAATGATGGCAAACAAGACAAATGCCATGGCAGAAGCATATCCATAGCGAAGTTTTTCAAAGAATTCAATAAAGATGGTTACACTGAACGTATCTGTCGTTCCCAATGCCAGGCTATCCCTAAAAATCCAGATCGTATTAAAAGCTTTGAAGGTACCAATGATGGCGATCAACGACAGAAAATAAGTGGTCGGAGATAATAATGGGAAAGTGATGTGCCTGAAAATCTGCCATTTATTAGCACCATCCACTTCCGCGGCATCCACCAACTCCGTGGGAATGTTGCCTAGTCCAGCCATGTAGATAACCGTATCGTAGCCAACATACGTCCAAACCGAATGAATAATGATCACCAATAATGCCAGACTGGGACCAGCAGCCCAATCCGGGGTATTAAGACCAAGATTATTTCCGAGAAGGGTGAAAATTCCTTTGGGTTCAAATAACCATTGTTGCGGATTACCCCCCAGTGCCTGAATAAACATATTGACCGGTGCTGAATGCCGGTTTGAAAACATTTGTTTAAAAACAGCCGCGCTGGCTATCGCTGGTGTCACGTACGGAATGAAGAAAATGATCCGGAAGATATTGGCTCCAAACAATTTCTGAAACAAGAGAATGGAGAGGAACAATGAAATAGCCAACTGGAAAGGAACAGTGCCAAGCGCAAAGAATACAGTTACCTTCAACCCTTTCCATAAATCCTTATCGCCAGCAGCCACAATCGTGGGAATTTCACCAATCAACAACCAACCGCCCACCAGTAAAACCATGGTGGCCAGCACATGCAGCCAAAAACTCAGGTTGCTTACCTGTTTTTCAGCGCGTTTCCACACATACCAGCCCAGTCCCAGCAGCAGAACCCCGCTCGTTATAGTGATAAATTGCGGCCAGATGCCCGGGTCTGTGTCTGTCGCTACGGCAGCTTCGTACACCAATGAAATTTGGTGTTGAGTGTAGTATAGCAAACCAATGCCCACACTCAATGCCAGAAAGATTAATCCAAATTTCGCCTGGTAGGTGAAATTCCTTGGATTGCGCCATAAATACCAAACCAATCCAGCCACAACAATCCCGGCCATCAATATCCACACGAAGAGGCGCCAGGCTGGCAGAACGCTTTCTGCTCGAAATGCTTCCCCTAACAAACGCATAAAAACTTCCTGTGATCGTTTAAGACCGCGTAATTTGTCAGCGATCCCCAAAACCTCCGGCAAAGCATTGTAGATCCAATTGAGGAGGGAGAAGGCGATTAAAGCATTAAATATTCCCGGAATAATACACAACCACGGCCGCTCGTTATGCTCCCTGGCCATTTTTAATATATTTTTTAAAAGAAAATAGATGGCGATCAATGCACCAATCCCTAGAAAGAAAATCACCACATATGCTAAATTACCAACTGCATCGGTATAATTTTCCAGCCCAATCAATTTTGTGCGCTTAATACGCCATTTATGTAAACTAACATATAATGCAAATCCCACCGGGAAGATACCGAAAATAAAAATCAGAATGGTAGCAGGAGCAATGAAGGTATAAGCCGTCAAATATTCCCGAAGCTGTCTGCCTTTTCGTCCTGTGAAAAATTTTTTTAAAAGGTTTTTATTTTCCATTTCAATTTGCTCGACTTTGATCGTGGAGAAAATCTATCCATTTAAAAAACCATGCTCATAACTTTACAACATTTTCGTAATCTTTTCAACTCTGATTGCAACCAGATTCGTCATCTGTTTTTTTTCACAGAAAGATTATCTAATATAATTATACAAGAACATCATTTTAGAAATATTGTCGCGTTTTTTCGTGCTTTTCGTGCCACGTGATGAGTTTTTCAGCTTTTGTCTGCTCACTTAACCCAATCATTGAAAGGAAATCAAATGACAAATCCATTAAATCCGGATCTTCTCACCGACTTGCAAAGGACAAGGTTTTCAGGCATCGAGTTTCCTGAGAATTTTATTTTACCCGCCTACAATGGACAATCTATTTTGAATATACCGGCAGCAGTTTGCCAGTCCTTTGGAATACCCCCCATTCATTCTGTTCCATTGCGCCCGGAAGTGTTTCCCATCCCTGCTGAAAATATCAAACGCATCATCATCATTCTCATGGATGGTCTGGCACTCTCCCGCTTTACCTCCTGGCTGGATGAAGGCAAAATACCTGCCTGGAACCGTTTATTGTCATCAGGCCATCTGGCACCCATCACTTCGATTTCGCCCAGTACGACCTCAGCCGCAATGACAACCCTCTGGACAGGCCACTCAGCCAGCGAACATGGCGTGACGGGGTATGAAGTCTGGCTTAAACAATTCGGTGTTGTTGCAAATATGATCACCCAGGGACCCATGAGTTTTAAAAAAGGACACGCTAACCTGGACCAGGCTGGTTTTGTTGCTGAAACCGTGCTGGAGACACCAAAATTAGGAGAACATCTGGCAAATTATGGTGTACAAACCTATTCATTTCAACATTACTCCATCGCAAACTCAGGCTTATCACGTACATTCATGAATGGAGTCAACATTTATCCTTACGCGAACGAAGCCGAGTGTTGGGTGAATGTGCGGGAATTGATCGCAGCAAAAAAGAATGAAAAACTGTATTTGTGGACGTATTGGAGTGCTTTGGACAGTCTCGGGCATATCTATGGTCCCGATGATGAACGCACGGAGACGTATTTTTCAAACTTCAGTCGCAACCTGGAAGAGAACCTGATCAACCGTCTATCACCGGAATTGCGTGATGGAACATTGTTACTTTTCACGGCTGACCATGGTCAGGTGGGCACCATAAAAAACCCTCTATTCAGCCTCTCCAACCATCCCGAATTCATCGACTGCCTGCACATAAAACCCACCGGTGAAAGCCGCTTCACCTATTTGCACGTCAAACCGGGCAAAGAAACTACCCTGAGAGATTACATTACCTCAACCTGGCCGGATAAATTCCTGGTGATGGAATCACAACAATTGCTCAACGCAGGTCTATTTGGGCCCGGTGTCCCTATGAACGATATCCATAATCGGATTGGTGATATTACCTTGTTAGCCAGAGATCAAAACTACCTGTGGTGGTCGGATGAAGAGAATCCATTAACTGGTCGCCATGGTGGTTTATCTGCTCTGGATATGATCGTACCATTCGTCGCGATTCCACTTTAAGTCTCTCATGAAAAAGGATACCGCATGCTAACTACTCGAAAACTATCATTGGTAATCATGATTCTGATTTTACTGGTGAGTTGCACACAAAATCATAGTGCACCGCCCACACAGACCGAACCAGTACAGCTGGCTGAGCATTCAGGCGTAGATCATCTGCTGATCAGTGAAATAATGGCTGGTTCTGCTGGGAACAATAATCTTGACTTCATCGAACTTTATAATCCCACGCAAGAAATCGTGAATTTACAGGGTTACTCCCTGTGGTATCAGCTAAAAAAGGATCAGGAAGATGTGCTGATTTATACCTGGGAAACATCCGCATATATCCCACCCAGCGGTCATTACCTGCTTTTGCGGGAAAACCAGGAGATCGGATTGGAAGTGGATGCCTACTTTGATTATTCTCTGGTGCCGCAACGGGGCAGCCTGGCTTTACGGCAACGAACCACAGGCATCGTAGACCAGGTTGCCTGGGGAGATACAGATGCCATGTTCTTTGAAACTGATAAAGCACCGGCATTCTCTACTGGTGAATCTCTGGAACGCTTGCCAGGCGGCAAAGCAGGCAATGGACAGGACACGGATGACAATGCATATGATTTTAAAGTGAATAAATCTCCCGGTCCACAAACCTCTGCCAGCCTGTCCACCCCCGAAATTGAAAAAGAATTGGAAATTCAGGTCAATGTTGCTGGAAATGTAACCCCTGGCAGTCTCTTAGCCTATGAAATTTTGGTTAGGAATTCAACAGCAGAAAATAAGAAATCAATCAGATTGTATTTCCCCTTATCAGAGGATCTGGTTTTCATGAGCAGTTCGATTGAACCCACCCAAAATGATAATTCATTAACATTTTTGCTCGGGGATTTGGCTGCCGGTTCTTCTTTGACTCTCGCTGTCACCTATGAAACCCCCTGGAAATATACCACCATCACAGTACCGGGTATCTTCCTTGATTCTGATGAAATGAATTCCCCTGTATTCAGTGGACCTGTACGCACACTGGTTCAGGGTGGAGCTGTGCCAATTGGCATTGCAAGAAATCTGCTGGGTGGGGAAAGTGTAATTGTCGAAGGCACCGCCACCATGTATACCGGGGGGTTTTTTGCCGGGTCATCAGGTACAAAATTCTATATTGAAGATAGCACCGGAGGTGTTCAGGTGTATGTTCCCGGAGGGGCAGGAAAAGTGGAAGTGCCTCTGGGAGCATTTGTACGGGTACAGGGTATCCCTCAGGCCTATCGTGGAGCTATTGAGATTATCCCATCTCCGGAGGACGTCAGCATCACCCGGCAACCGGTTGATCCTTTTGCCTGGGAATCTCATCCATTAACCATCAACGAATTGTTAAAACAACCAGAAAATTTTTCTGGTGAACTGGTTACTTTAAGTGGGGAGTTGTCCCGAGTCGAAGAGTTCTCCTTCAGTTACGAATTGGACCTGGTACAAGATGCAGAATTTATCACTGTTTACATCGATAAATTAACCGGGATGAATCTGGAATTGGTTGAAACCGGACAATATTTTCAGATCACAGGGATTGTTGAAATGGTGGATGATGATTTTAAGATTTATCCACGTGTGCAATCCGATCTGGCTGAAATTCAGGCACCCAGTGTCAGTTTAACAGCCCAATTACCCGTCAATTATGATCCCGCTCAAGACTTCACCATCCATATTAATATCAATAATCACCTGCCAGAAAGCATTAATAACCTCGATCTATCCCTGGCTATTCCCACTGGTTTTTCAGTTAAACAGGTTTCAGATAATGGCATCGTTGAAAATGGACAGGTATCCTGGACCTACGTTACCCTCGCTGGAAACGGTAGCGAGAAAATCTTCACTCTTTCCGGATCGATATCAGCGAATATCGAATATCTTCTGCTGGAGGATTACAGATTAATAATAGCAGACCCGGAGGATATCATTACCGGGGAGCCTGTTTATAGTTTTTCAGGTGATTCTGTTCCGGTTTGGGCCCTTCAAGGCACAACATCTCGTTCGCCATACTTACTCCAACAGGTCAGGACCAATGGTGTGGTCACTGCAGTTTTTCCGGAGATGGAAGGGTTCTTTATCCAGGGAAAAGCAGATCAGGATCCCACCACCTCTCAGGGTCTTTTTGTTTTTCAACAGGATAATGACAACACCATCCAACCCGGTGACCTGATTACCATTCAAGGGACAATTCATGAACCCCATACCGAGACGCAATTATTCCTGGAAGAATGGCAAATCAACGCTTCCAATCAACCACTACCAGCAGCTATCGAGATAAATCCACCCGCCGACGATACAGCCAGCACTAATTATTATGAAGCCTTGGAAGGAATGCTGGTCTCGGTGAATGGCCCTGTTAAAGCTGTCTCACCGACCAATAAGTACGGGGAAACTGCGGTTGTTCTTCCTTTATATACAGGTACGCATTTGATGCAGGGAGAACCAACCGGAATGGCAATCCGAGTCGATGATGGCTCTTTCACCACCCACACGGATCAATCCAGCATGCTGTATGCAGCCACAACCGGTGATCTCCTCTATGATATCAGTGGTCCTTTAACCTTCAACTATGGTTATTTCAAAATCGAACCGCTCAGCGCACCTCGGGTTGAACCGCAATCGCAGTTGGTGGACCCATTGTCACCGACAACCAGTGATGAATTCCGTGTGATGACCTGGAATGTCGAGAATCTCTTCGATTTTCTGGAACCCCATCCCAGTGACCCAGCCTTGCCAACAGTGGCAGAGTACCGGGTCTGGTTGGAGAAAGTTGCCAGCACCATTCTACTCGCCGGATCCCCCGCGGTGATTGGTTTACAGGAAGTAGAAAATATTGACGTCCTGGAGGATATTGCCGGGGTCCAGAGCATATCAGAATTTGGGTATCAAGCCGTGTTAATGGAAGGGACAGACAGCCGTGGAATTGATGTAGGCTATCTTGTACGCGGGGATATTCAAATAAAGAATGTTCAACAATTCCCTGCCCCCAATGAACTAACGCCGCGTCCACCTTTGCTCCTGGAAATTCAGGCCAGTTTGGGAGGACAAACCAGGGTTGTCTTCCTGCTCAATAATCATTTTCTTTCCATGAGTGGCGGGGAAAAAGCCACAGAGCCACGCCGTATTGCTCAGGCAGCCTGGAATGCTGAACAGGTCAGTAAAATTCTGCAACAGAATCCGGATGCTTTTGTGATAGTAATGGGTGACCTGAACTCCTACTACGACTCCCCACCCATCGACACTCTGCGATCGGCTGGGATGATACACGTTTTTGATCAACTATCACCCGAAGAACGCTATACCTATATTTACCAGGGCGTGGCGCAGGTGCTGGATCATATTCTGGTGAATGAGATCTTTGAAAGCTCAATTTCCAGCGTTGACATCCTGCATGTAAATGCCGATTTCCCACTACAGTTGCCAGGGGATACATCGGTTTTACATAAATCCGACCATGACCCAGTGGTGGTTACCTTCCGGTAATTTGGTCTGTTGTTCGCGTTGTATTTAGTATAAGAGTGATTGCATCTGGGATTTTGAAGCACTAATATGGATACGTAAAGCTGGTATTCGCAACCGTTATCATGGTGATCAATAATGCATTCACGAATCCACCCAGGTAAATATTGCCGGTTAATCGGAATAATTTGATTGCGGTGACGGCTGCAATCGCCAGTATCGGTACGAAAGGGAAAAGCAAGATGGGAAATAGTGCCATCCCACCACCGATCATACCACTCATGAACAAACCTGAGAAAGTACTGCCGGTAAATAGAATAGGAAGATATTGAATCGCCAGGAAAACACTCACGCCGACGATATTAAACAGAATACTAACCCAGATTTGCTTGCGCTCACTCCAATTTTCAAAGTGGTTGCGATTGACCGCAAGACTATTGAGCAAAAAATAGCCCAGGAAGAATGGTGTATATTTCAATGCCACCCAGATCTTATTAGCAGAAAAAACCCGCACCGCAAAACTCCAGATGCGGAAATCAGTTTTTAGAAAATAATCAGCAGTAAAAACAAGCAGATAAGTGATCGAAACGACCGCTACAGCTAATAAAATGGTCTTCAGTAATGGCTTCCAGCCAATCTTCGATCCAAATTCAGCACTTCGCCCTTTCATCCTGCCACTGGTAATGCGTACCATCAGTAAGCCAATCAATCCAGAGCCTAAAGCCCAAACAGCAATCGGACTGGTGGTATCCTGTGGCCAGAAAGGATTTACCAGGCCCATGCCGATCACGAAGAAAGGAATAATCATAATGCCGGTCAATAAACCACCCGCAATCCCCCAGATCCAGAATTTTCTTTTTTGTTTTGCAGAACCCAACGCTGGTATTGGTAAAATTGTTCTCGCCCGCAGTTCGCTAAAAAACGGAATGGAAAGAAGAACCTCTGCAAGAGGAACAAGAAAGATAAAGAATCCAATCAAACCGAGCAGGTTAAATAATTCTTTCAACCACCAGATCTGATTGCTGCCCTGGATTGGAAGGGGTGCACCTAAGCTTGTTTCAAAAAACTCAATCGTATGGCGGGAGGTCGTCGTAGAAAAATGGTTCCAGGGGTGAATTTCCCAGGGAGAATAGAATACAATGCCATATCCAGTCTCAGCATTATTGTAGATTTTACCTTCAACTATGGCACCTTCTGTAACAATCGATTTATTCTCGGTTTGTAGAGCTACAAAATTCTTGATAATATCGTTTTCGAGTAAATTGACAATTGATCTCCCCATTAGAGCAATAGCAAACTCATCATATCTAGCCTCGATCACCCCGATATCCGCCAGATAAGGGGCACTACCTTTTTGTTCGGCTCCCATAATATTAATGCCGCCTGCCAAACCGGAGGGAACATTCCCAACAATCAAGCCGGCTGCCACTTTATTCATCGATTTTGCTTCCTGTGCTGATTTCCCCTGAGCCAATGCGTCTTTCTCCAGGTCACTGTAATAAGCCAGGGTTATATCCGCAAACCCACCTCCCATTGAGTGACCGGTGACTCCAATCCGGGATTGATCCACAAAGGGTAGTGTATACACATATTCAACGGCATCAATCATGCCGCCATCGCTTATCGAGACCAGAACACCATTTTCATCAACCGGTACGGAGGAATCACCATGCTTATAGGCGTCCATAGCAAAGACAACATAACCACGTCGGGAAAGTTCCACATAGGTAATGTCCTGCATTTCACGATTATTGAGATACCCGTGACTGGTCACCACGGCTGGTGCTGGTTGACTGGCGGAAGCATTCTCTGGCATGAGTAAATATCCCGTCAACGTACCATTGCCCGTTTGAAGAGTAATGTCAACAATCTTTACTTTGCCAAAATTGTTCTGAATCAATCCTGAAAAAAGCATGCTGATAAGACATAGCAGAAGTGCCACAATAATTAATTTTTTTGATTTGGTCCTGATTGACATGCTGCCTCCGATGAATTTTTTATAAATTTTTAGAAAATTTGTTGGTTAATGCTAAAAGTGGAGCAGATCGTCCGTATTTCGTCACTCGTCAAACCATCTGCCATTTCCGCGTTGATTAAATTGAGATACTCATAGTGTGCGGCTGTTTCAGCATATTCCAGCAGGTCAACAGCACGCTCTACAGAAACATCTGAGCGAACCATGACACCATGTTTTACCCAGATCACAACCCAATGTTTTTGCATGGCAGTCACATTCCCAACCATCAATTCTAATGAACCCGGCACTTCAAAAGGTATTAATCCAATCCCTTCGGGTAAGTTTAAAATGGTTTCGGGTTGCCAACGTAACAGGTGTGTATTGAGATATTTGGCATCCTGATAACGTGAGATGTGGCTCAAGTAAGTCAGATATATCGGCTGGGCATGAATAAGTGCCTGAAAATTTGTTTTTGAAGAGCACATTTGATGATCATGAACAGCCAGGTGTGAGTTGAATTCACTGGTAATGCGGTCAAATTTGCAGTCATGGGCTTTGTGCAATCTCGCAGTCTTGCCACCTGCATTAAACACCAGGCATGCCAGATTAGCAGTGGGATGGCAATGAATATCCCGCAAGCGGGTACCCGATCCAGAGACAATGATCGTGCTGCCTGCCAATTCCGGAACAGCTTGCGGAAGTTCTATTTCACTGATTATTGGGAATAGACCATCTACATCAAGCTGCCAGCGGGTACAAACGGAAATATTCCCCGCTGCACCTTCACAAGCTCCCATGGAGGACAGGTGCTGACCGGCTTTACCAATCGATTGCAGTAAATCTTCAAGTTCCGGTTCGGGAGGTATGATCATATTCTTATCCTTACTGGTTCTAACGCTCAACATGGAAAGATAAATCAAGTGGTCCTTCTTAATTTTACGTGTAAATCCATTAATCAAAAGCAGAATCTGGAAACCATTGCAAACCAGCAAAAGAGCCAGTTCTGGACCGGTATGGTCCTTCATTCTGAATTTATTCGCCCCCTGATTTTCTGAGGTGTTCTACATATTGTAAGAAGTTCTTCAACAATTAACGAAAGTTAATGACCTGTCAGGTAATCTTACCTACAATTAGGTATTAAGGATATTATTACATTCGTCTATTGGAATTAATTGGACATAACAATAAGTATCTGTAATAATACAGTAAAAAGGAAAATATCGCTAACAGTAAGATTGTAAGTGAAAGGGATCTTCACAAATGATTAATCAAGATGTCCTGGTAGAAAAGCTCTCGAATGTCCATCTTTTCAGACATTTGCCGTTGCATGCCATTAAAGAAATCGTTTTTTCGGGAAGGATAGGCTTTCACCCGGCAGGATCTCTGATTTTTCGGGAAGGTGAGCCCTGTGCCGGGTTACACGTTATATTTAGAGGACACGTCCATTTGTACAAATTGGGCATTCAGGGCCAGGAGTCGATCATCGCCAGCATCAGACCGGTGATCATGTTCAATGAAGTGCCGGTATTAGACGGTGGTCCTAATCCAGTGTCTGCTGTAGCAGCAAAAGACTGCGTGACCTGGTGTATCAGCCACGAAAATTTTATCAACCTGATGAAATCGTATCCTGAACTGGGCACAGGCTTGTTAATGGTTCTGGCATCCCGAAATCGACGATTAATAGATCAATACGAAGATCTTCTCAGTCGTCCGGTCATGGCTCGCGTTGCAAAAGTAATTTTATTTTTAAGTGAATGTGGTAACACACAAATTAATCGCTATCGATATGACAACCAAAAACTGGCAGCCTTAGCGGCATCAGTACCTGAAGCCATTTGCCGTTCCATTAAAGCTTTGAAAGATGAAGCGATCATTGATGTAACACGTGGAAAAATTATTGTATTATCAAAAGATCAATTATGTGAAAAAGCCTTGTTAGAAACGGATGACCTCAGGTACCTTGCATTGAAATAGTTTTTCCGATTAATTGGTGTCAGATTTTGATAATTCCAAACTCTTTTGTGCGATTTCCTGGTTAAACATCGAGATGACCGACCAGACCAGAGCTCCTAATCCACCTGCCAGGAATGTTATTCCACTCACCATCAGAGGTGCGTAGAATACGTAAACCCAGTTCTGACCATTCATGGTATGTGTTGGAGCAGCCCAATCAAATACGGTCAGAACGATGATCCCGATCACAATCGCTGCCATACCGGCTGCTGCTGTTTTTTCGGTTTTACCACTGCCGCCAGACGTAAAATCAATTTTATTACGAATACCGGGTAGATTGATTGCCAAGAACAACAACAGAGTGATCAAATTCAGATAGAATTTAACATTAGCGGGAGCTGCTTTACCGCGTAAATTTAATGATACAAGGTAATGAACCGCACCGATTAAAGTACCTACAACCAGAACAATCAATGCGGTACGATATACGGTAGGACCACCGCGAATTAATTTTATAGTCGCCCATATCCCAACGATTCCAATGATTACAGTAGTAACCACAAAGAGTTGATATAACCAACGAACGTCCATCAACTGTTTGAAGGCCATGCGATAACCAACATTATTAGAAAAAGCCACACAGGAAGTTCCTGCTCCTCCTAATAAATTCATGGCAGAAGTTAAGCCAAAAAGGATAATCGCAACCAGTTTGATTAATTTGCCTGACTTATCCATAATAAATTCTCCTTTTTATTTATCCATTTGCAACAGTAATATGCTTATGGTATTTCAATGTCAACGGACAGTTCCCAAGGATTTCCATCAAAATGACAACGCTCACAATTCACTTCCAGCACAGTGTTATGAGATACAAAAGGCATTAAGCCTGTCTCAGACCCACCTTCCGAATCAACCACCCAGGGTGCATATGTGATCCAAATTCCCGTACCTTCGTCCGGACCAACCTCCAAACCGGCAGCATCATGGCAGGCTTCACAGGAGACATTTGCATGATCTTCATCATGACCAACAATCACTTTTTCAGGATCCTGCATGCCCTCATGGCAGGTACTCTCGCCACAGGAGGTGGTCAAATTATGGCTGTTATGGCAATCTGTGCATAAATATTCCGCATGAGCACCCGCGACCTCAATCGCAACGTGTTCAAATAGATTAACCGGAGCATGGCATTTCATGCACAACTCACTTGAGTTTTCCACTTCAGCATACTCATCCAGTGCTGCCACTTCCAGCCAACTGATTTCTTCCTTGACATTCCCTTTTTTGTCTACCTGATGACAGACCTTACAGGGGATGGATTGCCAATCCGTTTCGGCGATCGTAGCCGGAGGTTCGCTCAACTCAAATTTACATGTGAAACAACTCTCCGGAATATCATCCATGCTTGGCGCCCAATCAACCGGGGCATGACATTGCGCACAGGAGTTATTTTTTCCTGCACTATCCATTACATAGGTATTCCCATGTGCACTCTCACTCCACTGTGAAGAAATCACATCAGGATCAGTTTCTACTTCCGGACTTTTTTCACTTTCAGACGTTTCATTGACCTTATTATTCTCATTTGGTGGTTGTTTTTCAGTAGCAGATTCAGAAGTTTGACTGGTTTTATCACCAGGAGAAACTTCAACTTCATCAGACTGACAACCAGAAATTCCCAACATCAAAATTATCATTAACAAAATTTGTATTAGAAATTTATATTGTTTTTTGTTTTTTTTCATAGTTCATTTCTATATGTGGATTGGGTGAGGTTTCCACCCCACCCAATTTCCAATTTCTAGATTAAGGATTGATCATAGATAAAGTTTACAAAAATATCACAATCCTATGTTGAGACCTTTTTGAAATAATTTATCCTTCTTCCTCAGCCTCAACTGGGGAACCATCTGCATTCAGAACTGGCAACTCATGTGTATTGCCTTCAAAATGGCAGCGGTCACAACTAACCAACCAATTCACACTGTGAGATGTAACTGCAGTAGTTGACATTTGACCTGATCTGCCCATTTCAGAAACAATCGGCACCCAGATGCCACCCATTGCTTCATCAGGATGAGGACCTACATCCATTCCAGTAGCTTCATGGCAACCCATGCAGGAAACTGTATCAGCCATCGCCGGGTAACTACCCTTTGCGTGTTCAGCTGCATTGATTTCATGACAATCTACACAACCCAGTGGCTGTTGCGTATGTGGATCATGGCAATCGGTGCAGTAATCTGGTTTTCGCTCAGTGGTTAATACACCGGCCCAGTTTTTATGAGCGCTTCCACCCAGATAAATTTCATGGCTCACACCTCTACCACCTGTAGCGGATACACCTTGTGAGGTGAGATGGCAATTGGTGCAGAGTTCATTCGGTGTAGCTACATCCATATACTCACCGGTCAATGGGCTCAACCAGGCATTTCCTTCCTGGACTACACCATCAACAACTCGATGACATGTTTCACAATTGATTCCAACCCAATCTTCTTCTTCCACAAAATCCATGGTCGTAGCAATTCTCAACTCAGGATCTGTTGGGAACTTACAGGTAACACAATTGGGTGGTCTGTCAGTTGTTGATTCCGGGTCCCAGTTCTGTGGTGAATGACAGCGCGAACAATACGTGTTTGGACCTTTTCCAAGATCATACGTATTGCCATGGGGGCTTCCTTCCCAGGCTAACATAATATCGGAATGGTCTGGGGCTGGTGGAGGTGCATCGGTTGGCATGGGTGTAGGCTCAACTACGACTGTCACAATGACCGTCTCGACGACTTTCTCTACCACTGGGGGTGCCTGTGTTGGTGTGCAGCCAGCGATTAGCAGCACACTAAGCAAAAGCGCCCCGATTAATAAATAAATTCGAGCTTTTGTTACATACATTCTTTCCTCCTCTATTGATAGTTTGATGCAAGTGAGTCTTGAAAAAAAGAACCTTCCTTGTTTAGTTCAAGATATCACAATCCAGAATTAATTACATTGACTTTTATCAATTACATTAAAATTAGATTAATAAAAAACGAATTTATCAAACTTCAATTTTCTGGCAAACATTAGCGTCTGAACCAGGACCATACTAAATTTTTTTTTGGGAATATTGTTTTGTGATTCTCTAACTTTTTCTAATCCTGGCAATGATGCCATTCTGATCTAAACCAGCTCGCCTTAAGAAAATTGTTATCAAAGAAAAGCTGCTAAACCAAACAGGGTAATCATCGTTAGAATCATCAAGCCTAAAATAATTGAATAATTCTTCGGTCTGATCTGGTCTTGATGATCCATCTTTCTAATCAATGGGAATAAGCGCCAAAAAAAAGTAAGGGTTGCAATTCCTAACGCAATTAAGCTTAATTGCTGAAGTTCAAGGTCACCAAAAATGACAATGACACCTAACAGGAGCAGAAATATTAGTTTTGTCCCAGCCACCCAATTCACCAGATATTTAACAAGATCATGAATTTCCGGGTATTGCTTTGATTTCTCCCAGGCAGAAAACACACCCACTGCATTTGCTCTTTTTGATCCCGGCGTGAAATAAAGCGCCAGAACATTTGATAACTCAAGAATTATGAATGCGATAATAACAATTTTTGCAAACATGCTGAAATCTCCTGGATAATTCGGTTCTCAATGATTCGATTTGAAAATCTTGATTTACTTCAATAAGAATCTGGTTTACTTCTTTTTCTTCTGCTTAATAATTTTTTGGATTGCGTACCAGCCTGTTAACATTGCAATCGGCACACCAGCCGGTGAATAAGCCCATTGCCCGGCTTGATAAATATTTGAGATTGGGGTTAGGACCGATTTTGGAATATCTTCTAATTTATTGATGACAGGAACAGGTGTTTCGAATGACCAACCAACAATTGCACCTTCAGAACTTCCAGATATTTTTTCAATTGTCAATGGTGTCGATGAAAACTTGAAGAGGATGTCCTCGTCAAAATCTTTATATATTGTCTCAGAAAGAATATTCACCACCCCATTTTCAAACGCTTCCTTAAATTCTTTATACCACCCGGCTTTTTCCACTTTTTTTATGATCTCATAATCCAGAAGACAACTGATCATTACACCGGTTTGCCCTTCAGGCGCAAGGGAATCATCCCGCAGAACCGGGATCGAAATCTCGTAAGTGTTTAGTCTGATGTATTTTTCCAGCCAATCAAAGACTTCTTTTTTCGATTTTTTATCAAAATTGGCAATGAGGTCTAATCTCTCATCCTGATTAGTTAAACCTAATCCCTGAGATGAAGGTGTATAAAATAAATGTTCACCCCCATGTTGTTGGAAATAAGAAGGTGGACGATTGACAGCTATGTTAAATATGAAGACAGATTCAGCACCTTTGGCTGCCTGCATTCGTTTCGACAGTGTTGCAATCTCCGATTGCGTTACGGTCTCCAATTCTTCAGTTTGTAGTATGTGATACATTTTTTTCAAATCCGCAGCCCAAATCAAATGATCATACTGGTATTCATTCCCTTCAGCATCAATGATCACAGACCTGGATGGCACTATTGCGTCTATCTCCGTATTCAGTATTATTTCCCCACGCCGTTCGAGAATTTTTTCCTTTAGGAGATTACTTAATGCGCCAGTTCCAGATTTTGGATAAAAATAATCCATATAAACATAAAAATATCCGAGAGCAAAATGGGTTGGTGTTTTTCTAAAAAAGTGTTGAAGTATGATATCAACCATTGATTGGTTGGAAACTTTGTCTTTAATAAAATCTTCCATGGGAAGGCTATATTGGGTTTGTTTTCTGAGCGTGTACAGAAACTTAAATGTCCATGGAATCAATTTCCTAAAAATAAATTTCTTGTTGTTTTTCAGATCTATAAAATTAGGATTATCAAATTCATATAATACTTTGGTATAACCTGACATTTGGGAAATAATGGTAATAACACGACTGATTTCTTCTTTGTTATCGGGGTATAAATGTTCCAGTAATCTTTTATACTCCTGCAGATCCAGCATAGAGTTTATTCTTATCACCTGGTCTTCAACGCCAACTGATATCTTATTTTCCAAAAATTCCCATTGAATACCCAGATCTTTTAAGATTGGTTTCACAATACCTGAATTTACATATGCCCTCGGGCCAGAATAAAAAAAAAGAAACCATTACTTTCAAAAGTACCTACCAGTCCCCCGACTCGATCGTTTTTATCCAGTAATAAGACTTCATAATTTTCTCTGGTTAAATAGGCAGCTGCGGTTAAACCTGCCATTCCAGCACCAACAATTACAACTTTATTTCCTTTAGCGACCATTGAAACCACCTAAATCCATGCTGATTACCCATAATTTTTCTGCTTCATCCTTATCCATTGCTGGAGGGGCAAGCTCTTCTTCTGTGGTGAGGTTAAAAAACCTTCCTGAAACATGATCCAAATCAGGAGAAACCCCCAAATAATAGAGAGCGTCCGCAGAAACTGATAAAGGGCGCGCTCCTCGATCTATTACCTTCCTTTTAAATGTTTTATAGAGCCAGCCATTATTTTGTCCGCTATTCGTCCTGACATTCCCGGGATGCATTGCATTCATTGTGATATTTGTACCTTGAAAATATTCCGTAAACTTTCTCATTGATAACAATTGTGCCATTTTTGCGGAAGCATAACTTTTCATGCCAGAATACTTATGTTTACTCCAGGTTAAATCGTCCATATGAATGCCAAAGGCAGCAAATCGATATTCCTCAGAATTTACGAACAGGATTCTTCCGCTGTTTTGATTTCTTAGTTTTTCTCTCAGATAATAATTAATGATAAAAGTACTCAAATAATTGGTCTGGAAGACTTCTTCATTATTATCAACCGTGATGTTTCTTGTCGTTAGATATACACCTGCATTGTGAATTAACACATCAATATTTCTTGCAATACTGGATAATTGCTCAGCAGCCTGGTGAACGTCTGCCAATTTGGAAAATTTTGCAATGAGGTATGAACAATTGGTATTGAAATCCCTATTTAGTTCTTCGATTAATTCTTTCGTTTTCATTTCATTTCGATTGATGAACAATAAATCGGCTCCACAAGCAGCGAATTTTCGAGCTGTTGCATAGCCAATACCGGAGGTTGCACCAGTTATTACCACCAAACGTTGATGAAAATCTTCTGCGCATATTTTGGGGTCTAAATTAAGATTATGAATCATCACCAAAACGTTAGACCATTTATAATCTTTCCAATATTTAATCAAATTACCTCCAGATCAGATGAATTTTATCAGTAATTATCCTTTGTTTACCAAAAACATATGAATTTTTTTCCAAATTTTTTTGTACCCTAAATGATATAATTCCTTTTTGGGTTTTTCACCAAAAAATCCAAAATATTTCAAATCATTTATTAATTCACTCCTTATTTTTACAAAGAGTGATTGACTTCCATTTTTCTAAAAGAATATCTTATTTTATTTATTTCAGGAAGTGTTTGTATAAGCTTTTGTTAAATTATGTAAAATGTTTGTAGTATGCTGGAGATACATCGGAAAATTTGATGGAAATGGCAATTTACTTCATCAAATGTATAGAAAAAAGATAACCTATTTTCTTACACAGGCACCAATCATCTTTTGGCTATTGTTGTAGAGGAAATTTCAAAATGACAAAAAAATACAAGCACGTGTATAAATAGCACTGTTGATCATTTTGGTCATCGCTAGCAGCTCAGCTGTAGGATCACCGCTTAACGTACCCTCCCGGGCAGTTGTGGGCAGGGTGTTCTAATTGATACCAGAAATTGATTATTAAATATGTGGTTTGGAGATATGTGAACCTTTCTTCTTCGCAAAAATTTATCCTTCAGGGGTATAAAACCCTATACAGACAACTTCTTGTGTTGATTTTGACTTTGTTGCCCTTTATAATTTTTTTACTTACCGAACGTTCGGTAAGTAAGTTTGATTAAAGGATAATTTTATGGAAACTGGTAACCGAAAGTCTATCTTGGTCATTTTATTTATTGGTGTGCTCATGGGCGCACTGGATATTGCCATTGTCGGCCCGGCCCTGCCCGCCATTCGCGCGGATCTAAACATTTCTGAGCGGGCACTGTCCTGGATCTTCAGTTTATATGTGCTCTTCAACCTGATTGGCACACCCATCATGGCCAAACTCTCCGATATTTACGGTCGACGTTGGATTTACGTCCTGGATGTGTCAATTTTTGCACTTGGTTCGTTGATTACAGCCTTATCTCCCAATATCACAATACTACTGATTGGGCGTGCCATCCAGGGGTTTGGCGCTGGTGGGATATTCCCTGTGGCCAGTGCTGTGATCGGTGATACTTTTCCTCCTGAAAAACGCGGGGGTGCACTGGGATTGATCGGTGCTGTGTTCGGGTTGGCTTTTCTGATTGGCCCGATCCTGGGCGGTGTCATCCTCAGTTTTGCTTCCTGGAAATGGTTGTTCCTGATCAATTTGCCGGTTGCTCTGGTAGTCATACTGATGGCCATGCGCAGTTTGCCAGCCACCCGCAGAGAACATTCTCAACAATTTGATTGGTTGGGAATGATAGTTATTGCTTTGTTATTAACCAGCCTGGCACTTTCCATCAACCAGCTGGACACACAAAATTTCTTCAGCAGTTTGCTTTCTACGAAGGTGTTGGCATCTCTGATTGCTTTTTTGGTACTTTTCTCTCTGATGCTTTGGATTGAGAGTCGCGTCGAAAACCCTATCATCCCACTCAGCTTGTTTTCACGCCGCCAGTTACGGTTGGCTTACATTTTCTCGGCTGGCGCAGGTTTTGCCGAGGCTGGGATGGTTTACCTGCCATTATTAGCTGTGGTTCAGTTAAGTAGCAGCGGTATTAACAATCAAAATGCTTCCTGGATGTTAATGCCAGTCGTTCTGGCCATGGCTTTCGGATCACCATTATCAGGCCGGCTGCTGGACAAAATTGGGTCTCGCATTGTGATCATCAGTGGTACATTCATTACAACCCTGGGGATGGTGGGAATGGGATTATTCTCCAACAACCTGGTTCTGTTCATCCTATCAGGGTTCCTCATCGGATTGGGGCTTTCCTCCCTGCTGGGTGCCCCGCTTCGCTATATCAGCCTGAACGAAACCGCCTCTGCTGAACGTTCTACTGCACAGGGTGTTATCTCAATCACTGCCAGCACGGGTCAATTGCTGGGTGGGGCAATGATCGGTGCCATTGCTGCGTCCAGTGCTCAATCGGGTGATGTAGCGGCTGGTTATAGCCTGGCCTTTCTCGTTATGGGATTAATAAGTCTTGTTATGGTTGGTTTGGCATTCCTATTGAAGAAACGCTCTTTCGAATTAGCTTCGATGCATGCGGATGAAGCGTAGACACCAAACAAAGGATGACCATTCAGCCGCAAAGATAAAGAAAGTTGGTCAAAATGAATGAAGTCCAATCAAAGGACGTGCGCCAACGTATACTCGAAACAGCAGCAGATTTGTTCATGGGGCAAGGGTTTGATGGAGTATCCATCCGTCAGATTGCTGAATCCTGCAACCTTTCCAAAGCCGGGTTGTATTATTACTTCAAAGATAAAGAGGAGCTCTTTCTGGCAGTCCTTGATGAAAATTTAAGCGTGTTTGAGGAACTGCTGGCCGAACTGCAAACTCAATCCGGTTCAAGTCGCAGAACCATTTCTTCCTTTATCAAGGCTGTCTTTACCGAACTGCCCCTCAATGTGCGCAGCATATTTCAGAAAGCACAACAGGATCTATCCAAAGTTAATCCAGCGGCCCGTACTTCTTTCAATAAACGCTATGAAGAAAAATTCTTAGCGCCACTGGCAGAAATCATCCAGACAGGCATTGTTTCAAACCAGATTCGCGATCTGAACCCTCATATCGCTGTTTGGGCCTTATTGGGTTTAATGTACCCCTTTTTTAACAGGGAATTCCATGAGGATGCGAGCAAAGAAGAAGTTGTACGTCTGATTGAATCAATATTCTTTGAAGGGATAGCTGTTAAGCACTGAAACCTGATCAATTCCAAGCGCTGCATTTTTTTTCCAGAAAATCAGGTACACCCCAATAAAATAGAGCTGACCTGTTTTTTGGCGAATGCATGCCTGCAAAAAAAACTGAGCCGCAAATTATGGAATGGCTGCGAAAATTAATTCGGAAAACCGCTTGCAGTATTATTCGTGTTGAGTATAATTTAAAATGAGAATAGTGATAACAATGTTCAACATGTGAACATTCCGACAACGGTCTCAAAGAAAGTAATTCATGATAAGACCCAAAAAATTAGAAAAAGGGGACACGATTGGGGTTATTTCGCCTGCAAGCCCTTCAGAAAAGAACAGCGAAGTGATTCGTGCTGCCGAATTCCTGCAGGAGCTGGGGTACAAGGTCGTCATCGGAAAAAATGTGAATAAATTGAAGGGCTTTGTTGCAGCTTCTGAAGAAGAGCGCGCTGCTGACCTGAATGAAATGTTCCAAAGAGATGATATTGATGCAGTTTTCGTCACTCAGGGGGGTTATGGCTCAGCTCAGATTATTCATCTGATTGATTTTGAGGCAATTGCCACACATCCTAAGATTCTGACCGGTTTTAGTGATATCACTTCACTTCATCTGGCCATCCACAAATTTTCAGGCCTGGTCACCTTTCACGGGCCCGGAATGGCTAGGTTTAATAGCTCAGACCTGACCGATTATACAAAAAAACAATTTTTTAAAGCCGTTTCCTACGTTGATCCTGTTGGTGAAATCCCCCTCCCGGATGATAAGACCTGGTTGCACACGATTGTACCGGGCGTTGCCGAAGGAGAACTGATTGGAGGTAACCTGACACTGGTGTGTGCCAGTCTGGGAACTCCTTACCAAATCGATACGCGGGATAAGATCCTGATGATTGAAGAAGCGTATACAGAACCCTGGATATTCGATCACATGCTGTCTCACCTGCGAAACGCCGGGTTGCTGAAGATTGTCAAAGGGGTTATGGTCAGCGAGTGCCATGATTGCGTTCCGGCTAAGCATAATCCGGGATACTATAGTGACACGAATCTGGAAGAAATTTTAGAATATTATCTAAAACCCCTGAAGATTCCGGTCTTGTACGGGTTACCTCTCGGGCATACAAAAGATATGGCCACCCTGCCACTGGGCGTGAAAGCCCGTCTGGATGCAGACAAAAAGCAATTTACGATCCTTGAGAGCGGTGTCGTTTAAGTTAGTTCAATTTTCCAAAGGAGGAAATAGAAATGAAAAAGTCAAGTAAGAAATTTATTATGGTTGTTGTCATTCTAATGCTCACTGTAGCATTGGTAGGTTGTGGAGGTGGAGAGCAATCCACAGCAGAACCGCCGGCAGAACAAGCCACAGCAAAACCGGGCGAAGAACAATCCACCGCAGAACCCGTGGGGGAGCAAGACCCCGCAGAACTTGTGTCATTTACCGTGGGTTCCAGCACTGCCTTTGACACTTTGAATCCATTAACATCCTACATGCAGGTAACCTATGAGTTTTTTATGCTCATTTATGATTCACTGGTCATTTACGATGAAAACTATGAAGCTGTTCCCAACCTGGCAACCGAATGGTCGCACAGCGATGATAATCTGACCTGGACGTTTAAACTGCAGGAAGGCGTAAAATGGCACGATGGTGAACCTTTCACATCCGCAGATGTAAAATTCACCTATGATCTGATGATGGATACTGGTTTAGGATACATGTACAGCTCTTACCTGACCGGAATCACAGAAGTTCAAACCCCGGACGACCTGACCGTTGTCATCGTCACTGAGGAACCCAAAGCGAACATTCTGATGAACACTACCCCGATCCTCCCCGAACATATTTGGGCGGGAATTGCTGCGGAAGAACTTGAAATCTTTCCAAATGAAATGCCAGTTGGCACTGGTCCCTTCAAATTTGATTCACAAGGCCCGAATTTTGTGAAAGTTGTCAAAAACCCGGACTATTTTGGAACCAAACCTTTCGTGGATGAATATATCTTTGTTGATTATGAAAACGTAGATTCGATGGCACAGTCACTCATCCTGGGCGAAATTGATGGTGCCAACAATCTTAACTCAGCCCAGATGAAACAACTGGAGGCAGATCCAAATGTAGACGTGATCTCCGGTGAGGAACTTGGTTTCATGCAGGTTGGTATCAACTGCTGGACGGATGAAGCCAGTGGTGGAGATCCGCTCCTCCAGGACAAGAATATCCGCCAGGCGATTGAACTGGGCATCAATAAACAAAGAATTGTCGACATTGCTTACACCGGTCAGGGTACAGTCGGAACCACCATGATAAACCCCGGCAATTTTTATCATTACGAACCAACCGCCGCAGAATTAAGAGATTATGATGTGGAAGCTTCCAAAGCTTTATTGGAAGCCTCTGGTTACACCGATACTGATGGGGATGGCGTTAGAGAAAGCGCTGATGGCACACCTCTGGAGTTTGACCTGATTACCATCGGAGATAATCTGGAAGAAGTCAAATCCGGGCAATTGATTGCTTCAGATTTAGCGGAAGTTGGTATCAAAATCAATAACATCAACATGGATAGTGGCGCGCTGTATGACAATATCATTTCCGGCACCTATGATATGTTTATCTGGGGCTGGGGAGCAGATTTGGATCCAACCGTGATTATGGGTGTTCTGACCACAGACCAAATTGGTGGAAACAATGAACCCTTCTTCTCCAATGCCAGATACGATGAACTTTTCTTAATGCAACAAACTGAACTTGACCCGCAGAAGAGGCAGGAGATGGTCTTTGAAATGCAACAGATTGTGTACGATGAAGCCCCATACATCATCATGATCTATTCCAACAATATTCAAGCCATTCGCTCTGATCGCTGGACCGGCTACCAACAAATACCAGAGACTGGAACCTTTTTCCACAATCTGACAATCTATAACTACATGAATATAAAACCAGTTAAATAGAGGATGATCGATTATGAGTAAGGGGATCATAGCTAAAAAATTACTGTATGCCTTGCTCACCATTTTGGTCGTGCTTATCTTCAACTATTTATTGTTCCGGGTTTTGCCTGGGGATCCGCTCGCGATGATGATGCGGAACCCCCGGGCAACCCCCGAGCAGATTGAAGCAGTTAAAAAACTGTATGGGTTAGATCAGGCCTGGTATGTTCAGTTCTTCACCTATTTCAAACACCTGGTGGAAGGAAATCTGGGAATATCCTTTGTTTACAAAGCCCCGGTCGCCAAGGTGGTTGCCTCCAAAATCCTCCCCACCGTTTTAATGGTCGGTTTGGCTGAAATTATCGCCATCCTGATTGGGATCCTGATCGGGGTTGTAGCTGCCTGGAAACGTGGAACAAAGCTGGATGTATGGACGTTAGGCTTCTCTCTGGTCACCTATTCGGTACCCACTTTCTGGCTTGGGATGATCCTGGTGGTGCTGTTCTGTGTCCAGTTACGGCTGTTTCCAACCAGTGGTATGTTAACCCCTGGAAAGAACTTTGTTTCCGATTGGGCGAAGATGGTTGATCTGGGGCGCCATCTGGTGCTGCCGGTTCTGACCATGAGTCTGGTCCTGATCGGTGAATATGCACTCACCATGCGCAACACACTCATTGATGTCTTATCTGAAGACTACATTATCACCGCCAGAGCCAAAGGATTCCGTGAACGATATATTCTCCTCAAGCATGCCTTACCAAATGCAATGCTGCCCATGATTACCATAATCGCCATCAACATCGGCTTTGTGGTGGCAGGTGCCATTCAGGTAGAGACGATCTTCTCCTGGCCAGGACTGGGACGTTTGATGTATGAAGCACTGGGAGCAAGAGATTATCCATTGCTACAAGGTGTGTTCCTGTTGGTGACCATCAGTGTGGTGCTGGCAAATGTATTGGCGGACATTAGTTATGCCTATATTGATCCACGAGTAAAGAATTAGGAAATAATGAAACTTAAGGATTTCGGCAAAGCAATACTCCATAACAAATTAGCCTTGACTGGCACGATTATCCTGTTATTTTTTATTATAGTAGCAACCTTTGGCCCACTGATTATGCCATTTTCTACCATGGAATTTGGCGAGGTTGAGGATCTTCTCCTTTCTCCTTCCTTCAAACATCTTCTGGGGACAGATGACATGGGCAGAGACGTGCTGGCCAACCTGATTGCTGGTGCAAGGATTTCACTCCTCATAGGGGCTGTCGCTACCGCCATCTCTATGATCATTGGCACTTTGATAGGTATTCTCGCTGGATACTTTGGTAAAGGCATCGATAACCTGCTGATGCGCTTTACTGACTTCTTTCTGGTTATTCCCTGGCTACCGCTTATGATGGTGCTGGCTGCCATCTTGGGAACCAGCCTCTGGAATATAATATTTGTGATTGGAATCACCGGCTGGGCGGGAACTGCCCGCGTGGTTCGCGCTCAAACGCTTTCCGTCAGAGAAAGACAATTCGTGGAACGCACCGTTTCCATCGGTGCTGGACATGGACATATCATGTTCCGGCATATTCTCCCCAATGTTTTCCCGTTGGTATTCGCCAATACGGTATTGGTTGCAGCCGTTGCCATCATTTCAGAGACCACTCTCAGCTTTTTAGGGTTGGGAGATCCGACCATGGCCAGTTGGGGAATGATGCTCCATTATGCATTTGAGGGTGGCGCTACTGCATCCGGTGCCTACTGGTACTATCTGCCCCCGGGCATCTGCGTGGTTTTGGTGGTGTTATCGTTTACGCTGCTGGGATATGCTTTTGATGAAATATTGAATCCAAAATTGAGAGGAAGGTAGTTTTTTGACACTGCTGGAAGTTAAGCATCTTCGAACATATTTTGAAACCTCCAAGGGTTTATACAAGGCAGTGGATGACACCAGCTTTGATTTGGATCATGGGGAAGCACTCGGACTGGTGGGTGAATCTGGTTGTGGCAAGACGACCAGCGCTCTTTCTATCGTCAGGCTGCTTCCCAAAGAAGGCAAAATTCATGGGGGTCAGATCCTCTTTGAGGGGACTGACCTGGTCCAACTCAGCGATGAAGAAATCCGCAGCCGGCGCTGGAAGGACATTTCGATTATTTTCCAGGGTTCGATGAATGCACTTAATCCCGTCATGAAGGTCGGGGATCAGATTGCTGAAGCCATCGTGCTGCATGAAAAAATCAGCAAGAAGGCAGCGCTTGCCCGGGCCGGCGAGCTTTTTGAATTGGTGGAAATGCCAGTTGACCGCATCAACAATTACCAGCATGAGTTTAGCGGCGGCATGAAGCAGAGGGCAATGATTGCCATCGCGTTAGCCTGTCGGCCAAAACTTGTGATCGGTGACGAGCCCACCACCGCGTTGGATGTAATGGTACAGGCTCAGATTTTGAATCTTTTGGAGAAACTTCGCAAGGAATTGAACATGGGTTTGATCCTGATCACCCATGATCTCTCCATTCTGGCAGAGGTTTGTGACCGCATCGCCGTTATGTATGCGGGCAAAATTGTAGAGTTTGGCCCGGTTGAAGGAGTCTTCGAGAATACAGCTCACCCTTATACAGAAAGACTGATCGCCTGCTTCCCTCACATTGGTAAAGAAAAAATAATTCCACCCAGCATTGAAGGTATCCCACCCAATTTACTCGAACCCATCAGTGGTTGCCCTTTCCATCCCAGATGTCACAAGGCGATACCAAAATGCACCGTGCAAGAACCGGAAATGGTAAAAGTGGGAGAAAAACATTACGCCTCCTGTCTTCGAATTGGGGAGGTGTAGAATGACCACGGATTTTGCGATCGAAGTCAAAGATCTGAAAGTATATTTTAAAATTAAAAGAGGTTTGGCTGAAGATCTCTTCAGTAAAAAGAAAAAAATTCTGAAAGCTGTTGACGGAATTTCCTTCAATTTGGCCAAGGGAGAAATTCTTTCGCTGGTGGGAGAGAGTGGCAGCGGTAAGACGACGACCGGTAAAGCAATTCTACAATTGCTCGAGATCGAAACAGGGGAGATCAAGTTTTTTGGGGAAGAGGTAAGACGTAAAGACAAGAACTTTATGCGGCGATTTCGTCAAAAAGCACAGATGATCTTTCAGGATCCGTACCAATCTATTAACCCCACAAACATCGTCATGGATATTGTGGCTGAGCCTCTGGATGTCAACCACCTCGTCAAGTCCAGAAAGGAACGTACCGCGAAGGTCAAACTTGCGCTTGAACAGGCAGGCCTGGAACCCGCTGAGGATTTCTACCAACGCTACCCACATGAGCTCTCAGGAGGACAACGGCAACGCGTGGTTCTGGCTAGCTCCATGATTATGGATCCGACATTCATCGTAGCTGATGAACCAGTTTCCATGCTGGATGCATCCATCCGGACGGGTATTCTGCGTCTCATGCTGGATCTCAGGGACTCCAGACAGATTTCCTATCTCTTCATCACCCATGACCTGTCTTTGGCCTGGCTGATTTCCGATCGAATTGCCATCATGTATCTCGGAAAAATTATGGAAATTGGGGGTGCAGATGAGATTATCCACAGAGGCATACATCCCTATACCAAAGCTCTCACCGCCATCATGCCCACACCCGGGGTCAATAAGCGTAAGGAACGCATTGTCCTTCCGGGAGAGACCCCCAATCCTACTGAAGATCTGCGCGGTTGCAAATTCAATTCGAGATGTCCACTCGTGCATGACCGCTGCTATGAAGAAAGTCCGGAGCTGATTGAAATCCAGGCGGGACATCAGGTTGCCTGCCATTTAGCCCGCGAATTATCAAGAAATCATTAATTGAATTAGAGGAGTTCATCATCAAAAATTTAAAGCTTGAAGAAACCATCGACAATATGGATGTGGTCACTCTTGCCTCAGATATGGTCAGGATACCCAGTTATTCCTTGCTGGAAAACAGTGAAAGTGCTCTAGCAGCCTATATTCATCGGCTCTTACAAACTGAAGGAATAGAAACTGAATTGACCGAAGCAGAGCCGGGACGCTTGAATGTGACCGGTGTGCTCAAAGGATCCGGCAGAGGAAAATCACTGATGTTGTGTGGACACTTGGACACCGTGCCGCCTTACGGGATGAGCGATCCCTTTTCGGGAATGGTTGAGGATGGCAAACTGTATGGACGTGGCGCGTGTGACATGAAAGGGCCACTGGCTGCCATGCTGGCTGCCTTTGTTGGCATTAAACGTTCCGGCACCGCCCTGCAAGGTGACTTGATCTTTGCCGGCGTGATCGATGAAGAACAGATGGGGAAGGGCATTGAATTCCTGGCAAAACATGGGCCTTTCGTGGATGCGGCAGTCATCGGTGAACCTACTGATATGCGCCTGGCTTTAGGACATAAGGGCCTGGAATGGCTCAAAATCGCTGTCATCGGGAAAAAAGTGCATGGCGGCAGTATGGATAAAGGCATTAATGCCATTTCCATGGCTAGCAGGCTCATAGCAAGGATCTATGGGCAGTACACTCCCCAATTGAAACAAAGACAGCATCCCCTGCTGGGAAACCCGACCATCAATGTTGGAAAAATTGAGGGTGGCGACCAACCCAGCACTGTGCCTGGCTTGTGCACGCTCGAAATCGACCGGCGCTGGATCCCCGAAGAAAGCATTGAACAGGTTTATACCGAGCTGGCTGCCATCATCACCGAATTGCACGATCAGGATCCCCAATTTAATGCAGAGATCAAAGGATATTTCAACTCAGGTGATCTCCTGCCACATAAACCTTTCTGCACTGATGAGAGTGACCCTCTTGTTCAGTCAGCTTATCGCGCCATGCACCATACTGGTTGTCGAAAAATAAAACCGACAGTTTTTCCTGCCTGGAGTGATGCCGGTGTTCTGGCAGCCTACACACAGGCGAAATGCATCATCATGGGGCCGGGTGATCTGGCGTTAGCTCATACGTCTGAGGAATGTATCGAAACGAAAGACTTGCAACGCGCAGCCCAGTTTTATGGAAAACTGGCCTTGGAGTATTGTGGAAGACGGGGTTCGAGTGATGCATAGACAACAAATGGAAGCCTATATTGATGGGCAAAAAGAAGAGCTCGTCAAACATATTCTCAAACTGGTCAGCTACCCCAGTATTAATGGCAACAAAGAAGAAACCCTGGCCTGTCTCACGTATTTCCTGCAGCACGCACAGGAACTTGGCTTCAAAACCATGACCACATCTGAATGGAATGTGGGCATCGTGGAGATGGGTCAAGGTGACAAAACCCTTGGAATTCTGGTGCATCTGGACGTGGTCGGAATTGGGGATCGGGAAAAATGGACAGATGATCCCTTCAAAGGCGTCCAACGCGATGGCTACTTGTATGGTCGTGGCGTGGAGGATGATAAAGGTGCGGCGGTCATGAGCCTGTATGCCATGAAAGCCGTTCAGGAGTTGGGCTTGCCTATGCATAAAAAAGTATGGCTCATTGTGGGAACCAGTGAAGAAGGCAAATGGACAGACATCGCCAGCTTTAAGCGCGAATTTGCAATTCCGTGCTGTGGTTATTCTCCAGATGGGCGTTTTCCGATTTTCAACATCGAGAAAGGCTATGCGGACATCACTCTGGATTTCTCACGTGACAGTAAAAAGGGGATCAAAAAACTGCGTGGTGGAGACAGCCCCAATACCATTCCGTCAAAGGCAAAAATCAGCCTTCAGGATGGCAGAACCATCACAGCACATGGCAAAGCCAGCCATAGCTCGATGCCAAAACACGGGGACAATGCCATCCTCAAGCTTTGCAATAAGTTGGGAAACATTCCAGGGATTGATTTCGATTTCGTACGCTTCATCAATACCTATCTCGGGAACGACGGCCACGCGCAAAGCTTGCAGATCGACGATAATGTCGACCATCTCGATGGTGAATATATTGGGCAAACCACAGTCACACCGACCATCATCACGCTAGCTGATAGTGTCAGGTTGACAATTAATATCAGGCACAAGTATGGAACAACCAGGGAAGATATCCTGAATGCCTTTGCATCCCTTGCCGATGAGTACAGATATGAGGTAACAATATTGGATTTTCTTGAACCGATGTGGGTCAGCAAAGAGCATCCCTTCTTAAAAACACTGCAAGAAGTTTCCGATGCCTATGGCATGGACAGCAGCCTTCAGTTTGCTCCCGGGACCAGTTATGCCAAATCCATGAAAAACTTTGTTTCCTGGGGGCCGGTATTACCCAATGAGCCCGCGACTGCCCACATTGAGAATGAGCGGCTTTCGATCGATACGATGATGCTGGCGACGAAACTTTATGCCGGATTAATCAGCAGCATGACAATTGAAAGCTAAGTTAGGAATTAAATGTCCTCCGAAACGAAACCCTCCATGAGTAGCTTACAAAAAGGTTTGTATCTGCTGACTATCTTTGCCAGGGTTCCCTATAAATTCACTGTTTCCCAATTGGAAGAGATGACTGGTTTCAATCGTACAACCATTTACAGAATCCTATCTACTCTGGAGAAATCCGGGATGTTGATCAAGGATTCGCAGAGCAAAATTTACAAGATGGGTCCTCTCGCTTATCACCTGGGGAACATTTACCTGAGCAATGCCAATTACAAAGACAGCATCCTGCGCATCCTGGAAGAGATCTCCAAAGAATCGGCGGAATCGGTAGGGATCGCTCATCGGGTCGGCAACAAAGTGGTTTCCCTTTTTGAGGTGGAAACCTATCAAATGGTCAAGATTAATGACCAGCCGGGCACTTTTTACCCAATGAACCGTGGTTGTTATGGCAAATGTCTGATGGCTTACCACGATCCCCTGGTGGTAGAAAAATTGCTGGAGGAAACAACATTTGAAAAAGTTGCACCCAATGCGTTGACGGACAAAGAAGCCATTCTGCAAGAATATGCCCGCATCAGAGAACAAGGTTATGTGGAAAGCATTGATGAAGTGGCAGCTTATATCTGTGCTGTCGGTGTACCTCTGCGCAACCCGGACCAGCGTGTTGAAAATGTGGTGGCAATCTCCTTCTTCCGGCAGGATGATTACCTGGAGAAAATAGCCAGGATGAAAGCGATTTTATTCAAATATCAAACGGAATTAGAAAAATATATTGTTTAGAAAGGGAGATTGGTCAATCCCACTTACAAATTTTGATTCAAAGTGTCTCTAAAATAAACTCACATACGGAGGGTTTTTTTATTTCAACTCAGGTTGGGATTACCATTCAAAATCAAAATAATGGATAAATCCATTTTTCCCTATTGACTTTCGCATGCGGTTTTGTTACTATGTAGTTGAAATTTTTCAAAATATAGAAAAGGTACACATGGCATCCATCGGCTCACGCATTCGAGATTTACGCATAAATCGCAACCTGACACTGGAACAAGTGGGGGCAGAGACCGGTCTTTCGATCTCCTTTTTGAGTATGGTAGAACGCGATAAAGCCTCCATCAGTGTCGACAACCTGGAAAAGCTGGCTAATTATTTCCAGATTCACATTGTCCATTTCTTTGCCGCCCCGGACGTAAATTCTGTGTTGGTCACACGCCGTGCACAAATCCTGGAAGGCTTAAATCCCCAAAAATCAGCCCAGGCTGCTGTAACCTTGCTGGCCAATAAAACCAATGCCAGGATGGAGCCATTGTTGATCACCATCGCTCCAGGGAAAGAAGAACCTCACTTCCGTATGCATGAGGCTGACACTCTGCTCTATATTCTGTCCGGAGATGCAATTCTGAAATCAGAAAACGGGGATCATTTAACTCTCAACCAGGGCGATCTAGCTTATTATGTGAATTACCCCCATCAAAGATTGACAAATGCTAACACTGATCAGGCCCTGGTCGTCATCAGCATTACCGCTCCACCGACCAGTTCCCTGGATGACTTGCTGGCAGCACGGCAGGGGTCCTGGTTAATGTCCAAAAAAGATGAATGAGGAGGTTCCATGTTCTTTGACGAATTTCACAATCATAAATGGGCACGCAATCTCAAGCATGCCCGCAAACTTTTGAAAGAAAATAAGCTTGAAGCGTTCTATCTTGGCGAGGATCTTCCGGAGGGGGATGTCTATCCTGGTATGCGGGTCATGGCTGCTTACTGGACTTCTGTGGAACATGAAATGAAATTACGTCGCAAAACACTCCTGATGGGTGCCAATCATCCTGAATGGGAAACAGATCCGGAGTTGGTCAACCAGGCCAAAGAATTTCATGATCGTTTCATCTCCGACATGCGTGAATTGGTCCTGCGGGATGAAATTGTGCCTGTCGAACGTATCGATCAACTGGCTGAAGCGGGTTGGGAAACCCCCATCGATTGGGCTGAAGTGATGCGGGCACGACAGTCAGCCAGCCTGACAGCATTGGAAAACAATCACTTTCCAGAACAGCTCATCGAAGATTGGTTTGATTCCTGCCTACGGTCCGTTTCCAACTATAACCGCTACCTGATCTGGGGCGGAGTCAACGCTTCCAGATTGGTGCGGCGTGAGGGTGTCGAAATGCTTCACAAAGCAGTCGATGCTACCGCAGAATCTTTTATGTGGGAAATCAGCAAGGAATTTTTTGCCACTGTGCTGCCGGCTGCTGGCTTTGAAGATATTGGCGATCTGATGGAGCTGGGTTTACGCGGTATGTATTCCGACCAATTTTATGTCAAAGGGGAAGACCAGGAAATTGGTGAGAAGACGATCCGCACCAGCATCCTTAAGAATTGTGAGCTGGCCGGGATCTACCAACGTGTTGAACAGTGGACCGGGCTGGCCCCCTGCACCCTGGGATACGGTATTTGTCGCTTTGATGAAGTCCATGGCCAGGCGACCATGATGATCACGATGCCACCCATGGTTTCTCCGCAATACAAGCTTCTTAAATCGCTGGCGATGCACCCGGATGCAACCGAGTGTGTCTTCGAACTGACCACCATTCCAGCAGACGACATGGAACGGATTCTGATGGTTCAGGAAAAAGTCTTTGGTTCGGTGGATTAAACCAATTTCAATCAAGGAGGAAAGAATGCCAACAATCAAGGAAGTAATCGAAAGTTTACCGTCACTTTTCAAACCCGAAAAAGCCAAGGGCTGGAATCGGATAATCTTGTTTGATTTGGGAGGCGAAGAGCCATCCAAATGGACACTCACCATTGCGAATGGTGTTGCGACAATTGAAGAAGGCCAAACAAAAACACCAAAACTGACTATCCTTGGAAACAGCGAACATATTGTGCAGATGTTCACCGGGGAAGTACCTCCGATGAAGTTAGTGAACGCAAAATTGTTGAAGATGCAAGGCCCAATGATGGATGCGATCGCATTCTCAGGCTTGTGGAATATCCCCAAGAAATAATCAGCCCTTCACTGCTGAGCCATTTGAAAATCTAGAAATCCTTTTTGGAGGTTGATGTGCAGACAGGCATCCTCTCGTATGGTGTAGCACTTCCCAGGTACCGGATCGACTCTGGTGAGATCTGGAAGGTCTGGAAAAATATTTCCATTTCCTTTTTCGACACGCTTAGCATTGGTGAACGTGGTGTGCTTGGTCCGGAGGAAGACACCCTGACTCTCGCGGTAAGTGCCGCAAAAATGGCAATTGAACGCAGCCACATTTCACCAGAGAAAATCGGAGCTGTACTGCTGGGTTCAGGCACCAGCCCTTATGCCACCAAGGCCGCAGCCACCATTCTGATCGACGCACTCGGACTGGACCATAACATTCTGGCAACCGACGTTCAATGCGCAGACAAATCCGGCAGCACAGCGCTCTGGCTGGCAGCCGGGATGGTTGAAGCCGGCATAATCGACAACGCCCTGGTGATTGGGGCAGATACGCTCAATCGTCACACCCAACCGGGCATGGTACTGGAATATGTAGCTTCCGCCGGTGCAGTGGCATTCATCCTTGGTAAAGAAAATCCGATCGCCACACTGGAAGCAATGGCAACCCACAGCCACGATCAGAATGATTATTTTCGCACTGAAGGTGAGCGTTTTATCCAACCTGGTGCAGGCTTTTATGGCTGGGTATCCAGTTGGGGGTTGTTAGACCATGTCGAACCTGCGGGGAAGGCACTATTTGAAAAAACCGGATTAACACCGCAGGATTTTTCCAAGTTTGCTGTACCTCAAAAGACCGGGTTACGACCACTCATGACGATGGGAAAACTGGAATTGGAGATGATGCAGGTACTGCCGTATGTCCTCACGGCTCAGATCGGAGATTGTGGCGCAGCCGGTGTTCCTTTATCGCTGGCGCACATTCTCGATTTCGCTGAACCTGGAGAGCGAGTGGGGGTCATCGATTATGGCGGAGGTGCAGGTTGTGATGCATGGTCGTTGATCTGTACGGATGCTATCGCAGAACGCCGTCCGGAGTCCGGGTTCGTCTACCAGTTGCTCGATGACAAAATCATGGTGGATTATGCCACGATGGTGAAGTTTGAGCAGAAGCTCATCCAATCGCCACACCGACTATCGAACTTCTACTAATCAGGAGAATACTTATGGGAAAAATTCAACGAAAAGTGATGATGGTGGGAGGTGCAATCACGCCACCCGGTATTCCCATGGATTGGACATGGCGGCAAATGGCGGTGGAAGTGTTCTGGAATTCCCTGAAGAGCTGCGGAATCGCGATCAAAGATGTGGATCTGGTCGCATGTAATTACAACGACCGTGCCATCGCAGACTCGTCACCCGGACCTCAAATTGCGGACGCACTGGGTATCCTTCCAAAACCGGTGGTACCGATTGCCAATGCTTGTGCAGGGAATGGTATTGCTTCGTATGTCGCCTGGAATGCGATTGCTTCCGGCCGCTGCGACATTGTTGTTTCGATGGGGTTTGCCCGCTCTGATAATTATGACGCCATGGAAGCCATGAACACCCAGGGGAATTATGTCGACTTTGATTACATGCTCGGGATGACCCATATCAACTACGGTTCGATGCGTGATGCCTACTATCGTCAGAAATATGATGTTCCCCTTGAAGCTGCTGGAAATTGGGCGTACATGTGCAACTGGTACGCACGGCGCAACCCCCTGGCTGCAAATTATGGAAAACCAATGCCTGTTCTGGAGGAACTTTGTGCTGATACCCCGGATGCTGACCGCGACCGCCAGGCGACCAATCGCGGCGGTGTCGCTTCCGCGCTGGTCTTTGTGGGGGAAGAACTGGCCACTCAATTCACGGAAAAGCCGGTCGTTTTCGATGTCGCCTATGCATTCCGCCCGCCTTATATCGGCAATTTTTTCAACTTCCCTATGGAGAGCATGCAGGATTACGATCTGGCAGAATTTCCAGGCTTGATGGTAGCAGCCAAAGAAGCGTACGGTCTGGCAGGCATAACCAAAGATGACATCGATCTTGTGCAGGTTCATGATCTGACCGCCTATGAGGGCATGATGGCAATCGAAGCAGCTGGTATTTGCGAGATTGGAAAAAGCAAGGATTACATTCTGACAGGTGGCATGTCATTAGATAGCAAATGCCCCATCAACACCTACGGAGGTGGTCCTGCTTTCGGTCACGGATCGGCTGGATCAGATTTTCAAGCCGGAGTTCTTGAAAACTTCTGGCAGCTTCGAGGAGAATGCGGTGAGCGTCAGGTGAAAAATGCCCGGGTTGGCATTAATACATCCTACGGGACGCACCATTCATTAGATGTTATTGGCGTTGTTCAGAAAGGCTGGTGAAAAGTGGGCGAACAATTCACCGATCAATTCGTACGGTGGGATACTTTTTCCAGTGCATTATGGTACCGCACCAAGGCTGGCAGGTACCGCCTGGAAGGCACGCGTTGCTCGAACTGTGGAGAAATCTACTTCCCTCCCAGGACGGGCTTGATCTGTCCTGCCTGCCATGAACGGCTGATGGAGCCTTATCAATGCGCACAAACGGGTTCAATTGTCACGGTCGCCCCGGATGATGTTGGGTTCCCAGCACTGGGATACGGGGAGAATTTGCCCCGTATCCAGGCAATCGTACGCCTCGATGACGGCATACACCTGATGACGGATATCATCCAGGTAGCAGATCCAGCTGAAGTGCAGCCAGGCGCGCGCGTGAAGATGATCCTTAGAAAGCATAAGCGCGAGGATACCGGAGCCTGGGTCTACGGGTTCGGATTTATCCTTGATCCATAACAAACAATTTCTCATTTGAAAAATAGCTTCCCCCAGGGACTCTTCACTCTTTCCAACGCTATGAACCTGATCATGGTTCGGGGAGCACCAGAAGTACAAATTTTACATACTGGGAGGTGGAAGATGTTCACGGAGTATTCCATAGGGTTAGCAATCCTTGATTTCCTGCCAAATATTGCATTCCTGGTGGGTGCTTATTTCCTGGTGAGGATTGCTCTTATTGTCAGAGGGGTAAAATGCAGCCGGATGGTTATAGCTGGCACACTGCTCGTCGCACTGGGAGGTATCCTCAAGGCTACCTGGAAAATCATTTATGCGTCCGGAGGTCCGGATATTCAACCAATGAGCCAGGCCCAATTTGCCCTGGCAGCACCGGGTTTTCTGGCGATGTTGGTGGTCGCGATCCTGATCGCACGCAAGCAGACTGTCAGCAAAGCAAGGTCTTTGCCCGTCATTGCCGCCTGGAAAATACCTTTATTATTCTTAATGACCATTGCCAGCTTGGGTGCTTATGGAATCATGAGCTATATTTCTTTCAAACGGAAAGCGACCTGGGCAGCGGTCGGATTTATTGTGGCATTTGTGGGGGTATTGGTAATGGGTGGGTTGGCAAGCGCAGATCAAAGTGTGGGATTGCAATGGATTGAAGAGGCGATCAATTCCATTGGGCAGATGGGTTTTGCAGCAGGTGCTTTTTTCCTTTATGGTAATTTTAAAAGCACCAATTCAGATTGTTATTAAAGGAAGGGAGATCATGACCAAAGCAGCAGAGAAACGAAAATACGGAAAGCAATATGGCTATGAAGTCCTGTTTAAAAACCAGGAGAAACATGCCACAGGGAAGACCGGGGTGATCATTGCCGAGATGGGATTACCCGAAGTATATGAAATTGATTTTTACAGCACTTTTATGGCGCACGTATTCAAATACATCATGCCATCCTTTTTGGTGAAGATGATTCTGGCTGATAAAGGAATTGGATTGCTTGATCCAGATAACCCACTCTCAAGAGAGAAGTTTGTGCCCAAACAATTAATCGATGCCAATGGGTCTTTCACCAACAAAGATGGTGTTCCATATGTTGAATGCCAGGTGAAGTGGAAACCACCCATCAAAAAAAATCCCTGGGACCATGGATATTTTCTCTACAAAGGGGACGGTCCGAATGGATATCCGGATATTTGTGATAAGGTAGGCGCCAAGGTGGTCGGGTGGTACTATGGCAAGTTGATCCCGGAAAACCGTGTTTCCTGGCGCAGTCAGTTACGTCAGGTTTACGATGAGGCGATCAAAGAGTTATCCACTAAAAAGCCTGAAACAGAATTTCGCAATGCCTTTTACATGGATCACGATTCACTGAAATCGGCGGTCGAAGAACTCATTGCGGCTGGCTGTGAGACCATTGTTTACCAGGGTATCAATTGCCCACTCTACACTGATTTTGAGGATTATGGTTACGTATTGCCCAAATTGCACGAGTTGGCTGATGGTCGTGCGCGGGTGATCATGGCAGACCAAATGGGAAACCAACCTGCCTACCGTGAGGCATATCGTACGCTTCTACGCGATCACCTCAAAGAGATCCCTGACGGAAAAAGCATTCTGATCATATTATCCCGTCATGGACACCCCTTCAAAAAAGAAACCCAGGATGAGCGGGCTTATCTGTATCGAAAACCTCTGGAAGACGATATACGCAACATTATGGCCGGTTGGGATGGAAAATGGGATCTCATCTGGACCTTTGATGAATATGCTGACCCATATTGGGATAAGACCAATTCAAAAGTTGAAACATATAGCGCCTACCGCAAGGCAATCGAAGAGGGATATGATTATGCCCTGGAACTCCCAACAGAATTTCCAGCTGAGAATACTGACCTGATGATCTTTCATGCGATGAAGAAATTTAACGCTTTTAAGGAGTATGACCGAAACGACCCGGTGCCTTATCCAGACTGGGAAGTCCCCCTTGTGCGCAAATTTAAGGAAGGGAAAACCACCGGTGTATATTGTGGCACCCCGGTGGGCCCCTATCGAAAATTTATCGTCCAGGCAGTCGTGGATTCAATCGCCGAAGTGCTTTAAAAGACTCAAAAATTGATGGAGGATGTATGTGCAATCGCTTTGAAAATAAAGTAGCAATCATCACTGGTGCAGCGTCAGGAATTGGACAAATGACAGCCATCCGGTTTGCACAGGAAGGTGCCAAAATCACGATTTGTGATGTAAACGTGGAAGGTTTGGAGGAAACCCGCAGAAAGGTGGTTGAAACCGGAGCGGATTGCCTGGTAACCACTGTGAATGTGCGTTCACAGGCAGATGTCGAAAACTGTGTGCAATCTACGCTCCAAAAATACGGAACGATCGATATCCTGGTGAACAATGCTGGTACAGGACAATTCATGCCATTTGCCATGATGGAAAACGAGGAGTACGAACGCGTTATGGAAATCAACGTGCGCGGAATATTCTATTTCAGCCGGGCTGTTCTGCCCACCATGATGGATAATGACTACGGCAGAATTGTCAATGTGACTTCCATTATGGGCGAGGTGGCTGCCCAAGGACAATCAATTTACAACACCAGCAAGGGAGCAGCCAAGATGATGACCCAGGCCATGGCAGTGGATTGTGCCGGGTATGACATCAACGTCAATGCAGTTGCTCCCGGCATGGTCCTGACGGGTCTCACCAAGAATATGCTCGGCGATGAAGATCAAGCAGCCTATTTTCTGGAGAAAATTCCCAAACGTCGTATTGGAGTGCCTAATGACATCGCTGGGGCGATTCTCTTTTTGTGCAGTGATGACGCCTCGTATATCGCCGGTGCAACCCTGCATGTGGATGGCGGCATGATCTGTACGCGTATGTAATAATCTACCTCAACCAGCTCTCTTTATAATCTTCAATATACTGAAGCATCCGGATCGGTTTGCGTCCCAACAGTCGCTCTACCTCATCTGTGACAGTATCTGCCATTCCTTTGCGGGTGTTGCTGTATAACCAGGTGGTCACCAGGGCAAACATGAGTTTCGTTTTATTTTGGAGTTGGCGGAAAAAGAACATACCTGCAGATGGATTTTTGTAGATGATCCGGCGTCCTAAAATCTGACTGAACTGGTCTGCCACCTGGTAATAATCCAGTGCTTCACTCCCGGTCAGGTCATAGGCTTTTTTCTCATGCCCGGTTTTCGTCAGAGTCAGAGCAGCTACGCAACCAATATCACGCACATCCAGAAAGCTGGTTTTTGCATTTCCCACCGGGATGAAGATTTCATCCCGATCGCGAATTTCATCCCGGTGCACAGTATTCAGGTTCTGCATAAAGAAGCTGCAACGCAGGAAGGTATAGTCTACCCCGGCGGAGAGTAGCCATTGTTCAACTTTATAATGCGGAACAACCTTGTTTTGTTCGATTCCAATCAAAGATAGAAACACAAATTGTCTGACACCGGCAGCTTTGGCTGCCTCCAGTGCAGGAATCATTTCCTTCTGGATATCCGCGATGTGTGGCGGCCTCATCAGGAAACATTTCTGAATACCACTGAAAGCCGCCGCATAAGTTTCTGGGTTTTTGAAATCAAAGCGTACCGCTGCAACATCATTCCCAAAACGCGCAGAAATTTTCTCCGGAAACAGGTCAGCTGCCCGCAGCGGAACACCCTTTGCTTGCAAAAATTTGACAACTTCTGTCCCCACATTCCCCAAGGCACCTATTACTAGAATATTGTTTTCCATTATCTCCTCAATTCCTTGCTCTTCCGTAGAGATGAGGCATTTCTTAATTTCATTGCCAGAACCTTATACGGGTTAATTTATTAATTGACATTATATAGACCGTTCATTATAATTGATAATTAGAAAAACCGGAGAAAGAAATCAAATGACCAATACACGCGACCAGATCATTCAGACCACCAGCAACCTGATAGAAAACCAGGGTTACCACGCCACTGGTTTGAACGAAATTGTTAAAGAAAGTGGTGCACCGAAAGGATCGATCTATTATTATTTTCCTGATGGCAAGGAAGGTATCACCGCCGAGGCCGTTTTATACGCCGGGGAAACAGTAGCAGGACGTATCCGCACACACCTGGATACAAAGAGCGATCCAGCCAGGGCGGTCCAGTCCTTTGTGGAAGAGATTGCCCATTTTGTTGAAGTATCTGGTTTTCACTCCGGCGGACCGCTGACAATTGTTGCCTCCGAAACCGCTACAACCAGTGAGAAATTAAATCAGACCTGCCGGGAAGCCTACACTATGGTGCGGGAAGCTTTTCAATCCAAGCTTTTGGAAAGCGGATTTTCTCAGGAGCGAGCTGCCAACCTGGCCTGGATGATAACCTCGGTGACAGAAGGGGCTATTATTCTCAGCCGCACGTATCACAGTGGCGATCCCCTGCGCATTGCAGCCAGAGAACTGGCTTGTCTGATCAATGGCTGCGAAAATTAAATGGAAGGATAGATCAGGAAGGACAAGGAAATGAAAATTGCAATTTTTGGTGGAAGTGGACGCACCGGACAACATTTGGTGAAGCAGGCATTGGAAAAAGGGCATCAGGTCGTTGTACTGGCACGCAACCCTGACAAATTAACAATCAATCATCCCGACCTAAAAATAATTCAAGGGGATGTGAAAGATCTGAATGCAGTGCAGCAAACCATAACTGAGGTGGAAGCAGTACTAAGTGTCCTGGGCCCTACCAGCAATCAGCCCATATTTGATGTCAGTCAGGGAATGACCAATATCTTAACCGCCATGGAAAAAGATGGCGTGAGACGTTTGGTAATCACTGCTGGTGCTGGTGTAGGTGATCCCAATGATGAACCGAAATTTTTCAACCACATGATGAATTTCTTGCTTAAAATGATGGCAAAAAACGTCCTGGCAGATATGTCACAAGTGGTTGAGATGACAAGAGCTTCGGATCTGGATTGGACGGTGGTGCGTCTGCCCATGCTGACCGACGATCCAAAAACAGGTAACGTAAAGGTGGGTTATGTCGGCAAGGGGATGGGTTCACGTATCTCGCGTGCTGATATTGCTGAATTCATGCTCTCTCAACTAACCGACCAGACTTACATCCACAAATCACCAGCCATCAGCAATTAATCCCTTGTCAGGCAGGTTCAGAACAAAGCGACCGCCTGATGCTTGCAAAGTAGTGGGTGCTGGCAGATAGTAACCCGCCTCCAATCCCCAGGTACAGGATTGCCAGCATTGATTTTGGAAAAATTGAACTGGTGCGCAGGTAAATACCCAGGAAAATCATGAATACGACCAGAGGATAACTGGTCCATGCCTGGAATGCGAACAGGCAGATCTTCTTCCCTTTAATTCGGTTAATCCGCAGAATATTCTTTTTGGCCAGTTTTGAAAAACCAAAAAGATAGACGCCGGTTGCCAGCACGAGTCCAGCTAGAACGAGAAAGAACTTTGTAGGAAATACTTCGGGCTGCAACCACCCTGAGGCAAACCGGATCAGCATCAATCCCACACCAAACCAGACCAGCCCTGCCAGGAGTTGCAACCAGATTTTTCTGACCGCAGGTTTGAACTTGTTTAGAAAAAGCAGTAAATTTTTCATAGATACCGTCGCAACAGGGGAGATAAGATGTAGACCAGAATATACTGATGAGCGACATTTTGTAGATCATGACAATCAAAAAATCTTCTCAATTGCCAGTTCAATTTCGCAAACCAGGACAGTTGTCAGCCTAGAGGACCCCATGTCAAACCAATGCACACAGGCAACTCTAATCGCAAGAGCATCTGTCAGACGGGTAATTTTATATCCGTATGGAATAAAAGTCAATCATCAGCACGTCGGCACTCATCTATGGTGTTAATCCGGCTGGAATCCCATTGGGATACACTTCTGCAATAGCAGCCTCAATTTTCCCGATACGATTTTCAGGATTTGGATGGGTGCTGAAGAATTCCGGCGGTCGATTTCCAGAGGAAGCCTGATCCAGAACATGCATCACGCTTACCATCGACCGTGGATCATAACCAGCCTGAGACATGATTTTGACTCCTAAAGTATCCGATTGGATTTCATCATCGCGACCAAATTTCATGTTGACTAGTTGACCAACCAATACCGCAATCTGCGCAGCTTGTTGGCTGCTGGGATTATTGGGGTCATAAGTTGCCAGAATTACCGCGCCGGTAAGCCCCTGTGTGAGTTGCATCTCAGCAATGCGTTCTGCTCCATGTCTGGAGAGTACATGGACGATTTCATGTGCCAGCACCCCCGCCAATTGCCCTTCCGTTTCAAGGCGGTCAAAAAGTGCCCGGGTAATAAACACCTGCCCGCCTGGTAATGCAAAGGCATTGATGGTTTCCTGATCAGCCAGCAGATGAAATTCAAAGGGATAATCAGACCTGGTTGCAAAACTGGAACGCAATAATTGACCACCTACCTCATCAACAATCTGTTGCAGGCCTGGATCAGGATCCAACCCGTCAAATTGCTGCATCATTTCCGGAGTGGATTGGAGTCCAATAGCAATTTCTTGCTCGGGTGTGATAGATATATATTGGTCTTCACCGGTGACCGGGTTTGTCACCTTTGAACCAAAAAAAGAAACCAGGGCAAATATAACCATCGCTAACGCGATGAAGATACGAATACAGCCACCTCCTGAACCTGAACGTGGTCGCATGCGTTGACTATAGTTTCGGCTTGGAAACCGTATGCTCATAATTCCTCACTCTTTGTTGTAAGACCGGTGTCTGAAAGCGCTGACGGGCGTGAATGTTTTTCGGAATCAGCTAGCAGGAATGGTTGGTCATTAATATCTGGCCTCTCGAACAGTTCGTACAAAGCACCTGCCAACGCCCCAAACAGAATATTAGCTGCCAGCAACATCCAGTTTCCATATGGGCGCAACCATGGAAAAACAATCGAAAATGAAAAATAATTAATGACGTAAATAATCAGGCCAAATATTCCCCCGCCCACAAAGGCAACCAACATACCCCAGCGATGAAATATCAACACAATCAGCGCAGCATAGAAAAATGACAGGCTGAAATGGGTAATCAGTGCCACTACATAAATTCCCGGAACCAGCCCGGATTGTAAAGGCATGACCTGAGGCCCTAGAAGAATGGAAGCCATCAGCCGGGTGATGAATAGCGGATCCCCCAGAATGATCCAGGGCAGGATAATGCTAAGCAGAAGCATTGCCACACCGCTAATCAAACCAGACCAAAAGGCAGCCAGCCAATCAATGGGGTGTAATGGATTTTCCGGAAATTTGAAATCGCTCATCTGGTTATCCCTTCCTGAGTCGTGAAGATAATTTTTGATGTATGTTCCGAACAGCCTATTCGTTCCTGAAGAGAGGGAAGCAGCCTGGGCATCTCGAGCGTAGTAGTTTCCATCTTTTCTGGTTCGTCGCTCAGCAAACCTTCAAAAATCGGATAGGGTTTTTGCCTGGAGGGAACTTGTTCTGTTATTAAAAGGAAGGGTGAATATTCCTCCTGAGTATTGCTAATTTTTGGCACTACCACAGCATGTTGGCCCCTGTTATATTTTTTCCCCTGATTGACTTCTACAATGAGGATTTGGGTATCAATCGATTGATCCAATTTGTTCATAAAAGCCCCTTTTCATTCTCAAAACAATTCTCAACCCCTTTTTTTGATTCGATCTTGGGGAGGACATTTATTTTTATCAAGATGGTCGAAATTAATGATGCCCCCATGATTCCTAAAAAAGTGAGAACCTTTTTATACGTACCAGGTTGAGAGTCAGAATAATCATTCACCCTTTTCGATAGCGGTGAAATTGGAAAACCTTTTCCACTGATTAAATTCTCGTCTTCCGCGATTACAGAGTTACTTAATAAGGAGCCCTCAACCAGTAACGGTGTCTTGTTCCGTAAGGCAATAGCTGTACTTGTTTTTCCTGGCGTCTTTTCGTCCAATACCGTAGTGCGTATTTTCGAACCATATTGATTGGCATACACTTGCGTAAATTCTGCTCCGAAAAAAAATATTTGGGCTGAATAATAAACCCAGATCAGCAGCAGCGCTAATGATCCTGCTGCTCCAAACGTGACACCAACGGAGCTATTTCCCAAATAAATTCCGATCGCATATTTCCCAATACTGAACAAAATGGCCGTGACAAAACCGCCTAAAAACACATCCTTCCAGGCAACCTGAGTGTCTGGCAGGTATTTGAATAGTAATGCAAACACCAGAGTCACCACTGCCAGTGTCACGACGGTATTGATCACTCCCATTAAAAAGCCGGACAGTAACAAATAATCTGTCAGGATACGGTTTAAAGCCGTCAAGCCAGTACTGATGATCAATGAAACTAATAAAACAAAACCGACACCCATTACCATGGCAAAAGATAGAAAATTTTCAAGAAAAACCGATTTCAGTGAATTCCAGAAACCTTTTACTTTTTTCTCTTCAATGCCCCACATGGTATTGAGTGCATTATGCAACTCCCGAAAAACCCCGATCGAACCGAATATTAGCGCTCCCACACCAATCACAGTGGTGAAAATCCCGCTATCAAGATTGACACTGGCATTTTGCATGAGCGATTGAACAAATTCTGCACCATTTTCACCCAGTAAACCCTGAACTTGATATAAAACTTGAGATTCCACTTCATTGCGACTCCACACAAAACCGGCTACCGTAACAGCAATGATGAGTAGTGGTGCCAACGAGAAAATTGTATAATAAGCCAATGCTGCCGCCAGACGCGAGACATTATCATCTTGCCATTCATCATAGGTTTTTTTAAACAAGTCTAAAATCTTTTTTAATCGGCTCATAATGGAGTAGTTTTCTTTGAATTAACGAAGCCTACCGGGCTGAAAAACTACCCGGTAGGCTTAATTGATCTAATTCGTTAGCGCGCTTTTGGCTTCCTCAACACATTCTTTCATGACTTCCGCTTCTGCATTTTTAATCCGACGACCAGTTTCTTTCAATTGGCTGACTTTCTCACGAGTACCATCAACAATCGTCGATGCCAGGTCCTCAACACGACCACGTGTATTTGCAGCCGTTGTGATCGCTTTATCCCGCAAGTCCATACCTTTTTCAGCAATCATTTCACGGGTTTCTTCACCACGGCGGGCTGCAGTTAATAATGCGATAGTTCCTCCAACCACACCACCGATAATTAATCCTGTTAACCAGTTGTTACTCATTTTTCTTTCCATTTCTTCTCCTTTTTATATTTCGATCCTTTTATTCTGTGTTGGTAATTTTTACTATTCCTGACTTCCGTCTGCAATTTTAATTTTAGGTTGTAAGAGATATTTCCGTAATGGGGAAAAGCCCTTCAAGGTATAAGGCATTTCCCTACTCAGGCATATTTGCCAGCGCCCATTCTTCATTTTTGCAGCGTGGACAGCCAGGCAACGGCTCATTTTTCCCGGCAATCTCAATCTGACCACAAGCCATGCACGCAAAATAGCTGGCTTCAGCAGGAAAGTGACCTGTCCTGAACGTTTGAGGTTTTCGAATGTCTCTCGGGGGAACGATCGGCAAACCGGGTTGAGTTGCGTCCGATTTAAATTCGAAGACACTGAAATAGCCATCATGTTCCAGATAAGCAATTTTCACCTGACCAAGATGTTCAATACCCTGATGGCGTAACTTCATAAAAATATCCTCCAGGGATAGGGTGGCTTGCTTGATATTTTCCAAATTCAGGCAACCATTTTCGATAATGGTGACAGGAACGCCTTCCATTATTGCTTCAACTTTGCTTTCGCGCACCAGAAGCAGACCGATTCCTCGCTGTAACAAAACGATCACCGTTATCACAACCATTCCATGGAGTAGTGGCACGTTCGGGTAAAACATCGGGTCACCGACGGATGAGCCAAGAGCGATAATAATAACAATATCCAATGCCGATAACTGTCCAATTCCTCTTGATCCAGTCAATCGCAGCAGAGCAATGGCGAACACATACATCACCAGCGACCGAAAGGCAACTTCCAGTAAGAACATCCAGGATGTCTCGCCTAGAAAAATACGTTGCAGATCAAATGGCTCCATGGGATTCGATTCTCCTTTTTCTTGATCATTCAATTCCCCAAATTGTGGTTTCGACTATTTGTAATTTAATTTTCCTCAGGTGAGCCATTTAGAGGGTACAGCTCACCTGAGATACATGTGGCCTGTTCCGCTTAAGCAAGGAAAATCAGACCATATCCTATAAGACCAGTGTATGACTTAATTTTTTAAAAAACCATGCGTGGTTTCTCCCTCCGCGATGAGGGATTTCCCCCATGGAAAAGGGGCAGCTTACTGAATGAAATTAATTGCACATATTTTTATACTTAAAGGAAAGGTACAGCGCAATTAAATGCGTGGAAATTTAATCAAAATTATCAAATAAAGGAGTGAGATATGGCCTGGAAAGTTAACAAGAGTGCGATGAAACATGCTGAAAAAATGATCAAAGATAAGAAATATGTGAAGGATTCTGACTGGAGTGAATCACAAGCCACAACTGATCAGGAGAATAAATTTCTAAAAAATGAGGGTTGGGATGCTTACGGCAATTGGCATCTGGCTTATGATCCAGAGGAAAGTGAAGAGACAAAAGAACGTTTCGGATTCCCATTCGGCGATTTCAAGAAAGTGCATCGCAGTGCAATCATTGCCATCAAGCAACGCGCCGGGCAATACGATTATGATGACATTGAAAAAGCAGGAGACAAATTATTGGAAATGATAGACGAGGATTGATCTTTCCTGTCCTATTATGGTTTCAAATCCATGCATACCTGTTACCAAACCGATTAAAATCGATTCACTCACCCAACCATTTTCAAGTTGTTTGAACTTGTCTATCCTATGAAGGTATCCCGTGGATTGATTCATAGGATACGTTCGAACCAAGTCCACTCGCTGATTATTTTTTCATCTGAAAGGCTATCCAAAAAGTTACGGCATGCCGAAACTTTTTGGATAGCCTCACCAATCTCAGATTATTAACAGTGTTCTTTTTTTGTAAATTTTAAATCAGCGTAAATGTTCCTCTTAACTTTGCATCAGTCAATTCATAATTCTTCAAATAATCGACCATCACATCGATCATTTTTTCAGAATGTTCCTGGCGATTTTCGCCGATATTGGCTGGAACGCCCTGTGAGGTGATAAAAGCCACTTGATAAACTTTGTCTGCTTCCACTTCACGGTCGCCCACAAATAACTTCTGGATGCGGGTCAAAGGCGGATTTTCTACTTTGATCATCGCCCTGATCCCTAAAGCACGTTTGACATACCCACCCATCTGATTGAGCGGGTCACGTGAAAACGTGTGTTCGAGGTTTTTTTCCAACATCATCCTCAGTTCCTGCCCGGTGATCTCCACCGTTGAAACCGGTGGATTCATGGGAACGATGTTATAAAGATCATTCATGAGAATGGGTCCGGGTACAATCGGAGCTCCATAGCGCCAACCATTGGATAACGCTAAATCAGCCCCGGTGTGGTTCAGCAAGGTTGTTAGTAAAAAATTATCCATGGTTGCTTCTAAATTTAATCCGCGGTCTAGGGGCACAAATGTTTTACCCACCACTTCCTCCAGCTTCAGTCGGTAAGGTCGGATGGCAGTTTCCACCAGATCCTCCACTTCAGCATCCGGATCGATGGATTGGGAAACTTCAATCAATTGGTGATCATAGTCAGTTATCTGTCCATCCTCCAGCGTGAGGTCCAATCGCGTAATGAAGGAACCATGGCTACCAGATTGAACGACCAGCGCGTCACCTTGTCGAATTGCTCTATTGAGCCTGTGATGGGTATGCGCACTTAAAGCAACATCCACGCCAGGCACCTTTTCCAGTAAATGCATATCCTGCGGAAGACCCAGATGGGAAAGCATCACCACCAGATCAACCTTTTCCTGATTGCGCAGTATTCGCACTATTTCTGGCAATTCCTCCAGCCCGTTGGTAAAATAAACGCCTTCGCTGAACTCTGGCGGCATGGCTTTGTCCACGATGTTACAGGCAATACCAGCAACCCCAACCCGCAGGCCGGCCATTTCGATGACTTCATAAGGCTTAAATAATCTTTCCCGTGAATCCTTATGGTAAACATTCATAGCCAACACCGGGTAAGTGATATGTTCACTCAAAGTTTTAAATCCCTGGGGACTATAAGCGAACTCCCAATGGGCTGTCATGGCTGCCGGGGATAACGCATTCAAAATTGGCACCAGTACTTCCCCTCGTGAATGCAGTGCAGGGTAAGTCCCGTGAAAGGTGTCACCCCCATCCAGGAACAGAACCTGTTCGGGATTATCAGCGCGTATTTGTTTTAGAAGGGTCGCGATGCGGGCATACCCACCAGCTGGTCGATAGACAGCCCTTCCGCCCTCCCAAAATAATTCGGGATGGGTTTCAAGATAGGCGTGGCTATCATTCATTTGTACGATTGTTATTTTTTTTTTGTCATCGGTATCTCCCTCTCCATTGTAAAATTCCGAATGGAGGATACCAATCAGGTAATTCCCTATAGACCTATGGGGAAGCATCCCCATGGGTATTGCGAATCAGGACGATCCCAATGGCACAGCCACGCGAATCAAGGTGCCTTTTCCGGGTGATGAGACGATGGTTAATTTTCCGCCGATCGCTTCCACCCGCTCACGTATTCCAACCAGTCCGAGATGACCCTGCCTAACCAGTTCCACCCAGCGCCCTGGAATATTAAAACCTTTACCGTTATCCTCAACCTCAAGCGTAACCCACTGATCGGTCAGATCAAAACGCACCCATAGTTTTTCGGTCTCAGCGTGCCGGGCAACATTGCTGACAGCATTTTGATATATCCGGAACATGACCAGGCGTATTCGTTCCTCCAAACGTTGACCGTCCGGGGATATATCTGTGTGGATTTCGATCTCTGGATGCAATTCGTTGAAGCGCTCCAGATGACTGTAGATTGCCTGTTCCAGTCCGAAGGGAGCCAACGCAGGTGGGCGCAAGTCGCGGCTGATATTTCGCAACCCCTGAATCACATTTTGAATTGCTTCGCTGGCACCTTTTATTTTTTCTCCGAGATCTAGCATACCTGCCTGGTTGACATCACTTCCAAATTCAACTAACTGGAAATTGATACTGAACAACTCCTGGATGGTACCATCATGTAATTCCTGGGCCAACATTAATCGTTCAGTCTCCTGACTATCCAATAAACGATGCTGCACCTCGGCCAATTCTGCCTGGGTGCGTTTTTGTTCGCTGATATCGCGAACCACGCTGATGACCAGCCAATCATCACCAATTTTTACCGGGCTGAGCATCACATCTACTGGAAATTGCTCGCCTGTTTTAAAACGCCCGAGCAATTCAAAGCCAGCCCCCATAACCCTGCGCTGAGGGTCAGCATGATAATTTTTACGGTGTTCAATATGGATATTTTTGGCGTAATCCGGCAAAAGCTGTTCAATATCCTTCCCTAAAAGTTCTCGTTTCTGGTAACCGAAGATGGCGGCAGCCTGGTCGTTAATCCGCAGGATTTTCCCGCTATGTTCAACCAGAAAAATGGCATCCGGTGACAGTTCAAAAAGGTCTGAAAAAAGGGCTTTACTGGTTTCAAGGTCCTGCTGCACTTGCTTTCTTTCTGCTATTTCAGCCTCAAGTTTGGCGTTTATCCTTTCTAATTGAGCAGTGCGTTTAAGCACTTTATATTCAAGCTCTTCATTTAACGTGCGTGCTTGCTGATATAGACGCACATTATCCATGGCTAATGCAGCTCGCTGTGCCATTTCCTGTCCAAGATATAATTCCCGGTCTGTATATTTAAGTCTTGACTCTGCCCAGATGAGTGTGATGGTTCCCAGTGAATGTCCGCGTGCCAGCATGGGAAGCACCATGGCAGCATGCAATCCTAAATTGCTCAACAACCTGTAATGCTCCTCATCCTGAGCGCTGGACCTTAACATGGCATCGGTAATATCAGGGTAAAATTCTCCCTCACCGGTTTGAATGACCTTAAATATTCCTTTGTCGGAGGATCTATGGGGCGGATATTTGCATTGAAGTTCCTGGGTGAGGGCAATTTTCTGGGGGTCTTTATGAGCCACAGTCAATTGCCGTATCTCGCCATCGTCTTCTACCGTATGGACCAGACACCAATCTGCTAAATGCTGGATGGCCATATCAGCAACATTTTTTAAGACTTGCTCATAGGTAACCGACCTGGCCATCAAATCGCTGAATGCTGCTAAAAATTTTTGGTCACTTTCCTTTTGCTTGATCGCTGTAATATCCTGAAAAATATTAACCGCCATGCGTTCCTGTTTAAATGTATCAATTATTGCTGCGGAGTTTACCAGCCACCATTGCTCAATTCCGGTTTTATTATTCAGGATTCGGTTAATCCCAGAGACTTTGTCCTCGCCTTGTAATACTCGCCGTCCCTGGAACTGATCCGTAGGCATGATCTCACCATTTTCGGAATAAATTTCTATTCCCGATAACACTTCCCCAATAGGCACGGAGAGCAGTTCCTTTCGATCTTTATAACCCAGGAGACGGGCAGCTATATCATTGGCATACACCAATTTACCACCAGCAACCTGCACAGTTATCCCTTCTGCAATTCCTTCCAGAATGACTGCCAACTCACCCTGGGAGGTGACTAAAGAGGATTTCACCCGACGGTGATCAATTACCAGTGCCAACAGGTTGGCAATTTTTTGAATAAAATTAATTTCAATACTGGAAAATATTCGCGGAGTGCTGCTAAATACTGCCAGAATTCCGTATGGTTGGTCCTTTGACTGAATAACAGCACACAGACAACTATGCACCACCGGTTGATGGTAGATATCCGGTAATTTAAACCGTTCTTCGATAATTAAGTCGCTGCTGACCACCGGTTGTTGGCTGCTGAGAACATACTCGTAAAGTGAATCAGGTTTCAACTCCCGCACAGTCTGAATCGTTTGTTGAAGTTCCACCGGCCAGCCGGCGATCGCTTTTAATGTGACCGAGTTTTGATCTCGGTTCACCTCCAGTATCTCCCCAAAATCAACGCTTAATATCGTCCGAACCAGTTCAATTGTCTCCACCATGAGCTGAAATAGATTGGAACTCAGGAGGGCATTTTGTGTAATTTGAATAACTGCCCGCTGCTGCGACAGATGCTTAGAGGCATTTGTTATTTCGTCAGTGAAGCGGGCATCATTGTCTGGTGATGGCTGGTTTTCGCTCATGAAAAAGTCTCCCATTACATACAATTATTCAATCATAATTTACACTGTTCCCCCCATGATCATAAGTATACAAAACAAAATATTTGCAAGCAAGAGGGAATTGTGGAGATTTTACAAATTCTTGAAAGGTTATAAAGTTATCAAGAAAAATCCACTAGGTAAACTACCCATATGGGAAGGGCAAATTCCCCATATTTAGAAACATACCCGTCATGGTATGCTAATTTATGAATGAACATGGAGTTTTTTTAGAAAGGAAATTAATATGGACAACAATAATAAACCGAATTTAAAAGAGAAGAAAATGTTTGCAACTGGTGTGGATATTCCCCAGGAAGAACGTATTGAGGTGATTAACATTCTCAACCAGAGGCTGGCAGAGACATTTGATCTGTACAGCCAGACCAAACAAGCACATTGGAACGTAAAAGGCAGCGATTTCATTCAGTTACATGAGTTTTTTGACCGAATTGCTGAAATGATCTTTCCCTTTGTGGATAGCCTGGCGGAAAGAATTACCGCATTAGGCGGAACGGCAATGGGAACAGCCCGAATGGCTGCCAGTAGTTCGGAGTTAGAGGAATTCCCACTGATTAATGATGGCATGGAATGTGTGCAGGAACTGGCTGAACGCTATGCCAGCCTGGCCAACAAATGCCGCGAAGGAATTGATACCACCGAAGAATTGGAAGATATTGGTTCTTCCGACTTATTAACAGAAATGGTGCGTGATTTAGATAAAGCGCTGTATTTCCTGGAAGCACATATCCAGAAATAGACAATAAAAAAAGAACCGTCATGGTCTGACGTAGAGACCATGACGGCCAATTTAATATTTTGGTCTGGGAATAAAATAGGGGGAAATTCACTTTTTTTTCAATTGATCGTTTGAAGCAAGCCCGTTTTTGTCCACCATCACGAACATTTTCAATATCTTTGCTATAATCAGGTAATGGATTTTATTTGTAAGTTAGCAGTGTAGTTATCCTGCCAGAAAGCGAACCCAAATGTCTGGAAAAATAAAAGTAGTCTTAGCGGATGATCATCCCCTGGCACGGGAAGGCATTAAGAATTTTTTGATGAATGCTGTCGATATTGAAGTCATCGGAGAGGCGCAGGACGGTGAAGAAGCATTAAACCTCGCCGTTGAATTAATTCCAGACGTTCTTCTCCTGGATATGGAAATGCCACTACTGAAGGGAGTCGAGGTAGCAAAGCAATTAAAAGAGAATAAATCGCCGGTAAAAATTCTGGCTTTGAGTACCTATGATGATAAGCAGTATATTTTTGGATTATTATCCGCGGGCGCCAGCGGGTACCTGACCAAAGAAGAGGTGCCGGCCAATATTCTGGATGCGGTGCGCGGGGTGGCGCGTGGTGAGCAAGGTTGGGTCAGCAGGCGGGTGGCCGCCCTGATGTCATCCTGGACCCGGGAGGAACCTGAGCGAATTGAAGATTTGACCGAGCGCGAAATGCAAGTCCTCCTACAGATGGCGGATGGCAAGACAAATAAAGAAATTGGTTATACCCTGGGTATCAGTCAAAAAACGGTCGAAAAACACCTTGAATCTATTTATACGAAATTAAAAGTAAACTCACGGGTTGAAGCTGCAGTTTTAGCTGTTGAAAAAGGTTTGGTTAAAAATGATGGGTAGGGTTTATACTGACATCATTTGGGATTATTCCTGATTGTGACATGAGTCTCCTGATGATAGAATTTGAAGTAGTGGTAAGAGATTATATAATAATTGGTTAAAACAGAGAGTGGTCGCATAAGGAGAACGAAAAAAGAAAAACGAGTTTTTAAAATGACTATTAAAATTTTAGTGGTTGACGACCACATAAGCGTCCGCAAGGAACTTCGCAAGGTTCTCAACCGCAACCCTAAAATAGAGGTGGTGGGAGAAGCAAGCGGAGGTAAAGAAGCATTGGATTTATCCAAACGGTTGGATCCTGATGTGATGCTTTTGGACGTAGAAATGCCTGATATGAATGGTTACGAGGTTGCCAAACGACTGACCAGAGAAGGTTCCTCGGCGCGCGTATTAGCGGTGAGTGGATATGATGAAAAAACTTACATTCTGGGTATGTTTGCCAATGGCGCTGTGGGCTATTTAACCAAGGATGAAGCTCCGCAACACTTAATGAAAGCTGTTGAAGATATTGCATCGGGCAGAAAAGGATGGATCAGTCCAAAGGTGGCACAAAAGCTCGGCGTACCGGATAGGCCGATTGGTCAGCATACCATTCCGCGGATGACTAAACTTGAGTTAGCCATCTTAAGATGTTTAAGGGAAGGGAAGACTGATTCCGAGATGGTTGAGATTTTAGGCATTGGGATGAAGGTATTAAAAGAAAATATTCAATCTCTGCTCTCGAAACTCAGGGTGAAATCCAGACCGGAAGCCATTTTGCGGGGGATGCAGGAGAATTTGGTTTAAACTTATTCAGATTTCCTGATGGGGGAAATAATAAGCAAATTGGCGACATGACTAATCAGAGTTGATCTGGTAGCCCTTAATCTCTGATTGAAAAATCCGTGCTTACGGGGTTGGGGGGATTTGTCGATTCCGGCGGAAGTTGGCTAATAAGCTCATTCAACCGCGCAACCAGGTTGCCAGTCTCATTGGCACTTTTTTCCTGTTGCTCAGAAATGGACGAATTGATCTCCTCCAATTTTAATTTTATAGCCGCCAGCGTTTTTTCTTTCCTGCCAGCATTTCCGGATGTGTAGGTCGGCAATAAAAAACCGAATAATATCTGCAGCGCCACTGTTAATATGGTGGCTAAAACAATGCCTGCCATCCCATAGGACTCAGCCAGCGCTACCAGGATAATGACCAACAAAATGGAACTATAGCGCCGTCGCGGAAAGAAGTGGTTCCCAATGGTTAATTCCAGCACCACCAGGATGAAAAATGATAACAGGACGGCCCCTAAGGCTGCCCAAACTCCGTAAACAGATCCAAACAAAAGAGGAAGAAACAATACCAGAAAAGGACCTAACCAGGGTATGATGCGCGCAACCACACCCAGCAAAGCCAGCAAAGCGGGATAGTGAATGCCAAGGGCCAAAAACCCCATCCATAATAACAAACCGGTGATCAAACTGAAAGCAGCCTCCCGGCGGATATACTGACCAACACCTTCTTCAATGGCCTGCCAGATTTCACGCGCTCGCCATCGAGATTCTACTGGCAAGAGCGATAGCCACAAGCGTTCAAAACGGATGTGGTCTGCACTCCAGTACAGGCTCAGAACCAGAACCAATCCCACTTGAGCCAGGATGGAAAACGTACCTTCCGCAAACCCGAGAACAGTTTGTAAGGCTTGCATGGATGCATCACCAGCCAGAGATGAGTAGATCTCCTGTGAGGAAGGCAGCTGATCAGCAAAATTCATAAGAAGAACATTTTCTCCTTCCAGCCAGAAGTTTTTCACTTGCTCATAACTGCGTAACAGATCATTACTGATGTTTTGTAAGTCTGCGGCCAGTGGCTCTCCCACAAGAAAGAACAGGCTGACAATCACGAACAGCACGAATCCATAAGCGATGATAAGTGCAACACCTTTCGGCATATTTTTTTGAGTAAAAAATTCAATCAATGGACGAAAAGCGGCTGCCAGAGCCAAAGAGAGCAGGAATATCACTACTGCGGTACTGAACTGCCACAGTAATAACAACCCGGTTGAAGTAATCAATACCAGAGCCACATACCAGGCGATTTTCATAGGGATGATTCCCTGCCTATTTTTTCTTTTAAATACAAATCTACGTCGAGAGCTAATAATTCGATTGAATCTTCAATACGATCACAAACATCATCGGAGCGGTCACCTTTATTGCGTAACTGTTTTCGCACATCTCCAACCAAATCCTGCACTTCATAACGCAAGGCACTGGTTTTATCTCGCCCAGTTGGAAAAGATGAATGTGAACGGTTACTGGAGAGCACATAACGGTTTAAAACCAGTTGAATAATGGCCGCCGTCGGAATTGCCAGGAGAGCTCCGGGTAAGCCAAGCAACGTCGAAAAGGTGGCTAGCACCAGAAGAGTAATGATAGGATTCACGCCAACGGCATTACCCATCACCCGCGGCACCAGTAAATAGTTTTCCAGCAATTGAATCAACGCTGTGGAACCAATGATCCAAATAATCAATGTCGGATTAAAGGCAAAGGCGACCAATATAGCCGGCAATGACCCCAGGGCTGGCCCAAAAATTGGAACAGCTTCAAAAATGCCGGCGATGAGCGCCAGTACCATTGCATTTGGCAGCCCAATGATGAGATACGCAACCAAGGCAAATAAAGCTATTAAGGAACAAAGAATTATCTGACCCCGCACAAACGCGCCTAATTTATCTTCCACTTCCTCAAAGAAAATTTGAACTTCCTGGCGATAGCGAGGGGGAATATAAAGAAGCAGAGTGCGAACCGCCCGCTCCCCTTCCAGTATCCAGAAAGAAGTCAATAAAAATATTGCCACCCCTGCTAAAAATATTTTCAGAAAGACATTTAAAAATACTATCAATCGCGGCAGCATGTCCATCGATTCTGCATCGACAGCCACACCAGCGACGATCAGCTGCAGGTCGGAAGGTAAATATATTGCCAGATTGGATAAAAACAGGACCGGCGATTTTACAATAGCCGTTCGGAGGTCCTGATACAATTCTGGAATAGAAGCCGTTAACGCCAATAATTGATCCAAAAAATTAGGTACGATGAGCCAAACGATCCCGGCTAAAAACAGAGCCAGTAATCCATACACTGCAAACAAACTGACACTTTTTGAAAGTCTGTGGTTTACAAACCAGGTAACCAATGGTTTTAGCGCGGTTGCAAATATAATTGCGCTAAACAGGATCAAAATGATCAGACGATAGCGATAGATCAGCCAAAATCCGATAACCACAGCTGCTGCGGAAAGCGTGGCCAGGACGACTTTGCGGGCATTCCAGGGTGATTTCATTTCCTTATGAAGATTCATACATAGATAATCCAGACGAGGGCTTCATAAAGAAACCCTCGCCTTTTTTCTAGTTTCCCTCTATTATCTAGAACCAACCCAGTAACAAACCCAGGATGACAATCAATAATAGAAAACCAACCAATCCACTTCCCCGGTAACCCCAACCGCGGCTATACGGGAAGACTGGTAACGATCCAATCAATGCCAGGATCAGGATGATTAATAAAATTGTTCCGATCATATTTTCTCCTTAATCTAATCGATTTCTTTGTTTAATTTTTTCTCGGTTCGATTCAAAAATTCATTGACTTCGCTTTTGGCTCTTTCTTTTGAATAACCATAGCGTTCCTGTATTTTTCCAGCCAACTTATCGCTGGCACCTTCGATTTGATCAAGGTCATCATCGGTAAGTTTTCCCCATGCTTCTTTGACGCTTCCGCGCATTTGCTTCCATTTTCCTTTTAAAATGTCTTCATTCATTTTTATACCTCCTCAGGTAAACTAAATTTTTTTATTTCACTTAAGATTGCCATCATTAAGTGATTTACACTACCGGACGGCGCCTGAGTAACAACCCGAGCACTGCCGACAGTAATGCTGATCCTATTATCGACCAGACTAAAGGGAAGGATTCCCCTTGAATCTGGATCGTTAACCACTCCGGTAAACCTAACTGGCGGGCAATCCAAAGCCCTAAAAAAGCGCCGACAAATCCCACCACAATGGACATCAGGCAACCGCCCACAGAATACCCGGCGATAGCTTGTCCCAACGTTCCGGCAATAGCGGCAATTACCAATAAGACGATAAATCCGAGCAGTGTCATTTGTACCTCCTTCTGGCTAGTATCCTTCTGCTATTTTATAAATCTTGCGGCAGGTTTAGCTTGTTGATCAAACGCTCGGTCACCAGGCGAACAGGTTCATCCATTTGGGGATATTTCTTCACCCACAATTCTGGCAGGATTAATACGGACTCACCCGGGTTTTGTGGGTTTTTCAAGATTTCCTCAGCATCCGGTATATCCATATCATGAACCGTTTGCAGGTGATCTACCATTTTCTTCAGCACATCGCCTGGGGTTTCTCCACGGGCTTCGTAATCACAATCAATTACACCTAACTCTTCACAACTTACTTCAAACATAATCTCCTCCTTCAGAGGTTTTTAACTTATCGGACGATCAAAATCTTCCCGTTCCACCGTTCGCACAGTACGCGAGGCTGGCTGATAGAACAACAGCCAGAAAAGACGGACGATCGCCCAACCGATTAAGGCATACACAAACATGGCAATGATGGCTGGTATCTCCAGCACCATACCCTGCGCTGAAGGTTCAATGGTTAGTCCCTGGAAAGGCCACAGGAACAGGTCAGAAAAACCATACACAAATTTTGCCAATGGATTAGCTGGATTTGCTGCAATGAGTTTGAGCAAAACACGTAAACCAATAATGGCTTCCAAGACCCCAAGAAATAACCAGATCAGTTGGGTAATCCGACTGATAGCAGTACGACGCCCGGCATCCACGTTTTCAACAACCTGACGTTCTTGTTGGTAACCAGCATGCTGATGAACGCGAACCTGCTCTTCACGGTCAACTCTTTCACTTCGATTTATATCTGTCATTTATTCCTCCTTAATTTCACAGGAATTGTTTTTCCGGTTTCTTGACTGACTTTTCTTAACACTTCCCGATTCAATAACCCGGGAGCTATAGCAAGCAGAACGAAAATAAAAACGATAATAATGGCAAAATAATACATAATTGAAACTCCCGATGTAGAGGGTTGGGGAAGTCAGGAAAAAAATCCTGACTTCCCAATCCCGAACCATTAGGTAGAACACTTATACGAGTCTGCGTCGACCAAAAAACAAGGAAAGTACAAACAGTACCAGGAAAATCCAGAATACTATTTTCGCAATTCCCACAGCTGTACCAGCGATACCTGCAAAACCTAGGATCCCGGCGACGACAGCAATGATCAATAAAGTAATGGTTAAACCTAACATTTCAAATCTCCTTCTCTTTCCCTTTTAAAACTCCAAGTCTGGATTAATTCTTATTTAGACATCCCAGTAAGGTCGATATCCATAGTAGTTATAGACATCTACCAGCCAGGCATGCTCAGTAACTTCCGGCCAGTTATCTTTATCAAAACCAGGAGCATTTTCAAGAATTTCTTTATCCACATCAAGGATAATTTTTTCATTGGTGGTGTCCACGGTGAGTGCTTCGAACGGAAGCGCAAATAATTTATTGCCCATTCCCAGAAATCCACCAAAGGATAGGACCGCATAAGCAATCCTGCCACTATTCAGATCGACCATCAGTTCTTCAATTTTCCCCAGGTTTTCACCATAAGAATTTTCAACTGATGTGTTAATGATCGTAGATGCGGATAACACAGATGGTGTCGTTTTTTCAGTATACATAGTTCCTCCTTAAATTTATTTATTTTTGTGTTACCATGATAGAGCGAAGCAAAAAAACTCTCAATGCGGAACGTGCCTATCAATGCTAAGGGATTTCCCTACCGGATCGCACGTTGTTTACTGACCGGAAAAAATAAAAAAAGATCAATCCTGAATATGGAGGGATGAGGGTTTTCCCCACCTCTTTAAAGGCGCATTCCTGATAGTCAAACCAGCGCATCTCCATTTATGATTAATTAAGGAAGTAAGCTGACCCTCTTCAGGATTCACTTGATGATGACAAAATGTTTATTTGCATCCCCGGTAGTGAAACGCAAAGAGCGTCAAAAGGCTTCCACACAGAGTAAGGATTTTTTTAAACAGGTTTTTTGAAAGGAGAATGAAATGAATGAATTTTCTGGGAAAGTCGCAATCGTGACCGGAGCAGCGTCCGGGATCGGACGTTCATGTGCCCAGTTGTACGCAAGAGATGGCGCCAGGGTTAGCGTTACAGACGTAGATGAAAAAGGGGGCCAGGAAACAGTTGAATTGATTCAGGCAGCAGGTGGTGAAGCAATCTTTATTAAAACCGACGTTTCCAAGCCGAATGAGTGCCAGGAGATGGTTAAACGAACTTTGGATGCATATGGCCGTTTGGATTTTGCCTGCAATAATGCTGGTATTAGCGGCGAACAAAACATGACTGCCGATTATAGTATTGAAGGCTGGCAGAAAGTAATCAACATCAACTTGAATTCGGTTTTTTATTGCATGAAGTATGAAATTCCCGAAATTCTCAAAACCGGGGGGTCTATTGTCAATATGACGTCTATCCTTGGAAGGGTTGGGATTGCAGGTTCGGGGGCTTATGCTGCTGCCAAACACGGTGTGATCGGGCTGACCGAAAGTGCCGCCATTGAGTACAGCGCGCAAGGCATCCGCATTAATTCTATCGGACCTGGTTTCATCAGCACCCCGATGCTGGGTGGGATTGATGAAGATCCTGAAACATTGGATCAACTGGTAGCTTTGCACCCTATAGGACGTTTGGGAAAACCGGAAGAAGTCGCAGAAATGGTTGTATGGTTGAGTTCAGAGCGTGCTTCATTTGTCACCGGTGCTTATTACCCGGTCGATGGTGGGTACTTGAGCCGCTAATCATCTTTTTTCTCCAGGGTACTATACTGGATCTGAAAAATTGTGGGATTAATATAAGGAGAAGTATTTATGTTCAAAAGAATTCTGGTACCTTTGGACGGATCCAGTTTTGCCGAAAGGGCTTTAGCGCATGCTGAAGCGTTTGCCCGAATATTTGATGCCAGCATCGTACTTTTAAGGGTTTTAGAACCCTCTCCACAACACGATAAACCGTTACCGATAGACCCTCTCAACTGGGAAATCAGAAAAATAGAGGCTGAACAATACATGAGTGCTGTCGCACAAAGTATTCAAGGACGATTAAATAAACTTATGGTTTCTGATACTGATTCAAAGAAGAGTCAAATTGCGGTGGAATATGTTGTCCGGGAGGGCAAAACCGCTGAAAATATCGTTAATTTCGCACATGAAAACAACATCGATTTGTTGGTCATTTGCACACACGGCTGGGGGGGATTAAGCCGTTGGAATATTAGCAGTGTCACGCAAAAAGTAATCAACCTGATTTATCTACCTGTATTAATGGTGCGCGCTTATGAACAGCAGCCATTGGAAAATAGTCAAATCCATTATCGACGCATTTTGCTGCCATTTGACAGTTCCCGCCGGGCAGAATGTGTTCTGGCAGCAGGCTCAAAGCTGGCGAATGCGAAAATCCCGATACTGAACGAAGTTTTGGAAGCAAAGACGCCTTCTGATCAAAATAAAAATCATGTGGAGCAGGGTAAGCCTACTCTTATATTGACAACAATCATCAAAAGACCAGAATTGCCTATTCAGGAACCTCATCCACCAGAAACGAAAAAAGTAATTGATCAATTAATGCAACTCAGTAAACAATCGGTTCAAAATTATCTTAACAAAATCACAGAACAAATTACCGGGAATTGCGAAATTCGCATAATGGAAAATAACAGTGTTGTGACAGCCCTGTCAAAAATTGCAGAAGAAGAAAAGGTCGACCTGGTCGTTTTATGTGCACATGGTAGCACTGGACAATTCCAGTGTCCTTATGGGAGTGTATCACGAAGTTTATTGGAAGATGGTAATATGCCCGTGTTGGTGATCCAGGATGTGCCACGCTCACAAGTTCAGCCTACCGCCGCTGAAAAGGCAGCAGAAAAATCCGGGAGAAGATAATTATGCAGGATGAATCCATTAAAGAGGTCCGGGAAAATTCAAAATTTTCCTCACAGAATCAACCTACTACAGACAATGAAGAATTAAACCAAATCCTGACAATATTATTCGATCAATACAAAGCAGTCTATCGATTAAGATCGGGTGAAAAAAAGAATAGCCTCAAGATTAGTGCGCAGGCAGGGCAAGACCTGGAAAATTATAAAAACTGGTTATCAACTGCGCATCAAATTTTTAGAGAAAGCTCCAGAGAAAATGTATCGCTTACTTTCGCCTCAGAATGGGTGCTGGATAATTACTACATTATCCGCCAGACATTGCGGCAAATAGAAGAGGATCTGCCGTCTGGTTTCTATCAGCAGCTTCCGCGATTGAGTGATGGAGTACTGCAGGGCTATCCGCGCATATATGCCCTGGCCCGGACGATTCTATCCAATCAAAACCTGTTAATAAATCCGGAGACTCTACAAACAATTTTGATCCAATTTCAAAAAGGGGCAACATTGACGGTTGGCGAGGTATGGGCATTTCCCATTTTTCTACGATATAGTTTGATCGAATTTTTATCGCAGGCGCTGCTAATCATCATCAGCCCCACCAAAAAACCCAGCCTGCCGAATATTTTGCCACTTCCACCAGGGATACCCAATCCTATCCCGGATATCGTTTCTGATCCCAGAGAAACGACCGTCAGTAACAGCGTAGCCAACATCATTTTAAGTTTACGGACAATTTCTGAACAGAATTGGAAGGATTTCTTTGAAAAAGTCAGTTGTCTGGAAAGAACACTGCGTGCTGAAGCTGCCGGAATTTATGAGCGGATGGATTTTGAAACCCGAGATCAATATCGCAATGAAATTGAAAAGCTTGCTCTAGAAATGCAAATGGATGAGTGTGAGTTGGCCGAAAAACTGGTCAATCTTGCAAAAACCGGAAATCTTTCCAGGAAAGGGACAAGCTTCCTGGATGATAAGAGCAGAGGGAAATTAGATCCTGAAGCTGATTTATTGATTAACAGCAAAGTTAATCTTGTGCACGAAAAAGTAACAATCGAACATATCGGCAGCTACTTATTCGGTGAGCGGCGCGATGAATTCGAAGCCGCCATCGGTTATCAACCCGGGGTAAAGACAAAAATTAAGGATTGGTTCTTCCGGCATGCAGAAAGCATTTTTCTTTCCAGTATCACCCTATTGACAATCGTTATCCTTTTTCTCCTGGCCATGGCAGCCCAGGTCAGCCAGATTCTAACAGGCATTCCTTTGGGTACCTTCATATCCCAATTTAATTCTTCGCAAATTCAAGTAGCGGATCCGATCTTATGGCTGATTGCTGCCCTGATCGGAGTACTGATGGTTGTGCCGGCGTTGACGATTGCCACCAGCCTGGTGAATTGGTTGATCACAATGCTGGTACCTCCGCGTTCTTTACCCAAATTAAATTTCAAAAGCGGGTTACCGGCTGGCTTTGAAGCCCTGGTGGTAATTCCTGCCTTATTAACAAGTGAAGAGGAAATTCAATCTCTGGTAAAACAATTGGAATTGCATTATTTGCGAAACCCCCAACCCGGCTTGCGATTTGCCTTATTAACCGATTTTACAGACGCAGATCAGGAAACGCTGGCAACGGATGACCACCTGGTTAATTATGCTTCCGAAGCAATCTCTCAATTGAATAAAAAATACATCGCTGAGCGAGTATCCAGCAAACCGGTCTATCCAGAAAAGGGATATCAGGGAAAAAATGAAAACCACGAAAACGAAGAACTTTTTTTCCTTCTGCATCGCAAACGGCTCTGGAATCCATCCGAAGGGAAATGGATGGGATGGGAACGCAAACGGGGAAAACTACACGAATTGAATCTTTTGCTGCGTGGAGGTAAAGGATTATCTTTCATTCAGACAATTGATAACAAAGCTGCGCTCCAGGCACTACAGGCAGTGCGATTTGTAATCACACTTGATGCTGATACCATCTTACCGATGGGCGCTGCCAGCAGACTGGCCGGTACACTGGCACACCCCTTGAATCAGCCGGTCATCAATCCGTCCACCGGAAAAGTCATATCTGGCTATACCATACTCCAGCCACGGGTGGAGATTCATCCAAAAAGCGCGAACTTTTCCTGGTTTACCAAACTTTTCGCTGGTGATGCCGGGTTGGATCTATATACCCTAGCAGTTTCCGATGTTTACCAGGACCTTTTTGGTGAAGGTAGTTACGTGGGAAAAGGCATTTATGACATTGATGCATTTGAAAAATGTGTGGATGCGCACATCCCGGAAAATACTGTTCTCAGCCATGACCTTTTAGAAGGAATAATGGGAAGAGCCGGGCTGGTGACAGATATTACCCTGGTGGAAGATTATCCACCCAATTATTTAGCTCAGATTATGCGCCAGCGGCGCTGGATACGTGGTGACTGGCAGTTATTGCCCTGGTTATTCAAGCCTAATAAAAATGGATTGTACTTTTTGAAGATTGACCGTTGGAAAATTTTTGACAACCTCAGACGCTCATTATTAGCACCTGCATTATTGTTTATTTTTGTCCTGGGTCTCATATTTTTGCCCGGGTTATCGGGGTTGTGGACCGCCATTCTCATGATTACACTGGCTATTCCACTTCTAACCGGGCTCACACGCAGCAGCATACAGATTATGGCTGGTGAACCAACCAGCAGTGCACTGCGACCATTAGGGTGGAATTTCCTGCGATGGTTGTTGTCCATCACCTTCCTGGTTTATGAAGCTTATATTGCCCTGGATGCCATTTTGACCACTTTATACCGTCTTTATATCAGCCGGCGTAATTTGCTGCAATGGACAACAGCAGCCCAAACCGCCCATATTTTCGGGTTGCAAAGCCGTCGCAGTGTTGCCTGGCAGAAAATGGGGTTGTCGGTCATCACTGCATTGATTCTGGCCGGTGGTGTACTGCTGATTGCTGAATTAACCGGGAGAGGAGTTGCTCCATCATTAATCATTGCCTCGGTAGTTCTGTTACTCTGGATTCTTGCGCCCATTATCGTTTTCTGGATTAACCGCCCCATTGTTGAACACATTGACCCTTTAAAGGAAGAACAGGTATATCTTTTAAGGCAGGTTATCCGTCGTACCTGGGGCTTCTTCGAGCGCTTCGTTGGCCCCGAAGACCATTGGCTGCCCCCTGACCATTTTCAGGAAACCCCAAACGGCATTGTCGCGCATCGTACTTCTCCAACCAATATCGGACTCTTGCTGACCTCAACCCTGGCTGCCTACGATTTTGGTTACCTGGACCAATATGGACTGGTTACCAGGTTATCCAACACAGTCGACACATTACAAAAACTTGAGCGGCATCGAGGTCATTTTCTTAACTGGTACGATACCATCACCCTGCAGCCATTGCAACCCAGGTATATCTCAACGGTGGATAGTGGTAATTTAGCCGCTTCCTTTATCGTAACAACGCAGGCGTGTCTGGGAATACCGGATGAAACCATTTTTCGATGGTCTCTCTGGCAGGGATATCTGGATACACTCTCGAACCTGGTTGAAATTTCGAACAGCATGGTAAAAACGACTTCGAACAAAGACCTCAATCAACTCATACAATTGATTGTTGCGATGCGGGAAAAAATAAACTCGATTAAAGACTTTCCGGAGCAATGGTATCCACTTTATTTGCAGGTAAGCGGGCCATTCTGGTCTCAACTTTCCCAACTGTTGATGTCATTGGTAAAAGCGACCCCATCCATCTTCAATCAGGAAACGCTGGCTCAACTGGAAGCTGTCTCCACTCAGATTGCACGACATCACAATGCTGTTGAACGTACCATCACAGAATTAGCACCCTGGATTCTATTATTGGAAAAAATACCGGATATCCTGCATGGAGAGAATTATTCCATGCTGTTATCTGCAATTCAAAAAATTCTGGACTATAACCTGACTTTAGGGCAATTACCTATCCGCATCCAGGCGGCTTACCCTTTGATTGAGAACCTGAAAGCTGCCCTGGAAAAGACATTTTCCGAAAGTGATTCCAAACGAAGAGAGGTAGAAAATTCAAGAGGAAAGGAAATAGATGCCGCCCTGGAATGGTTAACAGACCTTAAAAACGTGTTGGGAAAGGCTGAAGAAAATGCTGAAGGTCTGCTGGCACGCTTCCTTTCAATTGCTGCCGAATTGGAAAACTATGTCAATTCAATGGATTTTCAATTTCTATTTAATCGTCAACGGCGTGTATTCCATATTGGATTAAACCTGGATAGCGGTATTCTCGACAACAATTTTTATGATCTATTAGCATCCGAAGCCCGGATTGCATCCATTGTTGCGATTGCCAAAGGAGACGTTTCCCAATCCCATTGGCTGCATCTCAACCGTCCGGTTACACGCTTTAAAGGAGGAAATATCCTCCTCTCCTGGAGTGGAACGATGTTTGAATATTTGATGCCAGCTTTATTTCTGCGCTCCTACCCGGGCACTTTATTAGCCGAGAGCGCAAATGGGGTTGTACTGCGGCAAATAGCATATGGCAAAACAAAATCCATCCCCTGGGGAATTTCAGAATCCGGTTTCTACCGTTTTGACGGAAACCAGAATTACCAGTATCGCGCTTTTGGAGTGCCAGGTTTAGGTTTTAAGCGTGGGTTAGAGGATGATATGGTAATTGCACCTTACGCCTCTCTCATGGCAGTCAATAACGAACCACACGCGGTGGTCAGCAACCTGAAGAAATTAATTCAGCAAAAAATGTTTGGCTTATATGGATTGTTTGAAGCCATCGATTACACGAGTGACCGTTTGTTGCTGGATGAAAAAAATGCTATTGTCGCCGAATATATGGCGCATCATCAAGGGATGATCATGATGGCAATGGTCAATTATTTTCACGATGACATCATGATAGAGCGCATGCATAAAGATGCCCGTATCCAAAGTGTGGAATTATTATTGCAGGAGCAAATCCCTACGCGGGTGGAACCGCAAACGACGTTAACCGACAATGTTGCCGGAACCCAACGCCAACCTGCTGTACCGTCGGATATTTCTCCCTGGAAAGTGCCGGTTCAAAGTTCAATCCCCCAGCTGCACCTGCTTTCCAACGGTCAATACAACGTTCTGATTTCCAATATGGGTGCCGGCTACAGTTCCTGGCGTGGAACTGGTTTGACCCGCTGGCAGCCGGATGTCACCCGTGACAATTGGGGAACCTGGATATATATTCAAGAATTAGATAAGGATGACAGTGCGAACAAGAACCTTTGGTCGGCAGCCTTTCAGCCGATGGGGGGAGTTTCAAAAAACATACAGGTTACCTATCATGCCCACATGGCTGTTTTCCACCGTCATTACAACGGGATTTCTTCCAGTATGGAAGTTACCGTTGCGCCAGATGACCCGCTAGAAATCAGACGCATCAATTTCCTCAACAACGAAGACAGTATTAAACGCTTGCGCTTGACTTCCTACGGGGAGGTAATTCTGGCAGCTCAAACCACAGATGCGCGTCACCCGGCTTTTAATAAACTATTCATTGAAAGTGAGTTTCTCCCCGATTTAAATTTACAAATCTTCAAACGCAGGCCCAGATCAAACGATGAAGCACCCATTTGGATGGGACATATGCTGGTTGCCGAGAAGGTACAAATCAAGGTAAAACATGAAGCAGATCGAAAGAAATTTATCGGCAGGGGGCGCGACCAAAGAAACCCATCCGCATTAAGTTCCCCCGAGTATCTCAGTGGTTCAAGCGGAGCAACCTTGGATCCAATCTTTTCCATCGGCTATGAACTGATCCTGGCTGCGCATGAAAGCACCAATTTTGCTTATATGACCTTCGCTGCCGAGAGCCGCGAAGATTTAGTAAATCTGGCAATCAAATACCAGAGTTGGACAGTCGTTGAGCGCGCATTTCACCAGGCTGATATTTCTGCAACGTCCTGGTTAAGGAAAAGAGAATATACCACTGTAATGCTCAAGCAAACGCTTTATACGCTATCAGCATTAATTAATCCTTTCAAGAAATTGCGTTCACCAACGGAAGTACTTTCCGCCAACCAATTGGGACAAAAAGGCTTATGGCGCTTTGGAATTTCCGGAGACGACCCTATTCTGCTGGTTACCGTGGATAAGCCACAGGAGATTGATCTGGTGCGTGAGGCCGTTCAGGTGTATCGATATCTGCGCACCCGCAGGTTTAAGATCGACTTGGTGATCCTTAATCAACAACAAACCGGATATGGGGAGGAAGTGAATAGTTTACTGAATCGTTTGGTGAGTAAACTGAATGTGGAGGATTTCATCAACCAGCGCGGCGGCATATTCATCTTATACAGTGATCAGATGAATGCTGAGGAGAGAACACTACTAAATACGGCTGGTCGTGTGGTTTTTCGGGGGCGAGATGGATCAATCGCAAAACAGTTGCCCCCTTATCAGGTTCCGATTCAACATCTACCCGCTTTTACTGCCTCCCGTGATACCTATAAAGGGGAAAACGAAGGATGGGGAGAGCAATCTGCCACAGACGCGAAAGACCTCTTATTCTTCAACGGTTATGGTGGTTTCAGCCCGGATGGAAAAGAATATGTTATTCAAGTGACACCACAGAACCCTACGCCAGCACCCTGGGTAAATGTGATCGGATATCCATCCTTTGGGTTTATGGTCAGTGAATCTGGCAGCCAGACCACCTGGGCAGTTAATAGCGGGGAAAATCGCTTGACTCCCTGGTCAAATGACCCCGTTAGGGACCCGAGTGGCGAAGTACTTTATCTCAGGGATGAAGAGAATGGTCAAATTTGGACACCTACCCCAAACCCTGTGGGGGCCAAACAGCACTACCGTGTACGTCATGCAGCAGGATACACAATTTTTGAGCACATTTCGCATGGTTTGAAACAACACCTGCAGGTTTTTGCCAGTCCGCAGGATCCGGTAAAAATTATTCGGCTGAGACTGGAAAATACGTCGGATCGTACACGCCGCATCACTGCAACCCAGTATATCGAATGGGTATTAGGAAACACACGCACAGAGCAATTGCCCTACATCATCCCGGAATATGATCCCACCCAGGAGTGTTTGCTGGCCAGGAATCCATACAATGCTGATTTTGGAGAGAAGGTTGCTTTCTTGATTGCCAGCAAAACGCTTCACGGTCTCACTGCCGACCGCACTGAGTTCCTCGGACGTGCCGGTAACCTGGCGCAACCAGCCGCCTTGAAACGTATCGGATTGGAGACGCGCATCAACCCAGGCGAAGATACCTGCGCAGTACTGCAAATACACATGGATATTGCTCCCTCTGCTGCGGAAGAAATTTATTTTGTTCTTGGGGAGGGTGAGAATAAAGAACATGCACTTTCTCTGGCCAAAAGATATCATCAAGAGCAAGAGGTACAGAAAGCTTTCGATGACACCGTCAGATTCTGGCAGCAGTTACTGGAAAAAGTGCAGGTGAGCACTCCTGACAGAGCTACAGATTTGATCCTGAATCGCTGGATGTTATATCAGGCACTTTCCGGAAGAATCTGGGGACGTACTGGTTTTTATCAATCCAGTGGAGCATTCGGTTTTCGGGACCAGTTGCAGGATGTGCTGGCGTTGTTGCCGGTTGAGCCTGAGATTGCCCGCAAACAGATTCTAAATGCAGCCAGCCACCAGTTTGAGGCGGGAGATGCCATGCACTGGTGGCATCCACCTGCTGGCCGCGGCGTCCGTACAAGAATTTCGGATGATCTCTTATGGCTGCCATATGTCACTGCAGCGTATATTGAAACCAGCGCTGATAGTGATATCCTGAATGAGTTGATTCCTTTTCGGCAGGCTGAACTGCTAAAGGAAAATGAAGAAGAGCGCTATAGTGAATTCCCATTAACGGATAAGCAGTACACGTTAATGGAACATTGTCTGCGTGCTATTGAAAAAGGAAGTACCAGCGGACCTCGCGGATTACCTTTAATCGGAAGTGGGGACTGGAATGATGGGCTCAACCGCGTCGGGGAAAAAGGACTTGGGGAGAGTGTCTGGTTGGGATGGTTTTTGGTTGATGTTTTGAATCGCTTTGCAAAGATTTGTGAAAATTCAGGGGCTGAGGAGACAGCTCAACGATTTCGATCCAGGGCAATTCAATACACAACTGCTATAGAGGAATCAGCCTGGGACGGTGCCTGGTATAAACGCGCATATTACGATGACGGCAGCGCATTAGGATCAGCCGATAATCTTGAAGGGAAAATTGACTCAATCGCTCAATCCTGGGCTGTGCTCAGCCAGGCTGGTGACAAACAACGCAGTCAGCAGGCGATGCAATCCGTTTTGGATTACCTGGTGCGCACTCAGGATCGCCAGATATTACTATTTACACCACCTTTCGATGAGACCCCGCATGACCCCGGTTATATTAAAGGATACTTGCCGGGAATCCGAGAAAATGGCGGGCAATATACGCACGCCGCTATTTGGACAGTCTGGGCATTTGCACAAATGGGTGATGGGGATCAGGCTGGGGAACTCTTCAAGCTCCTCAATCCTGTCCTGCAGTCAGATACATTTCAGAAAGCCAATACCTATGTTGTCGAGCCGTACGTGGTTTGTGCGGATATTTACAGTATCCCCCCGCTGGTTCGGCATGGTGGCTGGACATGGTACACCGGTTCAGCAGCCTGGTTGTACCGGCTGGGAATCGAAGCAACTTTGGGCTTTCAAAAACTTGGGAATTCATTAAAAATTGATCCTGTTATCCCGCAAGCCTGGGAAGGGTTTGAGATCCGATACAAATTTGGTGAAAGCCTGTATCATATCCGGGTGGAAAATGCTGACCATGTTGAACGTGGGATCAGGTCAATTTCCCTGGATGGCAAAGAATTGCAAGAGAATAAAATTCCTCTCCTGGATGGGCAGCGGGAGTATCAGGTGGTTGTCACGATGGGCAAAGAGAGAGATTGACTTCCTTTCAATGTAGGGTGGGGAAAATCCTTATTTTTTTAAGGTTGTCTCCTAATGGTTTGCTTTCTCTGAAAATGGTATAAGTGCCATAGTGGTATTTCTGTTTGAGGAGGATAAAATGCAAAAACAAAATATGGAGAATCACAATGTGCTTCATCATACCCAGAAAGTGAAAGGTATGTTTGATGAATTAATCCAACATCTACGCGAAGACGTAGAAAAAGTTGATGATGCCCGGGCGAAAGCAATGTTCGAAACAAGTGCAGAAGTGATAATCGGGTTGAAGAAAACATTTGAACATTTTGAAGCGGGAGAAGAAAAAGCCTGGCAATAAACAGGCTAACATCCCGAGTAAAAACAAATACGACAGCAATAGAATTTTCAAAACTAAGCGAGTTGTAGAAAGAGAGACAATTTACAATGAAAAAAACATTTCAATTGGGATATAACCTATCCAGTGAAGAACACGCACCAAACGACCTGGTTAAAAACGCTCAACACGCAGAAAAAATTGGCTTTGATTTTGCGATGATATCTGATCATTACCATCCATGGATGGACATTCAAGGTCACTCTTCCTTCGTCTGGAGTGTAATTGGCGCAATATCGCATGCCACCGAGCGCATGCATCTCGCCACCGGCGTAACTTGCCCCATCATGCGCATTCATCCTGCCATCATTGCGCAAGCGGCTGCCACTGCAGCCGATATGATGCCTGGCCGCTTCTCTTTGGGAATTGGCTCCGGTGAGAACTTGAACGAACATATATTAGGGGATCACTGGCCACCCACACCCACCCGCCTGGAAATGATGGAAGAAGCGGTAGCCATTATCCGGAAATTGTGGACAGGCGATGAAATTACGCATTATGGTAAATACTATACTGTGGAAAATGCCCGAATCTACACACTTCCGGAAAAGTTACCTCCCATCTTAATTGCCTCCTCCGCTGAGAATTCTGCAGAGTTGGCCGGGAAGATCGGTGATGGGTTGGTCAGTACTGCACCATTAAAAGAGATCATCGAAAATTTTGAGCAGGGCGGAGGTAAAAATAAGCCGCGTTATGGGAAACTGGATGTTTGCTGGGCTTCCACCGAAAAAGAAGGTCGCAGAATTGCCTATCAACAATGGGCGAATACGGGTATTGAAGGCCAATTGAACCAGGAAATTGCTACACCGGCATTGATGGAGATGGCAGCAGCGATGGTGTCAGAAGAGGATGTGACCAAACACATTATCTGCGGACCTGATCCGGAGAAACACCTGGCTCAAATTCGCAAATACGAACAGGCAGGTTTTGACCACATCTATATTCACCAGATCGGTCCTGATCAGGGTGGTTTCTTCAAATTTTACGAAAAAGAAATTCTATCCAGGCTTTCATAGGGAAACCCCTTATTACATCCTATGTAATCCCCCATTGTGATGCCTTACAAGAAACGATAACATTTAACAAATCTTATTTTTCTAAAAGGAGGCTACTATGCCAATGAAAATCAATAACCTGGAAGACCTATTAATCGAGGAGTTAAAAGACCTTTACAACGCAGAGAAACAGTTAATCGAAGCATTACCCAAGATGGCACAAGCCGCCGTTTCTCCCCAATTAAAAAAGGGCTTTCAACATCATCTGGAACAGACCAAAAAACAGGCTGCCAGAATTGAAAAAATCTTTGCAAACAAAGAATATAGCCCTCGCGGGAAAAAATGTGTCGGTATGGAGGGGTTGATAAAAGAAGGCGAAGAAATTATCAATTCTGATGTTGACAAATCCGTATTAGATGCTGCTCTTATCGCTGCTGCCCAGCGTGTTGAACACTACGAAATTTCTGCTTATGGTACCGCTCGTGCCTATGCCGAAATGTTGGGTGATGCTGAAACGGTGAGACTTCTCAATGAATCCATTCAGGAAGAAGGCGACACGGATAAAAAATTGACGATGATGGCTGAGGACTTTGCGAATCAAAAAGCATTGAGTTAATTTCACCGAACACAAACATTAATCAAAGCGGAACTGCGAAATATCAATTTTCGCAGTTCCGTTTTATGTTGAGACATCAAAAATCTGGTCAGAACCTTCAAGTTCATTATCACCTACAAGATCAGTAACGATCTTGAGCAGGTTCTCCTGAGTTTCTCAAATTAGTGACTTGAATTCAGATGATTTGAGCGTGAAAGCCCCCCACTTTTAGAAAATGAGATCTTAAGGTGCCAGACTCAAACCGGATACAGCCAGTTCCAATCTGAACCTGTTTGAACAGGTTTGAATCCGACAGCCTGTGGGTTTCAACCACAGGCGACATAGCCATGAATTACCATCTCAACAGCTGCAATCTTAGGTTCAGGTCCAACCTCGCCACAGGTTAAAACCTGTGTCTGCCAGACTCAAACCGGGTACAGCCGGTTCCAATCCGAACCTGTTTGAACAGGTTTGATTCTGACAGCCTGTGGGTTTCAACCACAGGCGACATTGCCACGAATAACCATCTCCTCAGTTGCAAGATAAGGTTTGGGTTCAACCTCGCCACAGGTTAAAACCTGTGTCTGCCAGACTCAAACCGGATACAGCCGGTTCCAATCCGAACCTGTTTGAACAGGTTTGAATCTGACAGCCTGTGGGTTTCAACCACAGGCGACATAGCCATGAATTACCATCTCCTTAGTTACAAGATAAGGTTTGGGTCCAACCCCGCCTCAGGTTAAAACCTGTGTCTGCCAGACTCAAACCGGATAAAGCCGGTTCCAATCCGAACCTGTTTGAACAGGTTTGAATCTGACAGCCGGTGGGTTTCAACCACAGGCGACATAGCCATGAATTACCATCTCCATAGTTACAAGATAAGGTTTGGGTCCAACCCCGCCACAGGTTAAAACCTGTGTCTGCCAGACTCAAACCGGATAAAGCCGGTT
>SWCG01002882.1_pt1 | contig 79431 bp, 66 predicted proteins | sample 4690071 | NCBI WGS metagenome assembly SWCG01 (sample SAMN10267281, study PRJNA491770) | bioreactor metagenome | isolation source: DHS bioreactor inoculated with subseafloor sediment | place: Japan: off Shimokita Peninsula | collected 2012-10 | reverse complement strand
GGGGGTGACCGGTTCCGGCACCAGCTCCGACCCCTACCAGGTTCAGACTGCTGATGGGCTGTACGCGATCATTGGGGAGATCAACGCCGATCCCGGCGGCTATGGCGCCGCGACCATCGAAGTGACCGCAGATCTGGATCTGGCCGGGCGCGATCCGCTGCCGATGATCGATACCTTCACCGGCTCCATCGACGGCATGGGGCATACCATCAGCAACCTCAGCTACGCCGAAGGGGCCGGCGGTCATCGGGGAATGATCCGGCAACTCACCGGCGGGCGAGTCAGCAATCTGCGCCTGTCGAACCTGGCTGTGGACAACGGCACCAGCACCGGGTTCGTGGCCGGCATCGCCGTCTACGCCACGAATGCCACCCTCAGCGGCAACTCGGTGGTCAAGGCGAACCTCAAAGCGGCCTCGGCGGAGAAAGTCGGTGGCCTCGTCGCAGAATCCGACGGGTGCACCATCACGGACAACTATGTGGACGCCACCATCATCGCCAATGAGATGCCTGCCGGTATCGCCTCCTACACCAAGAACGCCTCGACGCTGAGCCGCAACCTGGTTCGCGCGGACCTGACGATGCTCACCGGCGGTGGCGTCAACGGCACCAAGGGCAACGATGCCGGAATGGTCCTCGGCTACGCCGGCAATCCGAACACCGGAGTGTTCAGCAGCAACGTCGCCCTCGGCGGCACCATCGCCTATGACGGAAAGATCGATGGTTTCGTCGGGCGCATCCTGGGCTACACCGGCTACTCCGGCTGGACCGCCACGGACAACCTCGCCAACTCCGACATCACCATCTCCGGCAGTCCCGTGACCGGGCCCGGTGTGCTCAATCAGCACGGCACCGACACGGCCGCTGCGACGCTCGCCCAGCAGGCCACCTACGAGGCGTTGGGTTGGGACTTCGGTACCAACTGGGCCTTCGACACGGACCTCGGTCACCCGGTTCCGAAGTACACCTACTCGCTGCGTGGCAGCGGCACCGCCGATTCTCCCTACGAGCTCACCAGCGAGTTCGACCTAGAGTTCCTGGCCCAACGACTCAATGCCGGTGATGGTGCCTACACTGCGGCGACCAACATCGAGCTGACCTCCGACCTGGACTTCACCGGACGCGATCCGTTTGAAGGCATCAACACCTTCACCGGCACCCTCGACGGCATGGGGCACACCATTGCCAACCTCACCTACGGGCCCAGCGCTGCGTCGGCTCGGCTGGGCTTCATTCGCGCCCTGAACAAAGGCACCGTTCGCAATCTCACGCTCGACGCCGTCACCGCAGTCAGCACCAGCACCACGGAGTCGGACTTCGTGGCCGGCCTTGCGGTCGTCGCCACCGACGCCACCGTCGACAAGGTCAGCCTGATCGGAATGCGCCTCGACGGTGCCGGGGTGGAGAAGGTCTCCGGAATCGCGGCCGAGCTGCGCGGAGCCAGCTCGGTGACCAACTGCTGGGTCGACGGCAGCGCCAAGGCCAAGAAGATGCCAGGCGGCATCGCCGGCTACGCCCACAACACCTCAGTGATCAAGCACAATCTGACCTCCATGGATCTCACCGTGGTGAACAGCGGCAACACCGGAACCCGCGGAGTCGACGCCGGCGCCATCGTGTCGTACCCCGGCAGCGGCAACGCCGTCACCATCGAAGGCAATGTCTCCCTCGACGGATCCATCACCTACACCGGTACTGTTGCCGGCTTCGTCGGACGCATCCTGGGCTACTACCAGGCCACGGGCGCCTATGCCGTCAGCGTGTTGGACAAGAACCTGGCCAACTCCGCGATCACCGTCAGCGGAAGTACCGTCAGCGGCACCGCCACCAGCCAGAACGGTGCCGACACCTCGGCAGCAGAGCTGGCCAAGCAGAGCACCTACGAAGGCATCGGCTGGAGCTTCGAAACCGACTGGACTTTCGACAAGACCCTCGGCCATCCGCTCCCCAAGTACGTGCGCATCGGCGATCGCCCCAACCGGATCACAGCCACTTTCACCGCCGACCCGAGCACCGAACGTGCCTTCACCTGGTACTCCGATCTCACCAGTGACACCGCGACGGTCCAGGTGTCGACCGCGAAGAGCCTGGAGGGTGCTACCACCGCCACCGCCACCCGCGGCTCCGGGCTGGACGGGGAGAACTTCTACAAGGCGACCATCACCGGTCTCACCCCCGGTGAGCGCTACTACTACCGGGTCGGCGACTCGGCCATGGGAGTGTGGAGCTCCATCGGAACCTTCCTCACCAGCGACGGCCACTCCGACTTCAGCTTCGTCGACATCGCCGACACCCAGGCGCAGAACCTCACCGAGGCCGGGTTGTCGGCAGCCACTATCGCCAAGTCGTTGTCGGCGGTGCCCGCCGCGCAGTTCCTCATGCAGAACGGCGACCTGGTCGAACACGGCGGCTCGGAGTCTGATTGGACGAACCTGCTGACCTCCGCCCAGGACAGCCTGCTGTCGACCACCATCGCACCGGCGGCGGGCAATCACGATGCGCCGACCAACGGGTTCATCGATCACTTCGCGGTGCCTGCCCCTAACGGTCAGAGCACCACTGCCGGGGCCTACTACTCCTTCACCTACAACAAGGCTCACTTCGTGGTGTTGAACACCAACGAGAGCGCCAGCCGGAATCTGTCCGCCGACCAGCTCAGCTGGCTGCGTGAGGATGTCACCAAGGCCCGCAAGGACGGCGCCCAGTGGGTGATCATCAACATTCACAAGGGTCCGTTCACCACGGGCAACCACGCCGACGACGCCGACATCATCGCGATGCGCCAGGAGTTGCTACCGGTGATGGCCGAGGTCGGAATCGATTTGGTCTTGGAAGGGCACGACCATGTGATCAGCCGCTCCAAGCCGCTGACCTACGATGCGTCCGGAGTTGCCTCGGCGAAGACGGTCAAAACCCAGAACTTCACCGAAATGGTGAACGGCAAGCGCGTCGAATACGCGGTCAAGCCCAATGGCACCATCTTCTTCCTGCCCAACACTGGGGGCGCCAAGCACTACTCCCAGAAATCCAGCAGCGGCGCCCTCGACCTGGAGTCCTATCTGGCGCTGTTCGACCGCACGGGTGAGCAGGCCACGGAGAACTTCGCCGCGGTCCGCGTCAGCGAGAATCGGCTGACCGTCGACGTCTACGACATTCGCAACCAGGGTCAACCGCGGCTTTTCGAGAGCTTCGGCATCGACCGACAGGTCTCGGACGTGGACGACCAGATCGCGGCACTCCCGGCGGTGGACGAGCTCACCGCCGCCGATGCAGCAGCGGTCGCGAAGGCGCGCACCTCGGTGGACCAGCTCACTGCTGCACAGCGTGGCGCGCTTCACAATGAGGATGCGCTGCGGGCCAGGGAAGCCAAGCTGCGCAAACTCAGCGGTGCGGTCGTCACCGACGGCTCCCAGTTGGCCTGGGCGGCAACCGATGCGTCCACTCGGACTTCGGTGACCATCCGCAACGACACGCGGACGGTGATCGCCGATCAGCCGGTGCGGGTGACGCTGACCGACACACCGCAGGTCGCCGCGAATCAGTTGGCGTTCTTCGCCGAAGACGGTACGGCGCTGCCCTACGAGGCCGAATCCTGGAATCCCGGCGGCAGCTCGGTGGTTTGGGTGCGGGTGCCGTCACTGGCGGCAAAGGCCGGCACCACGGTGTGGGCCTACTTCGGCACCGATCAGGGCAAGAATGCCGCCGCGCAGGTGTGGGCCGACGACTACAGCCTGGTCGAGCACTTTGCGAAGAACTCCGCCAACGGCACCAGCTTCACCGACTCCACCGGAAAGGCCACCGCTTCGGTGGTCGGTGCCGATTGGAATACCGGTATGGACGACAGCGGTGACGGCACCGCCGCCCTGGGTGGGGCGCGGCTGCAATACAGCGGCGACATCGGCGGCGGCTATGACCGCATCGCGATCAGCTCCGTGGTCTCGCTCACCGCTGCTCAACTCGGCGCCATGACCGGAAATGCCCCGATCGTGGCCAAGGAATCTCAGACCAGCGATGGTCAGGTCACCTTCTGGCAGGGCATTAAGAGTTCCGGAAAGCTGGCGGTGCGGCTGGCCGGCAACAGCTTCGAGTTCGGCAATGTGGACCTGAACCACGAGTTCGACTTCCCCGCCGACGGCAAACCGCACCTGATCACCCAAACCTACGACGGCATGACCTACTCGGTCTTCCTCGACGGTGCAGAGGTGCTGTCTCAGATGGTCGAATACCGCTCGACCTATTCGGATCCGAAGGTCCTGACCACCATCGGCGACTACTACACCAACGACGGCACCCTGGCCTCGCCATTCCGCGGCATCGCCTACGAGGTGGAGGTGGCCGGCAAGGCGTTCAGTCCCGACCTGGAGGCATTCCGCTACGCCAACTACTTCGGCGACGCGGTCAGGGTGGGCGCGCTGACCGCGAAGGCCGACCAGAACCTCGAGCTCGTCGTCGACGACCCCGACGGCGGCTCGCAGGTTGAGGCCGGACTGGTGACCGTCACCGGAACCCTGGGTGCGCGTGCTCAGCTCACGGCAACCGTGGCCGGCGACCAGGTATTCAGCCAGACCGTCGATGCCGGGCATTTCGGCATCAAGGTTCCCGTCAACGCCCTCGGTGACCAGGAGCTCCTCCTGCAGGCCTCGGCAGCGGGAAAGACCAGCGAGGTGCGTGTTCCGCTGACGGTGGTGGACACCAAAGCCCCGGCCCAGCCTGCCGTCTCCGATACCTCGGATGAGGCCACCACGGCCCATACCGACGTCGCGCTGAATGCGACCCCGGTGACCGACGACCAGGAATCGGTGCAGACGACGTTTTATGCCGACGCCGCGATCGCGCTGAACGAAGACAACACCGTGGTGCGCGCCGGCACCAGCAGCGCGCGCACCCCGGACGCGTTGACTCCGGACAGTGGTGAGGTGACCACCGAATTGCACCCGACTACTGTGGGGGGCAACAAGAACCCGTATCAGCTGTATTCGATCTCACTCACCGATGATCAGGCCGCCCAGGACCAGTTCCACCTCACCTGGAGTGGCAAGGCCGACAGGCGTCGAGTGTCGGCACTGGTGTGGAACACCGAAACCAGTAGCTGGCAGGTGGTCGCGACCGGCTCCAGCAGCACCGGTGGCACGGTGAACCTCGACGTCACCGCGACGGCGGCGGAGAATCACCCGGTTTCTGCCGATCACAAGCTCACCGTGCTGATCTGGCGAGGCCTCACCTCGGTGCCGTTCGCTCGTAGTGATTACTCCGCCCAGCCCGATTCGGCCGATTTCGACTGGGGCATGGCGCACATCCCGGACTCCCAGCTGTACTCACAGGCGACGCCCGACCTGCTCACCGACCAGCTGCAGTACGTCAGCGAAACTGCCGCCGAGCGCAAGACGCAGCTCGTCGTTCAGGCCGGTGACTGGGTGAACCGCCCCTATCTCTCGCAGGAGTATCAGTGGAAGAACTCCGAACCGGCGATGAAGACTCTGGAAGCGGCGAAGATCCCGGCGATGATCTCCTGGGGCAACCACGACTATGAGCTGAACCGCAACAACTCGGTGATGATGCCCAAGTACTACCCGATGTCGCGGTTCACCGACGACCTGGCCGGCAGCCCGTGGACCTTCGGCGGCAGCAATGGCATCGACAACTACTACTACTACGGCACTATCGGCGGGGCCAAGATCCTGGCGCTGACCGTCGGCTTCTTCTCAGCGGACAACTCCGGCGACGAGGGCCTGGCCTGGGCTGCGCAGGTGATCAAGGATCACCCCGCCTACAACGTGATCATTGCGAATCACAACTGCGTCAACACCGGTGCCAACAACTGGTCCAATGGCAACATCACCAGCAAGCTGGTTGATCCCTTCGACAATGTGAAGCTGGTGCTGGGCGGTCACATCACCGGAACCGGGGTGGCGGCTCGCACTCACGGCAACACCACCACCTACGGCATCCTCACCGACTATCAGGGACGGGTTTACGGCGGTCAGGAGTACTTCAAGCAACTGAGCATCGACGTCGAGAATGGCCTGCTCTATGCGAACACCTACTCCCCGCTGCTGAACAAGACGACCTCTGAAGGCGCGTGGCACCAATCCATCAGCGAGTCCGCGGTGTCGGGCTTCCACGGCTCCGATTCGGAGAATTTCGTCCTGGAACTCGACCTGGACGCCAACACCACCCGGACCTTGGAGACCGGGTCACTCACACTGGCTGCCGGGGCGCCGACGCAGATCGGCGAGGTGCAGTCCACTCGCGGAACCCAGCCGGCCGGCGTGGTGTTCACCTCAGTCCAGCCCGACACTTCCTACCAGTGGTACGCCGAACTGACCGATCAAGCCGGCCACACCACCCGAAGCACCACCTCAACGTTCACCATCGCCTCGCCGCAGGTGGTCGCGCCGAGTGCTCCGCAGCAGGTGAAGGCTTCGGCCAGCGGTGACACCATCACCGTCACCTGGACGGCTCCGGCCGTCGATGGCGGCGCACCGGTGAGCGCCTATGAGGTGGCACTCAGTGATGGCATCCACTCCGCCACCGTCACCAACGGCCTCACTGCAGCGCTGACCGGCGTCGCCCCGGGCCACTACACGGCGAGCGTGCGAGCGCAGAACAGTGCCGGTTGGTCGCCGTGGTCGGCGCCCTCGACCGGGGTCGAGGTGGCGGGCGCAAGCCCGTCGCCGACCATCACCCCGACTCCGACCCCGACTCCGACGTCGGCCACCAAGCAGGCGGTGCTCGACCTGCCGTCGACGGTGGTCGGTGGCCAGCGGTTCCTCGCCAAGGCGTACAACCTCGTTCCGGGCGCGACCTACACCGTGCGGCTGGGTTCGGCCACGGTGTCGACGATCGTGGCTTCACCGGGGGGATCCGGACGCCAATGGGCGACGGTTTCCCGGCGCGTCAAGCCGGGACGCTACACGCTGCGCCTGATGAAGGGCTCCACGCAGAGCGCCGCGGCCAAGGTGCGGGTGATGCAGAATCCCAAGGTGAGCGTGAAGCCGTCGAGCACCATCATCACCCTGGGGCGGCGCGGGTCGGCCAAGATCACGGTGAGTGCTGCCGGGACGGTGACCGGCAAAGTCGTGGTCCGCATGGGGAGCTTCCACAAGACCCTTCGACTGCAGAAGGGCGCGACTCGCGTCGTGCTTCCCACGTTCCGTCACACCGGCACCTACAAGCTGTCGGTGACCTACACCGGAACCGTGAACTACCAGCGGCACACCGTCACCAAGACGCTGCGCGTCAAGCGCTGACCTGTTCGCGTCTGACGGCCGCCACTACCGAGAAGGCCAGTCGCACCGCCCGAGGACGGTGCGACTGGCCTTCGGCTCTGCGCAGCTGTTCGCCGACGATCAGTTGGGGTAGGGGATGCCGACGTACGGGGTGCCGAGGTATTCCTCGATGTCTTCGGCGGAGCCCTCGCGGCCTAGACCCGACTGCTTGGCGCCACCGATTCGTGCACAAGGAGTACTGCCGCCGAGGGTGGCAGCCTCGACCTAGTCGCCGAATCCGCCGAAGTCGCCGAACCCGTCGAAGACATCGCTGCCGAAGTCGCTGAGACCCTCCCCGATGCCGTCCAATCCAGGCAGTTCGGCCAGGTTTCCAAAGTCGCCGACCAGGCCGTCGAAGATGCCACCGCTGCCACTGAGGAGGTCCAACAACAACACGGTGTTGAGCGTGTCATCGAGGACCAGCCAGCTCACGCTGGCGGTATCGGTGAGCATCCCGGCGTTGAGGGCATCGGCGAACACGGTGCGCCAGTGGTCGACCACACCCAGAACCATGGCGTAGGGCAGATACCGGCTGAACACATCGATGCCGACCTCGAAACGCAATTGTTCGGCCTCGGCGGTCGCCAGGTACAGCTTGAAGCTCTCGGCCTGCGCCCGGGCCGCCGCCCCTTCGGCGCTCATCGTCCCTGCCGGGATTCGGCTACCCGCCCAGGCGATGAGCCCCGCCACGGCCAGGCCCACGGTGGCGGTATTCCGAAAGAGATAGAGGAACAGCACGCCGCCGATGACCATGCCGGCCACGCCGATCCAGCGGACGATGGCGGCTTGCGAATCGACACCGAGGAACCACCGGCGGGCGGCGGCTTCGCCGTGCAGCACCTGGGTGGCGTGCTGCAGAGCAGACCGGTTGGCGCGGAACTGGTTCAGCGTCGACGTCGGGCCGGAGGCGAACACCGCGTCCAGCAGCACTCGTTCGGTGGAGGTCAGCTCTTCGCTCGGTGACACCGGGCTTTGGTGAAGCTCCCAATCCACGGGCTTGGTGGCCGGCGGTTGCAGCACCGGGTGCATCGTGAACCAGCCGCGTCCAGCGAGATCGATCAGGGTCGCGGAAAGTTCCACCGGATCGACGCGGCCGTCAATGGCGACACCGACCAGCCCAGGGTTCAAGCCATCCGGTGGAGTGAATCGAACCGCGATCGGCGGCTGCTGCCCGCGCCGGACGCGTCGCCGCAGCGCAGGCTGACCTGGTACCGGCACCAGCCCCGGCGTGAGCCCGTCGAAGACTTCGTCACCGCGAAACACTCGCACCCACACGACGGCCGCCACCGCTGCCACCACAAACACTCCGCCGACAACAATCTCCACGCCTCACATCCTTGCGGACGTGTCAAAACGCCGAGCGCTCCCGTTTCGGTCGTTCGCTCCGCCCTAGGACGGAACTCATGACACAAACGGGAGCGCTCGGCGTGATGGGGATCAGTTGGGGTTGGGGATTCCGACGTACATGGTTTCGAGGTATTCCTCGATGCCTTCGGCGGAGCCCTCGCGGCCTAGACCCGACTGTTTGACGCCACCGAAGGGGGCTGCGGGGTTGGAGACCACACCGGAGTTGATGCCGAGCATGCCGGACTCGATGCGCTCCGGCAGCCGCAGCGCCCGAGACAGGTCACGGGTGAAGGCGTAGGCGATCAAGCCGTACGGGGTGGAGTTGGCCAAGGCGACCGCTTCATCCTCGGTGGCGAAGGTGGTCACCGGGGCCACCGGGCCGAAGATCTCATTGGTGAACACATCGGCGTCGGTGGGCACATTGGTCAGCACGGTGGGGGCATAGAAGTAGCCGGGACCATCGATCATGGTGCCGCCGGTTACCACGGTGGCGCCCTTGGCGACGGCGTCGCGCACCAGGTCGTCGACCTTCACACGGCTTTCGGCATCGACAAGCGGGCCGATGTCCACCCCGGGCTCGGTGCCGCGTCCGACGGTCTTGGCGGCCACCTTGGCGGCGAGCTTCTCGGAGAACTCCGCAGCCACCGACTCGTGCACATAGAAGCGGTTGGCCGCGGTGCAGGCCTCGCCCATATTGCGCAACTTGGCGGCCAGAGCCCCCTCGACGGCGGCATCGAGGTCGGCGTCCTCGAACACCAAGAAGGGGGCGTTGCCGCCGAGTTCCATCGAGGTGCGCAGCACATTCTCAGCAGCAGCCTGCAGCAGCCGCTGGCCGACCTCGGTGGAGCCGGTGAACGATAGCTTGCGCAGTCGCGGATCGGCGATGATCGGGCCGGTGGTCGCTCCCGAGCGGGTGGTGGTGATCACATTGACCACCCCGGCGGGCAGGCCGGCGTCCACCAGGGTCTGGGTGAACAGCAGGGTGGTCAGCGGGGTCAGCGCGGCGGGCTTGATCACCACGGTGCAGCCGGCGGCCAACGCCGGGCCGATCTTGCGGGTGGCCATCGCCAGCGGGAAGTTCCACGGCGTGATCAGCAGCGAGGGGCCGACCGGCTTCTTCAGCACCAGGAAACGAGAGTTACCGTCCGGAGAGGTGGAGTAACGGCCGTTGATGCGGCAGGCCTCCTCGCTGAACCAGCGCAGGAACTCGGCGCCGTAGTTGACCTCGCCGCGGGCCTCGGTCAGCGACTTGCCCATCTCCATGGTCATGACCAGAGCGAAATCGTCAGCCCTGGCCTGCACCAACTCGAATGCCTTGCGCAGAATCTCACCGCGTACCCGGGGTGGCGTAGCCGCCCACGACGCCTGTGCAGCCGCGGCTGCGTCCAGGGCCGCCATGCCGTCCTCGGGGGAGGCGTCGGCCACTGTGGTGAGTTGCTGTCCGGTCGCTGGATCATCGACACCGAAGCGGGCCCCGGTGGATGATTCGCGCCATTCGCCGCCGATGAACAACCCTGTAGGCAGGGATGCGATCAGTTCGGCTTCGGTCATTTTCTGCTCCTTTTCGCACAGTTTCTGCTGGCGAAGGTTGGTGATGATGGTCGGTGAAGGTCACCCGGTGGCGTCCTGCCATCCAAGCGTCCTACGGCGGTGCTGTTTGCGCCAGAGTCTGGCGCAACTTTGCTCGCGGCCGGTGCGAGGCAGCCGCGGCGAGACAGGCGCGCTTCCGGGGAGCTCTGCTGGTGATCGGGTACCGCTGCGCCAGGTGGGGTGCAGGACTTAGCCTGAGGACATGGCATTGAGTGTCTTCGACCTCTTCCGGGTCGGAATCGGGCCGTCGTCGTCCCACACCGTCGGTCCCATGAAGGCGGCCCGGCGATTCGTCGATGCGCTCGCCGGTGACGCCGGCGCCCAGACGGTCGCGAGGGTCAAGGTCGAACTGTTCGGTTCCCTGGGAGCCACCGGGCATGGCCACGGCTCCGTGGCGGCAGTGGTGTTGGGTCTGGCCGGGCACGACCCGGAGACCGTAGAGCTGGAACTGACCGGCACTGTGCTCGACGAATGCCGTCGCAGCCACACCCTGCAGCTGGCGACCGGTTCACGCATCGGCTTCGATCCCGACCACGACGTGGTGTTGTACCGTCGCCGCTCGCTGCCGGTCCACCCCAACGGGATGATCTTCACCGCAACCGACGCCGCGGGGACGGTGGTGAGTCAACGCACCTACTACTCCGTCGGCGGCGGCTTCGTGCTCGACGACCAGCAGACCGGGCCGGATCGCATCGTGCCCGACACCACAGTGTTGCCCTATGCCTTCGCCTCAGGCGCGGAGTTGCTCGCCCACTGCGCCGAAACCGGATTCTCGGTGGCGCGTCTGATGCGTCAAAACGAACGGGTCTGGCGCACCGATGACGAGATCGACGCGGGCCTGCTGAACATCTGGCGGGTCATGCAGGCCTGCATTCACCGCGGCATGAACACCGAAGGAATGCTCCCCGGCGGACTGCATGTGCCGCGTCGGGCGCCGGAGCTGCTGCACCGCCTCCAGGCCGCCACCGACACTGACGACCCGTTGCGCGGCCTGGACTGGATCACGCTGTACGCGCTGGCAGTGAACGAGGAGAACGCCGCCGGCGGACGGGTCGTCACCGCACCCACCAACGGCGCTGCCGGAGTGGTGCCGGCGGTGATCATGTACTACCGGCGCTTCACCCCTGGCGCCGACGATGCCGGGGTGTTGCGATTCCTGCTGAGTGCTGGTGCCATCGGTGTGGTGATCAAAGAACTGGCCTCCATTTCTGGTGCCGAAGTGGGCTGTCAGGGCGAGATCGGCGCGGCCTGTTCGATGGCCGCCGCCGGATTTGCTGCCGCGCTGGGCGGCACCCCGGGCCAGGTGGAGAACGCCGCCGAGATCGGCATGGAGCACAATCTGGGCCTGACCTGCGATCCAGTCGGCGGCCTGGTGCAGATCCCCTGCATTGAGCGCAATGCGATTGCCGCGGTCAAAGCCGTCACCGCAGCCCGTACCGCGCTGCGTGGCGACGGTCACCACATCGTCAGCCTGGATTCGGTCCTGAAGACCATGCGCCAAACCGGTGCCGACATGAGCGTCAAATACAAAGAGACCGCACGAGCCGGGCTGGCGGTCAACGTCATCGAATGCTGAGTCCCGTCATATGGTCACTGAGAGAGCGCTGTTCGCGGATTTGTAGATAGCATCCACTCATGAGACGCGAGCGGCGCTACTTGGAACTTCTGGCCCTGCTGGGGCTGGTCGGCGTGGTGGCCTTCATTCTGAATATCGCCATCATGGCCTCCGGCCAAGCAACCGGGATCAGCGTCGTGATCCAGTTGTTGTCCACGGTTGCCATGGTCCTGGGAGGGGCTGCGTGGCTGGGGCTGCTTGTGGCGGACCGAGTCTCGGTCCGGCAGGAGCGGATTCTGCAGCAACTCGACGAGATAAAGGCCGCGCAGAACGAGCTGAAAAGCGGTCAGGCCGAAGGGGCAGTCACCGCACTCACCGATGCACCTTCGCCCGACCTTCGCTAGTGCTTCACTGATCGGCACCTGAGTGACGGGTCATGAGCCCTTAGACTGGTTCGACCAGCAAAGGAGCTCGTCACCATGCCGATTCTTGACCTCTACCACCCTGATTCCGACCGCTACGACGGTCGTATGCCCTACCGGACGGTGGGACGGACCGGCCTGAAGCTGCCGCTGATCTCGCTGGGCCTGTGGCACAACTTCGGCGATGACGTGGCGTTCGCCACGCAGCGAGAGACGCTGCGTCGAGCCTTTGAGTTGGGGGTGACCCACTTCGATCTGGCCAACAACTACGGCCCGCCCTACGGTGCGGCCGAGACCAACTTCGGACGCCACTTCCGCGAGGACTTCAAGCCCTACCGCGACGAACTGATCATCTCCAGCAAAGCCGGCTGGGACATGTGGCCCGGCCCCTACGGCGACCTGGGCTCGCGCAAGTACCTGCTGGCGTCGCTGGATCAGTCGCTGGCGCGCATGGGCCTGGACTACGTCGACATCTTCTACCACCACCACTACGACCCGACGACGCCGCTGGAAGAGACCATGGCGGCGCTCGACACCGCAGTGCGACAAGGCAAGGCGCTGTATGTCGGCATTTCGTCCTACTCCGGCGAGCGCACCCGCCAAGCCATGGCGCTGGCCACCGAGATGGGCACCCCGTTGGTGATCCACCAGCCGTCCTACTCGATGCTGAACCGCTGGATCGAAGAAGACCTGCTCGACGTGCTCGCCGAGGTCGGCATGGGCTGCATCGCATTCTCGCCGCTCGCCCAAGGAATGCTGACCAACAAGTACCTGGGTGGCGTACCGTCCGATTCCCGCGCCGCGCAGGACAAGTCGCTATCGACCGAACTGCTCACCGAACAGAATCTGACCCACATCCGTGCACTGAACGAACTGGCCACCGGCCGCGGCCAGACCCTGGCCCAGATGGCAATCGCCTGGGCGCTGCGGGACGAGCGGGTCACCTCGGCCCTGATCGGCGCCTCGAGTGTGAAGCAGCTCGAAGACAGTCTCGGTGCGGTGCGCAACCTGTGGTTCAGTGCCGACGAACTGGCCGCGATCGATCAGTACGCGACCGACGGCGGCATCAACCTGTGGCAGGCCCCGAGCACCAGCTAATTGAGGCGGGCCCCGCTAGCACCACCGCGGCGTTGCCGTGGGGAACGACGGCCTAGTAGCCGATGCTCCAATCGGCAACCACGCCGCGGACATAGGCCGCCTGCCCCAGGTGGGCGACGGCGTCGTCGATGATGCTGATCAGCCGCACGCCTCGAGTGACCGGCGGGTCCCAGCGAGTGTCGACCACCTCGTCCAGCGTGGCCTCGGTGGTGGTGGCGAGGTAGCCGACCAGTTCGGCAACCGCATCACTGAGGTAGGCCGCCAACAAGGTCGGGTCGCTCACCCGAATCGCGGCGACGTCGGCGAGGGAATCGCCGAAACCGATCTCCTGCGGCCCGCGGTCGATGCCCAGGCGTTGCGCCCAGTCGTCGCGGCTCCATACCTGGTCGTCTCCGGTCAAAGCAGCGAGTTGGGCGTCTAGTTGGCGGGCGGCATGCCACACCAACCAGGCGATGGAGTTGCCCCTTCCGGCTGGCTGGGAGTGCAGGGCCGGTGAGTCGATCCCGGCAAGGACCTGCTGGGCAGCAGCCGGAATCCGGCCAGCAGCTTCGATCAGAATCTCGGAAGCATCCATGCCGCCATTGTGCCAACCTGAGGGCCGAACCCGGCACGGAGGAGTCCGAACCGGGCCGAGGTATTGCTGACGGTGAGGCTATCGCCGGGTGGTGACCTAGCCAGTCAGCGCCCCCTTTCACGAGTTATCCGACGCGCTGTGGTGCGGCGTCGTTAGGCTGTGCCCGTCGGGTACGACAGCAAAGGGGCGCCGGTAGTGACGATCCACTGGGAGGTGTGGACAGCATGGCTACTCGCCCTTTTCCTTCTGATCGACGTGGCGGTTCGCGTCGCGGCGGTCATCGTCATTCCCCGCAGCCGTCGACCCACCTCGGCGATGGCGTGGCTGCTGGCGATCTTCTTCCTGCCCGTGTTCGGGGCGATTCTGTTTCTGATGATCGGCAGCCCTCGGCTGCCCCGAGCGCGTCGGCTCAAGCAGGACGAGATCAACGCCCACATTCGAGACGCCACCCGGGACGAGGATCTCGGCCCGCTGCAGCCTGACCCACCACAGTGGTTCTCCTCGATGGTGTATCTGAATCGCAACCTCGGCGCGATGCCACTGACTGGCGGCAACACCGCCGAGCTCTTTTCCGACTACAAGAAGAGCATTGCGGCGATGGCCGCCGCCGTGGATGAGGCCACCGACTTCGTCCATGTGGAGTTCTACATCCTGCAAGCCGATGCGACCACAGAGGTGTTCTTCGCCGCGCTGGAGGGCGCAATCCGACGCGGCGTGACCGTCCGGGTGCTGATGGATCATTGGGCCAACCGCAGCAAGCCCTACTACCACCAGACCTGTCGACGACTGGACGAGATGGGAGCCCAGTGGCACCTGATGCTGCCGGTGCAGCCGCTGAAGGGGAAGTACCAGCGACCCGACCTGCGCAACCACCGCAAGCTGTTGGTGGTGGACGGACGGGTGGCCTTCACCGGCTCGCAGAATATGACCGACTCCACCTACAACCTGAAGGCCAATCTCCGCCGGGGGTTGCACTGGGTCGATCTGATGGTGCGGGTCGAGGGCCTGATCGTCGAGAGCATAAACGCCGTCTTCCTCGGGGACTGGTACAGCGAATGCAATGAGGTCGTGGGACAGCAATTGGGCATCACCGACGGCCGCGAGTTGCCGGTCGGCCTGGATGCGCAAGTCATCCCGTCCGGGCCAGGCTTCGAATCGCAGAACAATCTGAAACTGTTCATGGGGCTGCTGTATGCCGCCCAGGAACACATCATCATCGTCTCGCCCTACTTCATTCCCGATGAAGGCCTCGTAGTGGCGATCACCACCGCCTGCCAACGCGGGGTGCGGGTAGAGCTATTCGTCTCCGAGGAAGGCGACCAGGCGATGGTCTACCACGCCCAACGCAGCTACTACGAGGCGCTGCTGCAGGCCGGGGTGACGATCTGGCTGTATCGACGGCCCTTCATCCTGCATTCCAAGTCGATGACCATCGACGACGAGGTGGCCATCATCGGCTCCTCCAATATGGACATGCGCTCTTTCGGCCTGAACCAGGAGATCTCGATGATCGTGCGTGGCACACCATTCGTCGCCCAGATGCACGAGGTCGAAGACGGCTACCGGGAGGCCTCCCGCGAACTCACCCTGGACGAGTGGCAGCATCAGCCGCTGCGCTCCACCGTTCTGGACAACCTCGCCCGATTGACCTCAGCTCTGCAATAGGCCGACGCGCGCGCTACAGATTCGGCAGTGCCCGAGTCACCAGATCGCGCGCATACGGTGCAGCCACCGTCTGCAGGAAGCGGGGAAAGTCGACGGCAGCTGCAGCGTCGGCGCGGTCCGAAATGGTGCGCACCACAGCGAAGGGCAACCCGGCGGTGTGACAGACCTGCGCGACGGCGGCGCCTTCCATCTCGACCGCCAACACGGTGGGCAGATCGGTGCGCAACTGCAGGGAGTGCTCGGAGGTCGACATGAAAACATCACCGGACGCCACCACCCCCGCATGGGCGCGAGGATGGGTGATTCCGAAGTCGGTGAGCTGAGCGCTGGGAGCGGTGACGACCTGCGCTGCGGCATCGAGCAGAACACCGGATAGTCGAGCATCGGTCGGGATGTGACTCAACCCCACCGACGGCAGCACCCAGCGGGCGAACAGCGGCCGGGCATCCATGTCGTGCTGAACCAGCTCAGTGGCAACGACGACATCGCCGGTGTGGACCTCGGCACCGATGCCACCAGCGGTGCCCACCATGATCAATGCCTCGACCTGCTGAGCCATCAGCGTTGCGGTGATCGCCGCAGCTACTTTGCCCACACCACATTGGGCCAGCACCACTTCGCGCCCAGCCAGCCGTCCGGTGTGCAGCCGATGGCCGAGCACTTCCTGAGTGTGGAGCGGTGCCTCGGCAGACGCCTGCTCCACGATGGCAACGATCTCCTCGCGCAGCGCGCTGATGATTCCGATCATGGATTCCCTCCCCAGGGAACCTACCGCAGAATCGCAGGCGCTTCGCTGCACAGATCGGTGAGCACCTCACTCAGCAACGCCACCCCGGCCAGGCAATCCTCGTCGGCGGTCAGTTCGCCCTCGTTGTGAGCGACGCCGCCAACCGAAGGCACGAACAGCATGACGGTGGGCACCTGATCCTTCAGATTCGTCGAGTCGTGACCGGCGATGGTCATCATCTCCTGGTGAGACAACCCCAGGCGTTGCGCCGCCGCAGCCGCGAGCGACACTCCAGCCGCTGGGTAGGGCTGCTGATCCCAGGCGTGACTGAGGGCGAGGTCGATCTCGACGCCCACCTCAACGGAAACCGCCGCGATCGTGGTGCGTAGCAGGTCAACTGCAGCGGCGATCGCTGCCGGATCCGGAGAGCGCAGGTCGATATTCAGGCGCACCTCGCGGGGAACCACCACCGGAGAGTTCGGCAGCACATCGAAGCGGCCCACCGAGGTGTGCAGCGGCGCGTCGGCGAAACGCTCGGCCAGTTCACGCACTGCAACCACCAACCGGGCGGCACCGACCAGCGCATCGTGCCGATCAGCCATCACAGTCGATCCGGTATGCGACTGTTCCCCGGTGACCACCACATCGAACTTCTGCGCTGCCCAGGTGGCCGTCACCAAGCCAATGGTGACCCCGGTGTCCTCCAGGATGCGACCCTGCTCGACGTGGATCTCGGCATAGGACTGCACCGGCGTTGTCCACGGCTGACCGAGACTGTCAGCCATCGCCTCGGCCACCGTCACCGAACCGGCATCGGTGGTGGCCAGTGCGGCTGAGCCGGCGAGCTTTCCGGTGAACACGGAGGAGCCCATCATCGACGGGGTGAACCGCGAGCCCTCCTCGTTGAACCAATCCACCACAGCCAGGTTCAGGCTCGGACGCCAACCACCAGCCGCCACTTTCTGGTTCAGACGATGGGCGGCGTGCGCGGAGGCCAGTACGCCGTAGGCACCGTCATAGCGTCCGCCCAAAGGTTGGGAGTCCAGATGTGATCCGGTGAGCACCACCGGAGCGCCCGGCACCCACTCCAGCATTCCGAAGAGGTTGCCGATGTCGTCGGTGTGAACTCGGAAGCCGCGATCGGTCAACCACTGAGCGAACCAAGCGCGTTGCGCCAGGTCGGCCGGGCTGCCTGCCTCGCGATCCACGCCGCCGGCAGGGGTGGCCCCGAAGCTGGACAAGGTGGCGAAGTCGTCGAGGAACTCCTGATCGATCGGCTCGTAATCACCACTCACGGCGCAACTCCATCGAGGAGCAGTGCAGACCGCCGCCATTCTTGTTCATCTCCCGGTAGTCGACCGGGACGATCTCAACGTCATAGCGGGTGTTCAGCATCTCGGCGGTCCTCGTCAGATGAGAGGGGAACAACACTCTGCGTCGGTCCAAGGCCAGTGCGTTGCAGCCCCAATCTTCACCGGGCAGTACCGCGGCGGTTTCCACGCCGAGCTCGTGCAGGCGGGTCTGGAAGTCGTAGGGAGCTATCCGAGGATTGATCAGGGCCAAGTCGTCGTCCAGCATCAGACAGCACAGATCGAGGTGGATCTGGTAGCCCGGCATCTGCACCCGCTCCACCGTGATGCCATGCTCAGCCAGCAGGGTGGCCAGTTGCCGGTGGCCTTCGGGATTGCAGCGCACCGAGGTGCCGAAGAACGCCAACTCGGGACGCACCTTCACAAAACTGCCGCCCTCGACCAGGCCGGTGCCGGTGATCGTTCCCAGAATGGGCATCCCTGCGGCGGCGACGGTCTGGGTGATCGACAGCTCCTCACCGCGACGCATATCGGGTGCCAGCCGCCCGATGATCGCCCCACCGGCGACGGTCACCAGCGGGTCGCGGGTGAACACCGCCTTGGTGAAGCCATCCAGCTCGGGGGCCTCCACCACCTGCACGCCTTCGGCGCGGAGGGCGGCCACGAAGCCCTCCCACTCCTGGTCCAGGGTCTCCAGATCGGGCAACTCGTGCCCGGCCCAGTACCACCCCAAGTTCGGGTCGAGATAGGCGTTGAGGTCGGCGCGGTAGGCCGCCTCACCCAACTCGGCGACCTCACGCAGGGCCTTGCTGGGGCGACGGACCATGACGACTTCGAGCTTGCCCACCTCGTCTGAGGCACCCCAGCGGGCACCCCAGACGCGCTCGAGTTGGCCGTCCTCGCTGAACCCCGGGCTCGGCTTGGGGCCGAGGATTTCGTGGAACAGGCCGTCGGACATGTCCGCAAGGGGATCCGGCGTGGTGGGGGTGTGGTTCATACAGCGGCCTCGGCTTCGCTCGCGGGTTCAGGATCGGACGGTGTGGAATCAGGCGACGGGGAGTCGGACTCCACGATGGGGATGTTTGCTGCCGGGCCGGTGGGCACCAGTCGCGAGCCCAGTGGCCCGTAGGCGTCTTGGGGTTCGGGGAAGAAGTACAGCAGCGCAACGTAGAGCACCAGCGCCACGGCCAGACCCAGCGGAATGCTGATGTCGACGCCCCCGGCAAGGTTGCCCAGCGGTCCGACGAACTGGCCGGGCAGATTGACGAAGCTCACTCCGACCGCGGCGGCGACCAGCCAGGCCACCAGGCCGCGGTAGTTCCAGCCATGAGCGAACCAGTAGCGGCCGCCACGCTGACGGCGGTTGAAGACCTGCAGGGAGTCGGAGTCGTACCAACCCCGACGCACCCACCAGCCGACCATCATGACCACCATCCACGGTGCAGTACAGGTGACGATGAGTACCGCCAAGGTCGAGATCGACTGCACCACGTTGAAGGCGAAGCGCCCGACGAAGATGATGCCGATCGAGATCAGCCCGATCAGGATGGTGGACTGCACCCGGCTGAAGCGGGGAAACACACTGGAGAAGTCCAGGCCGGTGCCGTACAAGGCGGTGGTGCCGGTGGACATGCCGCCGATCAGGGCGATCAGGGCGATGGGGGTGACGTACCACGCCGGTGAGATCGACAGCAGGCCGCTCACGTAATCACCGGAGGCGAGCAGATCGGGAGCTTGGGTAGCGATCATCGAGGCTGTGGCCAGGCCGAAGACGAAGGGGATGAGGGTGGCCACCTGGGCGAGGAAGGCTGCACTCATGCTGCGCCAGGCCGGTGTCTCGCGGGGGATGTATCGCGCCCAGTCACCGAGGAAGGCGCCGAACGAAATCGGGTTGGACATCACGACCAGCACCGCGCCCACGAAGCTGGGCAGGTACAACGCCATGGTGGCCGCATCGGCACCGGCCACGAAGATGCCCGGGTAGCTGGGATCGAAGCCGCCACCCAGGGCGAAGATGCCCAACAGGAAGAGTGCGGTGGCTGCGATCACCGCAATCTTGTTCACCAGCAACATGAACCGGAAGCCGTAGATGCACACCACCAGCACCAGTAGCGCAAAGAGGCCGTAGGCCACCGCCAGGGACGCATCGGTGCGCGGCAGACCGAAGGCGAGATTGGCCCCACCGACGAGCGCATCACCGGAGGACCACACCGAGATCGAGAAGAACGCCACCGCCGTCAGCAGCGACAGGAAGGAACCCACGACCCGTCCGTGGACGCCCAGGTGCGCTGAGGATGACACCGAGTTGCTGGTGCCGTTGCGCGGCCCGAAAAGCGCCATCGGAGTGAGGATGAGAGCCCCGACCAGCAGTCCGATCAGAGTCGCCCAGAGGCCGTCCCAGAACGACAAACCGAACAGGATCGGGAAGGTTCCCAGTACCACGGTGGCGATGGTGTTCGCGCCTCCGAAGGTGAGCCGGAAAAGGTCGAAGGGACGCGCGGTGCGGTCGGCGTCGGGGATCGGGGCGACCCCGAACTGCTCCACTTCGGTAACAGGCGGGGCTTCATGTAGCTGGGTAACCGGCTCGGCGGTCATGGCTGCACTCCTTCAGTTCTGTGATGAGGGGGTGGCGGAAAGATGTTCGTGAACGGCCAGTAGGCCATCCTCGGTGAGGGCGAACACGATGGTTTCGCGTTCGTGGTAGGTGCTTTCCACATCGCCTTGAGCACTGGTGGTGGTGACGTTGTGGGTGAAGATCGCACCGCCGGTGATCAGCCGAACTTGTGGTTCGGAGCTGAAGCAACGCACGACGCGCCAGCCCGACCCAACCCAATCGGCCCAGGCGTTTTCGTAGCTGAGGCGATCGAGGAACGGTTCGGGTTCGGTGTGGAAGATGAAATCCGCATCGGGGCTGAATCCGGCGAAGTAGCTGGATGCATCGGTGGCCTGGTAGGCGGCGACGATGCGCGCGGCGGCGTCTAGGACGTCGGCCTCGGTGGGGGTCTTCGTTGTCATGGCGGATCCATTTCTGTGCTCTTCGCGGCGTCAGCCTAGGCGGGAAAAGCGGCGCTGACTAGCAGAAGGGCTGAAACACGGCTGCAACAACCGCTGATTTGTCGCGCAAAATTCCATGTTCGCGTCATAATGTGGTCCCGGAGTGGAAGTGGGCTGCTGATCTGTATGAGCGAGGAATCAGGAAAAAGGTCACACAAATTCGGCGGTGACGATGTCGACGAAGCGATCTTGAGGTTGCTCGAGGTTGATGGACGCCTCACCAAGACCGCGATCGCGCAGTCCTTGGGGCTTTCGCGCAGCTCCATTGCTGAGCGGCTGGACCGGCTGCTGGGCTCAGGCACCATCGAGGTCGTCGCGGTGCCGCACCCGCTGCTGTTGGGCATCGGCTGGATGGGGTACGCACTCCTCGACGTCGAAGGCAGACTGCAGGCCGTTGCCGAGCCCCTGGCCGCTCATTCGTCGATTCCGTTCTGTTCCATCGTCACCGGGGAGGCGCCGCTGCGAGCTGAGATTCGCGTCGACTCCACCGAGTCGGCTGCTGCGCTGATCGCCTGGATGCGCAGCATCCCGGGAGTGCGGTCGGTCAGCGTCACCCAGTATTTGGAGGTGCTGCGTGACGTGGTGGCACCGACCGGTGCGATTCACTCCCGCGTCGATGAGGTCGACCGTCGCATTCTGACCCAGCTCCAGATCGACGGCCGCATGTCCTTGACCGAGATCGCAACTGCGGTGCGTCGCTCACCGGCCGCGATCCGCGATCGGTTGACCCGGCTACGCGAGGGTGGTGCCATCCGCATCGGCGCGGTGCTTCGCCACGGGGCCCCCTTCGGACGCCGGGCCATGGGAGTGGGACTGCAACTCTCCGGCGGTGACTCCGAAGTGGTACATCGGGTGGCCGAATTGCCCGATCTGCTGTTCGCTGCCCGCGCCATGGGCCACTTCGACATGATCCTCACCCTGCGTGCGGGGTCCGCGCTGGAAATGCACGAGGTCGTCGAGGATCTCCGAGGGTGGCCCGGCGTCCGGGCTGCCGACACCTGGATCCACCTCGAAATCGTCAAAGAGCGCTACTACGGTGCCGAGCAGACAGTCATTCGGTGACGCCGCCGATCACATCTCCTCGTGGGAGGCCGGATCGGCGTTGAACAGTCGGCCGTCAGCGGCACCCATCGCACTGATCGCGGCCATCTGGTCGTCGTCGAGTTCGAAGTCGAAGACCGCCAGGTTCTCGGCCTGCCGGGCCGGGGAGGCTGCCTTCGGCAGCGGGACGCAGCCGAGTTGAATCTGCCAGCGCAGCACCACCTGACCAGGGGTTCGTTCGGTCTGCTCGGCGACGGTCGTAATGGCGGGATCCGCCAGTGCCGAGGCTCGACCCAGCGGACTCCACGATTGCGTAAGGATGCCTAGCTCGGCGTCCACCTGGCGCTGCTGGTCCTGAGTGAAACGCGGATGCAGTTCGATCTGGTTCACCGCCGGAGTGACGCCGGTCTCGGCGATGATGCGACTGAGGTGTTCGGGCAGGAAGTTGCTCACCCCGACCGAGCGCAGCAAGCCGCTTTGTCGCAGATCGACCAGGGCCTGCCAAGCCTCGGCATAGTGGTCCGTGATCGGGTTGGGCCAGTGGATCAGGTACAAGTCGATCTGCTCCACGCCGAGTCGATAGGCCGACTCCTGGGCACAGGCCGCCGCATGGGCATAGCCGTGGTGGCGTCCGGGAAGTTTGGAGGTGATCGTGATCTCCTCCCTCGGCACCCCGGAGCGGCGAATCGCCTCGCCGACCGCGCCCTCGTTCTCGTAGTTCACCGCGGAGTCGATCAGCCGGTAGCCCGTCTGCAGAGCGCTGACGATGGCGTCCACGCCGGCGGCGCCGCGCAGCGGATAGGTGCCAAAGCCGATGGCCGGCAGGTCATACCCATCATTGAGTCGATGACAAGGGATCATGGTTCGACCCTAGCTGCGATTGGTTCGATACAGCAGCGGGTTGGGGCGGCAGCTCGTCTCGGTTGCCAAGGGCAGCTCGGCGATCAGTCCCTGTTCGCGCAGCTCGAACAGTCGAGGCACCACCCGGTCGCGCAGGTGCACCGGGGAGATGGTGTTCAGGTAGATCTTGGTGGCGCCTTCGAAACCGGCGATGGTGGAGGTGCGCCACTTCAACATCACCCGCCACGGCATCGGCAGATCGGAATCGACCGGACGGTAATGCCACTCCTCGTTATTGGGCACATCCACACCGGTAGCGGCGTGCATGGCGTGAATCATGTCCGACATGCCGCGCAACTCCTCCGGGGTGTGGTTCCACGGATCGCAGGCCTCGGACTTGGAGTAGATCTCGATGGTCGGGTACCGGTGCCCGAAACCGGCGAAGGCGATCGCATGGTCGGTTTCGGCCAGCACCAGATTGTGATAGCCGGCGTAGTTGGGGCCGTACTCGTTGTAGATGTTGGGGTTGACGCGCAGCCGCTGCATCGCCTGCTCGTGTTGGACGCCGCGCTCGTCGATCGACACCAGCTGCTTGTGCAGATGGTCGAAGGACGCCCCGGCCGGTCGCAACCAGTTTTGAAAGACCGCCACATAGCGGGTGTAGCGATTCAGTTCGAACAAGGCCTTGACCGATTCGGTCGTGAACGCGATGAACTGGTTGTGCTCCTCGGTGGTGAGCGTGCCGGCGCCCGCCAACTGGGTGTTGTCGGTGGCGCCGTCGATGAAGTGCCGTCGGGCGATGAGCACATCGTGCCCGCCCCCGAAGAATCCGGACGCAGCAGTCAACACCTCATCCTCCGGCAAGGCGGCGACGACGGTTTCGGTGAGGCCACCGGCGCGCAGCTTGGCGCGGGCCACCGAGAGCACATGATCCCGCCCGGCCGGTGAAGCCAGGTACTCGTCACGGCGTTGCCGAACCCGGTCGGGCAACTCGTAGCCGTAGTTCAGATGCCAATAGTCGTAGGACAGGATCTCGAACAGATTCGGTACCCGTCGGAACTCCGCGACAGTGGCGTCCAGATCTTCAGCACTCACCCGATGACGGGTTTCCCAACCACCCTCGGCGGTGCGGATGACCCGCGACTTCTCCGGCGGGCTATCGGCGTAGCGACGCTCGCAGAAGGCGCAGTAGTGGCCGTGCTCGGCGGGATCCAGCGGCACCGGATCGGGCAGCTTGACCCCGAGCGGACGATTGCCGCGCCCAGCGACGGTCCACACTTCGGTTCCGCTGAACGGATTGAGCTGCTTGACGGTGCCGTCAGCAAGCTCGGAGATGTACTCCGGCGCGCGCACATGGTGCGGAGTATCCGTCATGCTGCCCCCTGGGTCGGTTCCCATCACGGTAGCGCCTCAGCCTTCTCGGGCCGGTTCGCGGTGCGATCACTGCCCAGTATGACCAACTGCTGGGTGGCTCGGGTCATTGCCACATAGCGATCCACGACCCCGGAGAGATCGTCGCCAAAAGCAACCGAGTCGACGAGCACCACCAGATCGAATTCCAGCCCCTTGGCCTCGACCGGGGTGAGCGACTGCACCCGCGCGGTGGGGCGGAACGAGTCATCGCCGATCACGCAGGCGGTGCCGCTGGCGTTGGTGGCAAGCCATTCCTCGATCATCCTCGGCAAATCTGCCGGCGAGCCGTACCGCACGGGGGCCCCACCGGGTCGAATCGAGCGGGGAACGTTCGCGTCCGGTAGTACCGCCTTGATCACCGGCTCGGCGGCGGTCATCACCTCCTGCGGGGTGCGGTAGTTGACGTTCAATCGGGCGTGGCGAATGGTGTCGAAGCCCAGTCTGGCGAGCCGCTGCTGCCAGCTTTCGGTGAAGCCGTTACGGGCTTGCGCGCGATCGCCCACAATGGTGAAGCTGCGCGACGGGCATCGGCGCAGCAGCATCTGCCATTCGGCATCGGTCAGTTCTTGAGCCTCGTCGACGATCACGTGGGCGAACGGTCCGACCAGCGGATCGCGCGCGATCGTGGGCAGCGCGTCGTCGTGAAGCAGGTCCTCGCGCAGGCTTTGCCGGTTGAGTAGCGGCAGCGGGCTTTCGGGATCGTCATCGGCCTGGAGCAGGTTCGTCACCACCTGATCCATGTAGGCGCGATCCTCGGCGAGGACGGCTCGTCGCTCGCGGCGATGCAGCGAAGCCAACGGATCACCGAGCCGTGCCTGCATCGCATCCAGCAGGGGAAGGTCGGACGTCGTCCACGGTGAGCCCTCCGCACGTTTGAGGAGGTGGCGTTCCTCCTCGCTGAGCCAGGGTGCGCAGCGGCGCAGGTAGGCAGGTACCGACCACAAGTCGCCGACCAGATCGGTGGCCTGCAGGATCGGCCAGGTTCGTTGAAAAGTCCGACGCAGGTCATCGTTGGTGGCCAGCGCGCCACGCAGCTCGTCGGGAGTCACCGGCGCATCGTCGATCTGGCTCAAGCCGATCTCGGTCGCGATATCGAGCAGTGCCTCCCAGATGTCGTCGCGGGCCTCGTTGTGAGGCGTCCCGTCGTCGACGGCTTCGAAGGCCTCGGCCCAATCGGCGCGCGTTAGGCGTACCTCGACCCAAGGAGTCTCGATGATCATGGTCGCCGTGGGAAGTTCCTCATAGAGGCTGACGGCAGGTTCTACGGCATCGAGCAATCTGGCCGGTGCTTTCAGCCGCGCGACAGCGGGCTGCAGCTCGGCGTGCGCGTCGGTCCCCTGTGGAACCAGATCCGCCAGGGTGCAGCTGAGCACCCCCTCCTCGCCCAAGCCGGGGAGCACATCGGCGACGTAGCGCAGGTAGTGACGGTGCGGTCCGACGAAAAGCAGCCCGCCGTGGCTCCCGGACAGCCGAGCATCGGCGTAGAGCAGATAGGCCGCGCGGTGCAGCGCGACCACGGTCTTGCCCGTGCCCGGGCCGCCGTCGACCACCAACGCGCCAGCTGAATCCGCGCGGACAATGGCGTCCTGGTCGGCCTGGAGAGTGGCCAACACATCGCGCATCCTTCGCGATCGGCTTGAGCTCAGGCTGGCGATGAAGGCCGAGTCCTGGTCGAGCGCGAGCGCCTGCGTCGCTGCGGTTGCGGCGAACGATTCATCCCAGTAGTCGATGATGCGACCGTCACGCCAGCGATAGCGGCGTCGACTCACCAAACCCAACGGGTGGGCGGCCGTCGCTGCGAAGAACGGCTCCGCCGCCGGAGTGCGCCAGTCGATGATGAGCGGGTTTCCGGCGCAATCGCTGATGCCGACCCTGCCGATGTAGACCACTTCGGAGTCCTGTCTGACGATGCGTCCCAGGCACAGGTCGACGCCGAAACGCTGCAGCACGCCGAGGCGGCCCGACAGCCGATGGATCTCCAGGTCGCGATCCATGGCGGCGCGTCCCCGCCGTCCGGGAGCGCGGCGCAGTTCGGCCAACTGCGCCGTCAGGGAACGCTTCTGATCGCTGATCGTGGCCGCGACCAGCGCCAACTGCCGTTGGTCGTGCTCGATGAGCGAGGCTTCCGCCTTCGCGGCGAGGTGGCGCGGGAGTGCGAATATGACGGGATCGGCCACGGGCGTCCTCCTCGGAGGGTGAGATCTTTCGCCTCAACGGCGCCACCGGGCACCGGATCGGAGGGATCGATTGTGCCCCCGCACCGGGGCCTTGCGGCAAGACCCGGGTGCGGCTATATGTTGGAAGTGGCAAGGGTTGATGCTCGCCGGTGCCCGTCGGTGGAGTGTCCCGTGACGCAGTCAGTGGCGAGGGCCACCGCCGGACACACCACAGCGACCAGACAGCCCTAAGGCTGCTGGTCGAAGGTGGCGTGAATCAGCCGACGCTGACCTTGCTGAGCGCCCGTGCGAAGCTGCGTCCGCGGGTGAACCAGCGTTCCAACTCCTCGTTGGTGCCGCCGTCGGCGAAGGTCCCGGTCACGTGATCTGCGGCGGATTGCACATCGACAGGAGCATCGCCCACGGCGACACCCCGCCCTGCCCACTGCAGCATCTCGATGTCGTTGCGACCGTCACCGATGGCCAACACGTCGTTGGCACGGAATCCCAGCGCATCGACGACGGCCTGCAGGCCGCTGGCCTTGTTCACACCGGCTGGTGCAATATCGAGCCACGCGCTCCAACCCACCGAGTAGCTCACGCCGTGCAGACCAATGCGATTGGCCAACGCGATGAACTCGGTATCGGAGGCGTTCGGATCGCGCACCACGATGCGGGTCACGTCGTCGCCGACGACCTGCTCGGTGCTGACCACCTCGATGTCACCGGTCAGTTCCCCGTCGGGGAACGGCTGAGTGACCCGGTAGCCGGTTCCGATCACTTCAGCGGCGATCGAGGCATTGGGGTGTTCTTCCAGCACTCGTGCCACCACATGGGAGGCATCGAAGGTGCAGGTGTTGATCAATTCGAAAGGCGGGAACTGAACGGTGACCGCTCCGTTGGAGCAGATTGCCGGACCTGCGGGCAGGTCGAGTTCCTCAAAGACGGGGCGCGTGGCAAGCCAGGCGCGTCCTGTCGTCAGGATGACCGGTGTTCCGGCCATCGCAATACGTCGGATCGTCCGACGCAACTCTGTGGGTAGCACTCCCTCGTGATCGACGATCGTTCCGTCGATATCCAGTGCTACCACTTGCGGCCTCCAAGCCGCGTGTTCACTGTTATTCATCTTGTTCCCAGGGTAGCTGCCCTCGGTGACAAGGCAATGAACACCTGATGAAAGCTGCTTAGAGCCCTCGCGGCCCGGCGTGTGGCGCAATCTTGCCCCCAGATCGTGTTTTCAGACTCCAGAAGGGGTCTCTGCGACGATCTGGGGGCAAGATCCGGTCAGCCTGCTTTCGGCAACGTCAGCCCAGTGGATTCAGGCTGCTGATTGCGGCCGGCGAACAGTTTCGGGAAGGTCGGCCATACATTCGCCCCGGTCGCAGTGGCGAAGTTCGCGTGTGGCCCGTCGGCCTCGGTGATGATCACATTGACCTTCGGCAGGTAGATCCCTGCCGCGGCGACCACCCGGGCCCAATAGTGCGGGTTCACGGGATCCTCGGCAGCCATTCCAGTGTGCGGGAACGGGATGAACGGCTGAATCACCAAGCTGTTCAGCTCCATTCCGGCCAACAGTTCCAAACTGGCGATCACATCAGCCTCAGGCAGACCGAAACCCAGCACGAAGCCGCTCTGCAGCTTCAGCCCGAGATCTTGGACATTCGCAATCGTCTCCAGCCGATCAGCGAGGGTGTCGCCGCCAGGCCTGAAACGCCGATAGATCTCCTCGTTGATCGACTCAAGGCCGCACCAGTAGCCGTCCATGCCGGCGTCCTGCAAACCTTCCAAGGACTCCCGATCGATGGCGCCGCTGAGGCCGAAGACCTCCACGTCGAAACGCTCCTTGACTGCTTTCACCGAGGCGAAGAAGTAGCTGGGCAGGTGGTACCCGAGCCAGCCTGACGGCATCAGGATGCGCTTGACTCCCAGGCCGACCTGAACTTCGGCCTGAGCCAGGATCTGGTCGATGGGGCGGCGCGCCTCGAACATCTGCTTCTCGGATTTGAAGCACTCCCACTTGCAGTGCTCACAGCGAGGATCAGTGCGGCAGGCCGGATTGATCAGATTGGGTGACCAGTGGAACTGGGGCAGGTCCTTGCGGACCTCCTGGGCCTGGGCGAAGAGTTCCTCATCGCCCAGAGTCAGGAGTTCGGCCACCGAGGTGGTTGGATGCATCAGTGCCTCAGTTCGCCGTTGCGTTCTTCAACACGGTGGCCACCTGAGCGTCGGTCAACTCCACGTCGTAGAAAGTGGCGTAGAAGTCCTTGACCTGAGCGGCGATATCCAGGCTGATCTCATCGGGGTAGAGCAGATTGCCCAGCCACTGCACCCCGATCACCCGGGTGGCGCTCGGCGGACGATCCGTCCAGTTGAACGGAATCGCCGGCACCGTGTAGACGCGGTGATTCTTCACCGCCGACAGCTCGGCCCACTTCGCATCGGTAGTGATCAGCTTGTAGGCGTCCGATCCGCCCGACCAGGGGCTGACCAGAATCACGTCGGGATCCCAACTGGCGACCTGCTCCAGCGACACCGGAGTCATGCCCATGCCGGCCTTCATTTCGACATCGGCAACATTCTTGCCGCCCACGAAGTCGATGACCTCGGTGTGGTCCGAACCGGTGGGATCGGTGGTCAGGCCGGTGGCACCCTCGGCGTAATACACCGAAACCTTCTTATCGGTGGGAACCGTGGCAGCCTTGGCAGCAATATCGGCGAAGGTCTTCTCGCTGTAGGCGGCCAGCTTCTCGGCCCGCTCGCTGACCCCCAACCAGTCGCCCAGTTCACGATAGGTCGCTGCCGTCTTGTCCAGGCTGGAGTCCATCAGCACCACGGGACGCCCGGTCTTGGACTGGATGGTCTCAGCCAACTGCTTGCCATTGGTGTTGATGCCGGTGGAGGTCATCACCACGATCAGATCAGGGCTGAGCTTGATGATCTCCTCCATGTTGGCGGTGGACTTCTCCCCCATCCAGCCGCCGACCACCGGCAGGGTGCGTGCCTTCTCGATGAGGAAGGGCTTGATCGCGTCGCTGGGCGCATTCACCCAAGCGGCGAGCTTGTCCGGGGCCAGCGAATAGACCATCGGCTCAGCGGTCGGTACCGCGCAGTAGACGGTGTTGATGGTGGTGGGAATCTCGACGCTGCGTCCGGCGGCGTCGGTGACGGTTCGCGTGGCTGCCGTGGTGTTCTCGGCCGCTCCGGAACTGGTTGCACAGCCGGTCAGGGCTGTGAAGGCCGTAGCCAGCCCCGCCAGTATCGCCACCCAGCGAAGTCTCTTTGTCATGCTCATGTCCCCTTCCATAGGCCGGCCACTGGCCGGGTCGTGATGGCGGCGTGGCTCGTGCCGTCGTGGGGCCACCGCCAGGCCCCAGGTCTTAGGTGAGGAGCGGGACGCAGCCGCGGGCGATTCGTCCGTCAGCCAGCTGGGTCTGGGTGAGCTTCACCTCGACGCCGTACACCTGCCGCAGGCTGTCTTCGGTGACCGTCTCCAGCGGAGTGCCGATGTCGAATCCGCCCGGACGCAGCAGCGCCACCTTCGAGCCGCACCAGAAGGCGTGGTCAGGGACATGGGTGGTCATCACCACACCAAGGCCGGATTCGGCCAGCGCGTTCACCCGACTCAACACCCGCATCTGATTGCCGAAGTCGAGATTGGAGGTGGGCTCGTCCATCACCAGCAACTTCGGGCGCTGCGTCAAAGCCCGGGCGATGAGCACCATCTGGCGCTCACCCCCACTGATCTCGGTGTAGACCCGATCGGCCAGGTGGGAGATGCCGAGCAGCTCCATGGCCTCCTCGGCGATGGCGACGTCCGTGGCCGAGGGGGTGGCGAACGTTCCCAAATGGGCGGTGCGTCCCATGAGCACCACCTGCTCGGCGCGGAACGGGAACGGCGGGGTGTGTGCCTGCGGCACATAGCCGATCACTTGGGCGAAGCGCTTCCGCGACCAGCCGCGCAGGTCCTCGCCATCGACGGTCATGGAACCGCCCTTGAGTGGCAGGAACCCCAACAGGGTCTTGAATAGGGTGGTCTTGCCCACCCCGTTCGGTCCGAGCAGGCACAGCACCTCACCGCTGGACACATCGAAGGAGATGGCGTCGATCACGGTGCGCGAGCCATAGCCGCAGGCGGCGTCACGGACGGCCAATCGGGTCACCATGCGTCGCGTCCCTTCACCAGCAGGAACATGAAGAAGGGTGCACCGATGATTGCGGTCAGGATGCCGAGCGGCACCTCGGTGGGAAAGGCGGTTCGCGCGATGTCGTCGACAATCACCAGATAGCCCGCCCCGATCAACAGCGATGCCGGCAGCAGCACCCGGGCATCGGGACCCACCAGAAGGCGAGCCAGATGCGGAATGATCAGCCCGACCCAGCCGATCATGCCGGCCACTGCGATCGAGCTGGAGGTGAGCAAAGTGGCGCACACAATGAAGATCAGCCGAATAGTCCGGGTATTCACTCCGAGTGCTTGGGCCTCTTCTTCGCCGAACGACAGCACATTGAGTTTCCAGCGCAGCAGGAACATCGGCACCACCCCCACCAGGAATGGTGCGATCAGCACGAAGAACTCGTTGTTGCTGACCGACGACAGTCCACCCATCAGCCAGAAGGTGATCTCGGGGAGCTTGTTGTTCGGGTCGGCGACGAACTTGGTGATGGAAATGAAGGCGCTGAACATCGCTTGGACGACCATGCCGGTAAGCACCAGCACCAACACCGCGTTGCTGCCGCGTCCGATGCTGTTGCCGAGGGCGTAGGTGATGCCGACCGCGATCAGCCCACCGACGAAGGCGCTGAACTCGATGCCGACGGTGGAGAAGTCCATCAGGATCGCCATCGCCGCCCCGAACCCGGCGCCGGCGGCCGCCCCCAGGATGTCGGGGGAAACCATCGGGTTCTTGAAGATGCCCTGATAGGCGGTGCCGGAGGTGGCCAGCGCAGCGCCGACCAGCAGCGCGATGCCGATCCGCGGCAGGCGCACATTGAACACCACCATCTCGGTGGCGCTCGGCCAGGTTTGCGGCCAGCCGAGCAGATGCCCGAAGAACACGGTGAACAGATCCGGCAACGGGATCGCGTACCGCCCCAGGGTGAAGGACGCCAACAAGGCGACCACAGGCAAGACCGCCAGAATCGCCAGAATGGGAACCGCCCGGCGTGGCCGGGCCGGCCTCGGCGTGGCTTCGACCGCCGGGTCGCGAGTGAGGGTGTCAGCGGACATGGCTCACCTCCTGAAGCGTCATTGGGTGGTTCCGAGAACTCGGATGGAATCAATTTCCGAATCCGTAGATACGGACTCGTGGCCAGATAGTTGCAGAAGCTGCGACTCACGAGAAGAGGGTCTTAGCGGCGTTACATGATCGACCATCGGTGTTACATGGTTGACAAATCGGCCTGCTTGCCTGTGACACGAACACAGCCCGAGGAGGAACCGTGAGTCCATTCGATGCGGTGCATTTCAATGACAAGATCATGAAAGGCGTCTTCGCCAAGATCTATCCGGTGATCGCCGAGGATCTGCTCAATCGCTGCGGCATTCGCAGCGGGCTGTGTCTGGACCTGGGCGGGGGGCCGGGCATGCTGGCCGTCCGCCTGGCCGAGATCAGCGACCTGCAGGTGATCGTGGTCGACCCCGTGCCCGAGTGCATCGAACTCGCTGAGGAGAACGCCGCCGAGCATGGCAGGTGCGATCAGGTCAGCGCGCAACTGGGCCAGGCCGAGAAACTCAACTTCGCCGAGGGATCGGTCGATCTGGTCGTCAGCCGGGGGTCGGTCTACTTCTGGAATGACCAAGCCGAGGGCTTTCGTGAGATCTACCGGGTGCTGCGTCCGGGCGGCTGGGCGTTCATCGGCGGCGGCTTCGGTAATGCCGAACTGCGTGACGAGATCTTGGCCACCATGGCCGATGACGCCGAATGGAAGTCCGGACGCGCCGAGCGCGCCGCCAAGTTCCCGCCGTCCTACTTCGAAGCACTCCTGGCCGAGGTCGGCATCGAGGGCACCGTCGACATCAGCGACAGCGGAAGCTGGACGATTTTCACCAAGGCGGCCTGAGGGTGCACAGCTACGCGCTGTTCGCGAACTTCGAGAACCCCTTCGGCGATACCGGCCAGGCCTTTGCAGAGTCGGTGGCCTCGGTGATGCATGCCGAAACCCTCGGCTTCGAACAGGTGTGGATCACTGAGCACCACTTCAACGAGTTCAGCGTGAGCTCGTCGATCTTTGCGCTGTTGGCGCATTTGGCGGCCCGCACCAGTCGGATCGCGCTCGGCGCCGGAGCGGTGTTGCTGCCTTTCCACGATCCGATTCGGGTTGCCGAGGATGCCGCCACGGTTGATGCCATCTCCGGTGGTCGGCTGCTGCTGGGCGTGGGCCGGGGTGGACCCTTCCCCGACCAGTTCCGACACTTCGGAGTCAGCAACGATGACAGCCGATCGCGACTGTTCGAGGCGCTCGACCTGCTGGAGCGGATCTTCGCCGACACCGAGGTGGATTTCGACGGCGAGCACTATCGCTATCACAACCTGTCGGTGTATCCGCGGCTGAACAGGTCACGATTGCCGATCTGGCTGGCGAGCAGTACGCCGGAGAGCGTGGCGCTGGCTGCCGAACGCGGCTACGGCCTGATGGGTGCCTCGGCCGCGCCGAGTTCGAAGTTCCGCAGCGTGATGGATGCCTATGCCGCCGCCGGCCCCGTAGCGGCGCCACCCTTCGTTGCGGCGCGCTATTTGCTCTGTGCCGAGGACCATGGCCGTGCGAGAGCTGAAGCGCTGCCGTTCATTCGCGACTTTGGCAAGAACATGCGCGCCGCCATTCGGCAGATCCCTGCACGCGGCGGCCTGCGCCCTTTCGGCGAAGCCGAAACAGCGTTCGACGAGGAAGCGCTGCTGGCTAAAGCCATCGTCGGAGACCCGGCTGCCTGCATCGACCAATGCCAAGCGCTCCAGGAGGAGTTGGGAAGCTACCCCGTCACCCTGCTGCTGAAACCCGCCTCCTACGACCCCGAGGCAAACCGCCGCTCCCTAACCCTCTTCGCCGAGCAGGTACGCCCCCACCTGACCTGATCGCAGTTGTGTGCTAGATCCTCCCCCGTAGTCGGTGGAGGATCTAGCACACAAACTGATTAGCGCCGGCTAGTGCCGGGTGCGCAGGGTGTGGAGGGCGCGGGCCATGATGGTGGGGTCGGGGGCGTCGGTGAGCGGATCGAGGGTGGCGATGCGCGTGTGCGACGGCGATGCGGGGATCAGCCAGGTGTGGGGCAACAGCGGGTCGTCGGGCTCGAGCGAATCCAGTTGCGAGGGCGTGGGCAGTTCGGCCTTGATGCCGATGGCGGAGTACTCGCCGTCGGTGGCGGTGAGCATCGACGTCATCAGAGACTCAGACCAGGAGACCAGGTACTTGCCGCGGTGGCGCTCGCCCGGGGTGCGGAATCGTGCCGGAACGCTCAACCCAGCGGCTTGGCAGCACACCTCGATAGGGTTCGGATCCTCGGCGGTGCCTGAGTTCGCCAATCGCAGCGCCACCGGACCTACCTTCGGGCCGTGAAATGCCAGACTGATCGGCATCCGGTCCGTTCCTTCGAGGCGGGCCAGCCAGTTCGTGGCGGTGCCCTCGACGGCTACGTCGGCGCCGACGAGTTGGGAGGTGCTGGTGAACGCGCCCGATTCAGCCAGGACGCTGCGTCCGACGAAGGTACAACCGTCGCCCTCCAAGAGCCCCGCTATGGCCGCCAGCGACGCCATCACGTCGTTGCGGGTGAAGACGAACACCGACAGGTGTGGGGTGTTGGGCCACACTCGCGTCGCTTCGACTCTGCTCGCCATTGCAGACAACTGTGCGTCCAATCGGTTCGAATGTGAAGCCCTGAGCGTGGTCGGAGTTGCCGGATCGCGCTCCGACTACTCCTGGCCGTCTTCGAAGTGGTAGTGCTCCATCGAAGCCGAGGTGAATCGTCCGATGAACTTCGCCGAGTGATGCTCAGGCTTCTTGGCAGTGAAGTACCCCTGCTGCACAGCCCAATCGAGGACGCCTTGGCCGAGGGGGTATTTGGTCAGCAGACCGGTGAGTTCGTTGGCTCGAATCCAGGCGCGTGCCTGTGCCTGGTCGACAAACACTCCGCTGGGAAATGAAGCGCCCGAGCCCTGGAAGATCCACACCTCATCGCGTTGGTCGAGCCACTCGACCTGCCAGCCGCTCTCCGCGAAGTAGCCTTCGGCGTCGGAGATTGACTCGACCCACGCGTCGTAGCCATCACCGGTTCGCTCCCGGTCGGGATGGATGAGGATGAGCAGACCACCGGTCGAGGCCGCATCCTCAACGATCTCCACGAACCAACCGGCGTGCTCGCCGGCGAGAATGCGCCCGAGCACACCGATGCGGAGGTCACTCATCGATGGCTCCGTGGACGCACCGGTTCAGCCCTGCGGACGCAAGTAGTCCGCCCCGCCCAGATACGGACGCAGCGCCTCGGGCACGTAGATCGAGCCATCGGCCTGCTGGTGGTTCTCCAGCAGCATGATGATCATGCGGGTCATCGCGCACAGGGTGCCGTTCAGGGTGGCCACCGAGCGCACCCCATCGGCGTCACGCAGGCGGATGTTGAGCCGTCGGGCCTGGAACTCGGTGCAGTTGCTGGTCGAGGTGATCTCGCGGTATTTGTTCTGGGTGGGCAGCCAGCCGTAGCAGTCGTACTTGCGCGCGGCACTCAAGCCCAGGTCGCCGGAGGCCACTTCGAGCACCTCGAAGGGAATCTCGAGCGCGGTGATGAACTCCTTCTCAAAGCCCAGCAGTTTTTCGTGCTCGGCGGCGGCGTCGGCCGGATCGCAGTAGACGAACATCTCGACCTTGTCGAACCAGTGCACTCGGAAGATGCCGCGGGTGTCTTTGCCGTAGGAGCCGGCCTCGCGGCGGTAGCAGGGGCTGTAGCCGACGTAGTGACGCGGCAGGGTCGCGGCGTCCAGGATCTCCTCGGAATGATAGGCGGCCAGCGCCACCTCCGAGGTACCGACCAGGTACAGGTCGTCATCGGGTAGGTGATAGACGTCCTGGGCGGCCTGACCCAGGAAGCCGGTGCCCTCCATCGCCGACGGCTTCACCAGCGCCGGCGGCAATACGGGGGTGAAGCCCCAGCTCATCGCCTTGCTCAATGCCAAGTTGATCAGCGCCAACTCCAACTGGGCGCCTACCCCGGTGAGGAAGTAGAACCGCGACCCCGACACCTTGGCACCGCGCTCCATGTCGATGGCACCCAGCATTTCGCCGAGTTCCAGGTGGTCGCGGGGGGTGAATCCTTCGGCTTCGAAATCCCGAGGGGCGCCGATGACTTCCTTGACGACGAAGTCGTCCTCGCCGCCGATGGGAACATCGTCGAAGACCGGGTTCGGAAGCTGTTTGATGAGTTCGTCGAAGCGCGCTCCGGCCTCATTCGCTGCAGCCTCGGCCTGCTTCACCGCGCTGGAAAGCTCCTTGGTGCGGGTCAGCAGAACCGTCTTTTCCTCGCCTTTGGCCTGGGCAACCTGCTTGCCGAGATCCTTCTGCTCGGCGCGCTGCGCCTCGAAGGAAGCGATCGCTGCCCGTCGGGCCTCATCGGCGAGAACCAGATCATCCACCAGTTCCACGGACTCCCCTCGCGCCTTCTGGGCGCGACGGAGCAGGTCAGGGTCGGTGCGTAGCAGCTTGGGATCAATCACGCTGAAATCCTATCTCCCGGTTCGGGGTGCGGCTTTCGGTCCCTCGACCCTTCGACAGGCTCAGGGAGCGGGGGTGTGGTGCTCGTCCATGGCGCTGTGTCGGTTCTGCGTTGGCTGGGCTTGTCGAAGCCCGCTCGTCAGCTGGTCGTTCGGCTGCGCGCGAGCGCAACCGGCGGATGGTCGGCGCGAAACTGGTTCACCGCGGCCTCGGACGGGTAGCCCAGCGCGAGACCGGTGAGCAGCTTGTAAGGACGCGCAATGTCGAACTCGGCGTCGATCAAGCGTCGCCAGGTCGCCAGCACGCCCAAGGCACACGAACCCACCTGGTGGGCGGTGGCCGACAGCATCAGCGTCTGCATCATCAAACCGGCATCCTGGGCCGAGAACGGCAGCAGGCCGCCATGGGCGAACACCCAGATCACCGTCGGTGCCCCGAAAAACTCGCAGTTGCGTCGATTCCAGGCGTCGCGACCATCCCGGTCGCCGCGTTCGATGCCGAGATGCTGGTACAGCCCGACGCCGACCTTCACACTGCGCGGACGCAGGTCGTCGGGGTAGCGGCCCCAGGTCTTGAAGTCGCCGTCCGGCAGCCGGCCAGTCAATGCGGCCTTCACGAAAGCCGTCGGTTTGCGGCGATACATGCCCAAGGCGGCGTCGAACTCCGCGACGTAGGCGCCGCGCAGCCGCTCGAGCTGGGCGCCGCTGGCCACGGCCAGCGTGTAGCCGCGGGTATTGCTCCAACTCGGGGCGTAGCGGGCGTCGTCGATAATCTCGGCGAGGGTCTGTTCGGGAATGGGGTCGGGGCGAAAGTCCCGAACGCTGTACCGGGATTTCAGCAGTTCGGTGAACTCATTCGGCCGCATGGATCAGTCGTCCTCGGGGTGGATCAGCCCGGCGTACCACGACTTCGCCGCCGCGTAGTCGGCGTCGGTGAAGCCGCGCGCAACCTGGGGACGCACCTGGTCGGCGCGGGCATAGGAACCCAGGAACACCACCTCGGCGCAGATGCGATGCAGACCTTGCAGGGTTTCGGCCATACGCGGATCGCGCAGGTGCCCCTCGGCGTCGATGCTGAAGCAGTAGCTGCCCAATTGGGTCTTGGTGGGGCGGGATTCGATGCGGGTCAGGTTCACGCCTCGGCTGGCGAACTGCTCCAAGATCTCCAGCAGCGCACCGGAATGGTCGGCGTACATGTAGGCCACCAGGGTGGTCTTGTCTGCGCCGGTCGGCAGTGGCGGATCGGCCGGACGCGACACCAGTACGAAGCGGGTCACCGCATCGGAGTTGTCGGCGATCTCCGTGGCGACCGGCTCCAGGCCATACATCTCTCCGGCGATGCGCCCGCAGATCGCGGCATCGTATTTGCTGGACGGATCACTGACCTCTTGGGCTGCGTAGGCATTCGAGCCGCCCTCGGTAACCCGAGCCTGTGGCAGATTCGCGATCATCCAACCCCGGGTCTGGGCGGCGGAGTGCGGGTGAGTCACCACGCGCTTCACCTCGCTGAGCTGCGTCCCGGGACGGGCATAGAGGTTGAACTGGACCGGAAGTAACACCTCGTGGGTGATCATCAGCGGACGCCCGGACGCCAGAATGTCCAAAGTCGCTGACACCCCGCCCTCGACCGAATTCTCGATCGGCACCATGGCTGCGGTGATCTCGCCGGTGCGGACCGCGTCCAGGGCTTGGGCGACTGTGTCATAGGCCACAGCCGGCTCAGCGCTGAGGCTGAGCAGGGCCTGATGGGTGAAGGTTCCCGCGGGTCCGAAGTATCCGAGCACCTGACAAGGGTAATGGTGAGCGGTACCGGAGGCATCGAATGCCCACTACCGCATGACCCGCGCCGGCTCAGCCCGACGACTCGACAACGACCGGCGGCACTGATTCATCGCCCTCGATGGGGCTGGCCGCAGGCCTTCGCCACGGCGGACGCATCAGTGATTTCACGGTGGGCAGCTCATGGCCGTGGCTCCACCACCACCACACGATGGCGACCAATACCGCGTATTGGGCTGTCACATTGAGCTGTTCACGCAGGAACCGCTCCACGAGGTGCATCTCGTCGCCGAACTGCAAGGCGCGACCGGTGACCCAGGCGATCGACAGCCACGCCCCGCGCCACATCATCAACAGATCCAGCCGTGAGGCGGCCAGCAATCCCAGCGGCACCCAAGTGATCAGGTCGTACCAGGAGAATTCCCACGGTGAGGTCACCAGCCAGGCGGTGCACAGCACCACGGTGGTGCGGATGGTGATGGTCAGCGGATCCTGACGAGGGTCGGCGTCCTGCGGTTGGCCTGGCGTCAACCGCCACGGCAGTACTCGCGAGAGCATCCAGGCGACAACGACCAACAGCACCCAGCCCAGGGTGGTCACGATCTGACGCGCGGTGCCGGGATCGACCACCTGGGCGAAGGCGGTCAATGCCCACGCGCCCCACGCCCCCGGTGAGATGTAGCCGGTGTTTCGCTGGGCGGCCAACAAGGCGTTGGGCATCCACAAGCCGTAGGCCAGGATCAGCGGCAGCGCCGCCCCAGCCACCAACTGCAGCAGGCGCCGCCAATCGTGCCGGTAGCCCCAGACCATCGCGATGCCGTAGAACACCATCGAGACCTTGACCGTCCCGGCCAGCCCGATGCCTATTCCGGCGACGAAGGGATGCTTGCGGAAGAACCACAGGCCGGCGATGGCGAACACCACGCTGAGCGCTTCGTTGTGGGCACCGACCAGGACGCCCCAGATCATGAGCGGGTTGAGGACGGTGAACAGCACGACTCGGGCCTGCAACTTGTGGTCGTCCTTGGCCAGCTTCACGGCGATGAACCCGGTGATCAGGAAAGCGGTCAGGGTGAACATCTGCAGCCAGAACACCGTGTTGTGCATGTTCTCCCCGCCCAGCACGGAGGCCAGGTATTGGGAGTACGACGCCACCGGGCCATACACGCTCGGGGTGTCCTGCCAGGGACGCTCGGTCCAGATCAGCACCGGGTCATAGGCCTGCCGGAACACTTCGGCTGGAGTGATGTCGTACGGGTTCAGGCCGAGTACCTGAAGCCGCCCGTAGGCGGCGTACATCAGCACATCAGCCGAGGTCAGCGGCGGAATCAGGCTGGAAACCACGCTCAGTGCCGCCCCGAGCCCGAACAGCCGCCAGGTGCGCGGACGCCAGCCGGCGTTGATGGCCCGCCAACTGATCCACATGCCGATCGCGCCGAGCGACAACATCAGCCACAGCGCCGGCACCACCACCCATTCCCCCAGGTGGAGCCAGCTCACCGGCAGGTACCACGGCGGCAGCAGATTGTTGCGCGGCCCCAGCTTCAACGTGACCGCTGACGGACCGCTGAAAGCGATCGCGACGGTGACTACCGACGCAGCGACGATGAGCGTCAAGCCCAGCCGATGGTTCGAGGTCCATGGCGGCAATCGATCGACGAACGACCGCCAGGCCGTCCTCATCGCTATGCGCACCCGAACCTCCCCGAAATCTGGAGTAGAGCCTACTCAGTAACCAGGGCCGGCTCACCCCCAGCTGTGATCACTGTTCACTTCAGTAGTCGCGACAGGCGTCGATCGGCCAGCAGCTTGCCGCCGGTCTGGCAGGACGGGCAGTACTGCAACGAGGAATCGGCGAAACTCACCTCGGCGATGGTGGCGCCACAGGTGGGACACGATTGTCCGGTGCGGCCATGGACGCGCAGCCCGGCGCGTTTGGCGTCCTTGAGTTCGGTGGTCGCCAGTCCTGACGCCCGCGCGACGGCCTGCGACAGTTCGCTGCGGATCGCCCCGTACAAGGTGCGACGCTTCGCCGCGTCCAGACCGCTCGCCGCTGCGAATGGACTCAGCTTGGCAGCATGCAGGATCTCGTCGGAGTAGGCGTTGCCGATTCCGGCGAGCACCCGCTGGTCGCGCAGTACGCCTTTGAGTTGAGCGCGGCCGGACGCGTCGAGGATCGCTTCCAGACGGCTGAGATCGAAATCCTCGGCCAGTGGATCCGGTCCGAGAGTGGCGATGCCGGGTACGTGGCTGAGGTCGTCGACCAGATAGACCGCCAGCCGCTTCTGGGTGCCGGCCTCGGTGAGATCGAATCCGGCACCCTCAGCGAAAGCGACCCGCAGCGCCAGTGGGCCCTTGCCCGGGGCGACCGGACGCTCGGGCAGCGGGTCGCGCCAGGTCAGCCAACCGGCGCGGGCCAAGTGGAAGGCCAACCACAAGCCGCCGATCTCGACGGCCAAGAACTTGCCGTGGCGGGAGACCTGCTCGACCTCCAGCCCGCCCAGTGCCGTCAGCGGCGGCTCGACGGTCTTCAGGCAGGTGAAGGACGCCAACTCGGCGCGCGCGACCACCTGGCCGACAGCGGCGTCGGTCAAGAACAGTCGCAGGGCTTCGACCTCGGGCAGTTCAGGCATGGGCACTTCGCTGCGGCCAGGCCGGCTCGGGGACGGCCAGCAGTTCGTCGAGAAGGTCCAGGTATTCGCCGCGGTCGATCTCCATCACCCCCAGGCTGGCCAGGTGTGCTGTCAGCCACTGGGTGTCGATCAGGCGGGCTTCGGCGTAGTCGTCGCTGAGGAACTCCACCAGCCGCACCAGCGCCACTTTGGAGGCGTCGCGTCCGGATTGTTCATCGTGAAACATCGATTCGCCGGCGAACAGCCCACCCAGCGAGATGCCGTACAGCCCGCCGACCAGACGTCCGTTGTGGTCGCGGGTCTCCACCGAGTGGGCGAAGCCGGATCGGTGCAGATGGCTGTACACCTCGCGGATGCTGGCATCGATCCAGCCGAAAGGTCGTTCCGGATCGGCGCATCGCTCGATGACCTCGTCGAAGGCAGTGTCGATCGTGGTGGTGAAGTGCTTGGCCGACTTGCGTAGGGACCGGCTCACCACCAGCGCGTCGAGCGGGAGTACCCCGCGACGCAGCGGCGACCACCAGCCGGTGCGGTCAAACCCGGAGTGTTCCAGCGGCATCGGGAACACCCCGCTGCGGTAAGCATCCAGCACTAGCGCCGGATCCATCATCGAGGAGAACGCGATCAGATCCTGATCCGGCCACTCGCTCGGTGGCCCGAACACGTTCAGTCGCGTCATACCTTGATTCTGCCCCACCGTTGACCGCCCGAGGAGCGGCGCTGTCGCACACACGGCTGGTTGAGGAGCGGCGCTGTCGCACAGACGACCCCCCGAGGAGCGGCGTCGCTCAGACGGCCCCCCGAGGAGCGGCGCTGTCGCACAGACGGCTGGTTGAGGAGCGGCGCAGCCGCGTCTCGAAACCACCCCCGCCCCTGCTCCCAACCCGGCAATCCTGCGAACTCGGGGTGAATCCTGGGGTCGCTTCGGGGTTCGCGCCGGAGTGCGTCCTTCACCATCTCGCCTAGGCTGGACCCGTCCGATTCCGGAGAGGTGGCACGATGGCCAAGCCAGTCGAGCTGGGCAAGCAACTGATGACGCGCACCCCGCAGGTCGCTGGGGGCATGCTGCGCAGCATCGTGGACTTCGCGATTTACGGCAATGACCAACTGCCCGGTGCCAAGACCGCCGCCGCCCGAACCCTGCAGTCCCGCGGTGATCGTGAGACCGCCATCGACTCTCTCATCGGCCAGCACGTCAGCCTCGCTGGGGCGCAAGGCTTCCTGACCAGCATCGGTGGGTGGATCACGGTTCCCGTCGGCCTGCCGACCAATATCGCCGGACTCGCCGTGCTGAGCGTCCGCATGACCGCAGCCATTGCCCACCTGCGTGGTTACGACGTCGAGGACCCGCGCGTGCGTTCAGCGGTCACCTTGACGATCCTCGGTGAGGATCTGGTGCGCAAGTTGGTCGCGGCAGGCAAGATGCCGGCGTCTCCGCTGGGAGTCGCCACCGCGCCCACCTTCGACGCCGACCTGGAGCGCCAGATCAGCGAGCGCGTGATGGGGTCTTTGACTGGACGCATGAGCAGCAAACACCTGGCAGTGGTGGTCATGCGCGGTATCCCGCTGGTGGGCGGTGGTGTGGGCGCCGTGGTGGACGGCTGGCTTACCTATGGCCTGGGCGGCTACGTCAAACGCGAGTTCGTCGCCCGCCAGCAACTCACCCGCTGACCCGTCCCCCACCTCGCTACCTTTAGGTCACGTTGCTACCGGTGCATCGGTAGCAACGTGACCTGGCTGTAGCGAGGTCAACTGTTGCGGCGGCGGTCGCTGAGTTTCTTGAGTTCTTTGCGTTGCGCAGGGGTCAGGCTTTGCAGGCCGTGTTGGCTGATCTGGTCGAGCAGGGCGTCCATGCGTTCTTGATCGGACGCCTGGCGAGCCTGCTGGTGGGCCTGCTTGCGGGGAACCTTCGCCGCCTTGGGTTTGCGCGCCTGAGGTTTGCCGGGAATCCAGGCGTAGTCGCTGAGCAGCCCTGACATGCGGGCGGCGATCGCGATGAACACCATACTGAGGACGAGGGCCAGCAGAGCGGTCCACATGCCGTAAGCGACTAGTTGCAGGATCTGGATCCCGACGATGGCGAGCCCGAAGATCCAGGCCGGAATGTTGAACAGGAATCGAGCGTGCGGGTATTCGGCGATCCACAGCAGCAGTACCGCGAACTCGATCAGCGAAATACCGGCGAGGGCGCCCTGGGTGGACATGAGCAGTGCAATCGCGCCGTTGGCCACCGTCACTGAGGCCCAGATGCCGACCAGCAGCCACGCCATCCGGGTGCGCCCGATGGAACGCTCGAGCATGTTTCCGAAGTACCACAGCATTGCCGCGATGAGCAGCGCCCACAGATCCAGGGCGCCGGCAAAGGGCCACGTGATCACCCGCCACACCTGGCCGCTGGCCATGGCGTCCACGCTGAAGTAGAACCACTGCTGGCTGCCGGTGCCGCTGAACACCCAGATCAGCCAGGAGATCGCGGTCAACCCCACCAGGAAGGTGGTCGAGGTTACCTCCACGCGTCCGAGGCGGAACCAAGGCTCCTGTTCGCTATGGGTGGGCCACATGCTGCTCATAGCACCAAGGTTGCCAGATGAACCCGCATAGGCACGCCCGTTCGACCGGTTGGCGGGCTGTGTGGTCGCTGTGGGAATGATTCCGGCCGCTTCGGAGTTAGTTAAACCGTGAAGCATATTGGTTTTCTCTCCTTCGGACACTGGACGCCGTCGGTGCACTCTCAGGTGCGCAGCGGTGCCGACGCCCTGCTGCAATCGATCGAACTGGCGCAAGCCGTCGAGGATCTCGGGGCCGACGGCGCCTACTTCCGCGTCCATCATTTCGCCCGTCAGCTCGGCTCGCCGTTCCCGCTGCTCGCCGCGGTCGGTGCCAAGACCTCGCGCATCGAGATCGGCACCGGCGTCATTGACATGCGCTACGAGAACCCGTTGTACATGGCTGAGGACGCCGGCGCTGCCGACCTGATCTCTGAGGGTCGACTGCAATTGGGGATCAGCCGGGGATCGCCCGAACAGGTCGTCGAGGGCTACAAGTACTTCGGCTACGTGCCCGCCGAGGGCAGCACCGATGCCGACATGGCCCGCAGCCACACCGAGGTCTTCCTGGAAATGCTCAACGGCAAAGGCTTCGCGCAACCCAATCCAACGCCCATGTTCCCGAACCCGCCGGGCTTGTTGCGCCTGGAGCCGTACTCAGAGGGTCTGCGCCAGCGCATCTGGTGGGGCGCAGGCAGTCGTGCGACCGCCGAATGGGCGGCCGGACAGGGCATGAACCTGATGAGTTCGACGCTGCTCACCGAGGACACCGGGATTCCCTTCCACCAGTTGCAGGCCGAGCAGATTCAGCGTTTCCGCACGGCCTGGGATCAGGCCGGCCATGACTGGACGCCTCGGGTGTCGGTCAGCCGAAGTATCTTCCCGCTGACCGACGACCGAGATCGGGCCTACTTCGGTGGGCGCGGCCCGGAGACCGACCAAGTCGGCTACCTCGACGGCGGCAATGCCCGCTTCGGTCCGTCATATGCCGCCGAGCCCGACGTCCTGGTGGAGCAGTTGGCCAAGGACGAGGCCATCGCAGCTGCCGACACGTTGTTGCTCACCATTCCCAACCAGTTGGGGGTCGACTACAACGCCCACGTGGTGGAGGCGCTGCTCACTCATGTCGCTCCCGGTCTGGGCTGGCGTTGATCCTCGGCACGTCCGCTGCGCGCGCCCTTCGTCGGGCTCAGGGCACGGGCATTGCGCGTTGCGTCGTCCCCGTTGCCTGAGCTTGTCGAAGGCAGACGCGCCTAGCTCACGTGTTCCCGACCCACTCGACGGGTGAGCAAACACGTCACTTCGTAGGGGATGGTGCCCATGAGTTCGGCGAGTTCGGTGGTGGTGATCTCATTGCCACCATCGGAGCCGATCAGGACCACCTCGTCGCCCACCACGGAATCGGTTGTCGGCCCCAGATCGATCAGGGTCTGGTCCATGCAGATCCGACCGATCACCGGGCAGCTGCGTCCGCCGACCAGTACCCGGCCGCGGTTGCTGAACAGTCGGGAGTAGCCGTCGGCATAGCCGATGGGCAGGGTGCCCACCCAGGTGTCGGTCTCGGCGGTCCAGGTCAGGCCGTAGCTCACCGAGTCGCCGGCGTGCACCTTCTTCACGAAACTGAGGTAGGTCGACCACTCCAGGCCTGGACGCAGCGCCACCGTGTGCTCGGAGGCCGGATCGGGGTAGGCCCCGTAGATGATGATGCCCGGACGCACCATGTCCAGCCAGGCGTCGGGGTGGTTGAGGACCGCACCGGAGTTGGCTAGGTGTTTCAACCGCACCGGGCCGCGCGCAGACTCGATTTGGGCCACCGTTTCGGTGAAGAGCCGTACCTGGCCGGCGGTGAAATCCGCGCCGGCCGGGACGTCGGAAATCGGCAGATGCGAGAACACTCCGCCCAGCGAGAGGGCGGCGGTTCGATCGATCAGAGTGGCCAGTTCGACGGCCTGTTCAGGACGGCAGCCGATGCGATGCATGCCGGTGTCGATTTTCAGGTGCACGTCGGCGACCACACCGGCCTCGACGGCGGCCGCCGCGGCCGCGACGATCGAGGTGGTGTCGGTGACGGTCAGCGTGATCGCGTTGCTCACCGCGGCCAGCGTCTCCTCGGGATGCCGGGTCATGGACAGCTTCAGAATCGGCAAGGTGATGCCTGCCGCACGCAGCTCGAGGCCTTCGCCGACGCTGGCGACGCCCAGCCAGTCGGCCGTCTTCGAGTCTTGAATCATGCGCGCCACCGCGACCGCACCGTGGCCGTAGGCGTCGGCCTTGACTGCGGCCAGAACCAGTCGAGAGCCCACTCGCGCCCGGATCGCTTCCAGGTTGGCGCGGATGTTGTCCAGCCGCGTCACCGCCAGGCTGGTGGGCTCGATCATGGCTACTCCCGTCCGGGCCGATCCTGCCGGGGCGGCCCGCGCACAACTCTAGAACCTCGCCCGCATCGCAGGCTTGTCGGTGGGGCTGCTTTTCAGGGTTGTTACAGCCTTGCGAAGCCAGGTTAAAACCGGCACTCGCACCGCTAGCCTGAGCCCGGTCGTCCAGAGCTGTACGCCGACTTCCGTCATTGACCCAAGGAGACTGAGATGGCCAAAGAAGAAGCCGAGCGCCTGTTGATCGCTGGCGGCGAGGACAAAGCCGTGCGCCTGAAGTACGACCAGCTGGAGACCATGGAGGACTTCGTGGCCGCCGCGGTAGCCGATGGCTACGACTTCACCGACGCCGAACTGATCCAGGTACTCAAGGAGGCCGGCGACTCCTTCGAGTCCCAGGGCAACCCCCGTGCCCGTCAGATCTGGTGGAGCTGACCGCTCAGAACAGCAGCGCCAAACCGGGGTTGGACATGATGGTGGCCACCTCGGCGAGGAACTTGGAGGCCATTTCGCCGTCCACCAAGCGGTGATCGAAGGTCAACGACACGGTGCACACGCTGCGTGGCTCGATCCGCTCGTCCGCCCCGGTACCCACCACCCACGGCTTGCGTCGGATCGTGCCCAAGCACATGATCGCGGCCTCGCCCGGGCTGAGGATCGGGGTACCGCCGTCGACGCCGAAGACACCGATATTGGTGATGGTGAAGGTGCCTCCCGCCAAGTCGTAGGGTTGCACGCGTCCCTCACGGGCAACCGCGACCATGGCATTGAGGGCTTCAGCCAGTTGCGTCAGATTCATCGTCTCGGCGCTCTTGATGTTGGGCACCATGAGGCCCCGCGGCGTGGCAGCCGCAATACCGAGGTTCACCGCACCGTGGAGCACGATCTCGCGGCTGGTTTCGTCGTAGCTGGAGTTGATTTCGGGGACCTTCGAGATCGCCAGACAGGCGGCCTTGGCGAAGACCAACAGCGGCGAGACTCGCAGTGTGGTGAACTCGCGGCGTTGCTTCAGCAACTGCAGCATCTCCACTGAACCGGTGACATCGGCCTCGATCATGGCGGTGGCCTGAGGTACCTGCAATGAGGCTGTCATGGCCGCGAACATCTCTTTGCGGACGCCCCGCAGTGGCACTCGCTGGTCGACCCCGGGCAGGGTTCCGATGCTGGCGACAACATCTTCAGCGGTGATGAGGCCGTCGGGACCGGTGCCGCGGATCTTGTTCAGATCTACCCCCAGGTCGCGGGCTACTCGCCGGACGGCAGGCTTGGCGCGGGGTGCGGTGCGCGGGCCGGGACCTGCACTGTTGGGGCGACCCGGCGGCGGCAGATGCTCCCCGGACGGCTCGGCAGACAACCGGTCGGAAGGTGTGACGTCGTCGGTGTGACGCGAAACCGGTTTCCTGGTGTCGTAGGACTCCTGCACCTGGTCGGTTTCCGGCACAACGAGCTCGGCGTTGCGGCGGCGCCGCCGGGCAACTGAGCCGGTCTTGGCGCCATAGCCAACCAGTACGGCGCCGGTCGTCGAGGTGGCTTCGGGTGGTGCTGTGGGATAGTCGGCGGCGTCGGTCGGCGGGGCTTCGACAGGCTCAGCCAGCGGTGCGGAATTGTCGGTGCCTGCGGTGTCGTTGTCCGTGCCCGCAGTGTCGCTCTGTGAACGGCTTTGTGCGTCCCCTGAGCCGCTTTCGCCGTTCCTTGAGCTTGTCGAAGGGCGATCCTCGCCGATCTGAATGATCGGCGTCCCGACCGGCACCTCGTCGCCTTCGGCGACCAGCAGCGCTGTGACTACCCCGGCATAGGGGCTGGGCAGTTCCACCAGTGACTTGGCGGTTTCGATCTCGACGAGCACGTCGTTGACGGCGACGACATCGCCCACGGCAACACGCCAGGTTACGATCTCGGCCTCTTGGAGTCCTTCGCCCGGATCGGGCAGACGAAATTCAGGCATCGGGAAGCTCCTTCACCCGTTCAGCGAACGGTCGACAGCATCGAGAATCCGGTCCAGGTCGGGCAGGTAGCCCTCCTCGACGCGGGACGGCGGGTAGGGAAGGTCGTAGCCGGTGACTCGCAGCACCGGGGCCTCCAGGTCGTACAGACAGTGCTCTTGGATCCGAGCGGCGATCTCGGCGCCCATGCCCAGTGTGCGGACCGCCTCGTGAACCACGACTGCACGTCCGGTTCGTTTCACCGACGCGATAATGGTGGCCTCATCCAGCGGAGACAGTGAGCGCAGGTCGATGACCTCCAGGTCGATGCCCTCGTCGGCGGCGACCAGGGCGGCCTCGACACAGGTGCGCACCATCGGACCGTAGGCGATCAGGGTGGCGTGGCTACCCGGCTTCACGATCCGAGCCGAATACAGCGACGTGGACGCCGACTGCTGCTCGATATCGACCTCGCCTTTGTCGTGGTAGCGACGCTTGGGTTCGAGGAACACCACCGGATCGTCGTCGGCGATGGCCTGCTGGATCATCCAGTAGGCGTCTTCGGGGGTGGCGCACGTCACGACCTTCAAGCCGGGGGTGTGAGCGAAATACGCCTCCGGGGATTCGGAATGGTGCTCGATCGCTCCGATGCCGCCGCCATAGGGAATCCGCAGCACCAGCGGCAGACTGATGCGTCCGGCGGTACGGAAGCGCAGTCGGGACACCTGAGAGACGAGTTGATCGAAGGCCGGGTAGACAAAGCCGTCGAACTGGATCTCCACTACCGGACGGTAGCCGCGGGCGGCCAAGCCGACGGCAGTGCCCAGCAGCCCGGATTCGGCCAGCGGTGAGTCGACGACTCGATCGGGCCCGAACTCGGCCTGCAGTCCTTCGGTGACCCGAAAGACCCCGCCGAGTTTGCCGATGTCCTCGCCGTACAGCAGTGCCTTGGGCTCGGCGGCGAGGGCTCGCCGCAGGCCGGCGTTGAGGGCCTTCGCCACAGTCAGGGTGGTCATCGTGGCTCCAAGAACGAGGCCTCGTAGGCGAGGTGTTGATCGCGCTGATCGAGCAGCGCTTCCGGGGTTTCGGCGTAGACCTGCTCGAAGTAGTCCGCGAGGCGGGGCTCGGGCAGGTTCACGCAGCCGGTGCGCAGCCGCTCGGCGAGCTGGTCGGATTCGACCGCCAGGGCGTCCAGCCAGGTTTGGTCGATGGCGCCGACGCGCAGCAGGTAGGTGCGCAGCCGCTCGATGGGGTCTTTGGCCTGCCAGGCCTCCAACTCGGTGTCGTTGCGGTACTTGGTGGGGTCATCGGAGGTGGTGTGGGCGCCCATGCGGAAGGTGTAGGCCTCGATCAACACCGGTCCGTTGCCCTTGCGCGCATAGTCCATGGCCCAGTCGGTGACCACCTGCACGGCCAACAGGTCGTTGCCGTCGACCCGGATACCGGGGAAGCCGAAGCCGGCCGCCCGCCGGTAGATGGGGATTCGTGACTGCACGGTGGTGGGCTCGCTGATGGCGTACTGGTTGTTCTGGCAGAAGAACACCACTGGTGCGGCGAAGGATGCGGCGAAGATGAACGCCTCGTTCACATCGCCTTGGCTGGTGGCTCCGTCGCCGAAGTAGACGATCGTGGCCCCGCTGTCCTCGGGATTCTGATTGCCGACCACGCCGTCGCGTTGCTGAGCCATCGCCATGCCCACTGCATGCAGAGTCTGGGTGCCGATGACGAAGGAGTAGGGGTGAAAGTTGTCCGGGCGTGAGGCCCAGTCGGTCATGCCGGTGCCCCGGAAGGTGCTGAGCATGTCGACCGGATCGATACCCACGCACCAGGCCACGCCGTGCTCGCGATAGGACGGCACGATGATGTCGTGCTTGCCGAAGGTTCGCGCCGAGCCGACCTGGGCAGCCTCTTGACCCAGGGATGGTGGCCAGAGGCCCAACTCCCCTTTGCGCTGCAAGGCGGTGGCTTCGCTGTCGATTCGCCTGGTGAGAACGAGATCGCGCAGGGCATCGGCCAGGTCGCTGTCGCTACCGGAATAGCTGAAGTCAGAGTTCTCGACCCGGTTTCCCTGTGGGTCGAGCAATTGGACGAAATCGGGGCCGGCTTGGGGCTCGGTCAAGGGTGCTCCTGGGTGTCGGCTGGACGCGACCAGATGGCCGAGTCACCTCAACAGTGCCTAACTTACGGTTACGTAACCATAGGTGTCAATGCAATCGCTACAGGTCGAGGATCCGCTCGGGGTGCGCTTTGCCGCGCGATCCGATGAGATCCGACACCGCCATCCAATTTCCGCGAAGGCGTTCGCGACGGAATTCGGTCTGACTACCGACCAGCGAACCGATCACATTCCGCACCACCGGACGCAGCGTCTTGGCCAAGGCGATACCGATGGGCAGGGTGTGCTTGTTCACCAACAAGGCCGGGTTGGCCACCTGGGAGTAACCCAGCCGAAGATGCTGCGTCCGCCCCCCGCTGCTCACGCCGCGGTGAACCGCCACCGCGGCGTTCAGCTTCACCATTTCGCCGCGCAGCATCGCCTGCCGGGCGTAGTCGAGATCCTCCAGCCAGGAGTACAGCGGGAAGCGCTCCTCGAACCGCTGTAGTGACAGCGAAGCCCAGCGCACGGCGAAGGCGCAGCCGTACAACTCGCTGACTTTCGTGAACTCGGTGTCGCCGCGGTATTCGCTGGCCGCCAATTCCGAGCTGGCCTCGGCCAGGCCGATCTCAACCTTCTCCGCCGCACCATCGCGGGCGAGGTTGGCGGTGATCGCCACCCACGCCGTATGTGCCTCGAAGCCGGCCACCACCGCGGCGAAGAAGTCCTGTCGGGGCACCGTGTCGTCGTCGAAGAAGAACACATAGTCAGCCTCGGTCGGCACGGCGTCCAGGGCACGATTACGTTGGGCGGCCGCGCCACGGGCGCCGGTGAGGGCGACCCACCCCGGCGGAAGGCTAGGCGGGGTGTCGGCTTCGGTGGGGGTGCTCAGCAGCCAGGTGACGCTGGCGCTGTCCGGGGTGACCAGGTTCTGCGACCAATCGGCCAACTCACTGCAGACTTCGGCGCGGCCCGCTGAAGCAACGACTACGTACAACTGCATCGCACGGCCCCTTTCGCGGGTGTTCTGGAAACCCTAGCTCGCCCACGCGCTGGTGAAGAAGCGATAGGCCCACCATGCCTGGACGATGAGGGCAGCGACCACGAGCAGCCACAGCAGACTCACTCGCCACTTCGGCAACCTGCCTTTGGTGACGCCGACGCGTCCGACCAGCTCCCACAGCGGGAACCACAGCAGCACGGCCCGGTTCACACTCATGAACCAGTAGGAGGTGGTGAAGGCCGCCACCTGGGTACCGACCCAGACCGCCTCTCCCCACTTCTTGCGGAACAGACTGATGAGGGTCACCACGGCACCCACGGCCACGCTGACGATCTCGAGGGCGAACATCGACGACCAGTCCATCTGGGCGTAGTAGCTGCCCGGCGTTGCGGCCTCGATGGTGTGCTGCAGGGAGATCCATGGCCAGGCGAACTGGCGTGACCAACCGGTGGCCTGGGCGTCCAGCCAGGCCGTCCAGGAGCCGAAGGCAACGCGCAGGTAGGCGAGGTAGCCCAGCAGCACTGCCACCGGGATGAGCAACCTCAGCAATCGGTGGGCCCGATTCTTGGTGCGGCCGTTCTGAGTCAGTGCCAATACGGCTAAGGCTGCGATCAGGAACACCCCCGATACCCGGATCGACATTGCGACGCCGGCGAGCACCGCAGCAGCGGTCCAGTGCTTGGAACTGGCGCGCTCCCAGGCCCAGAACGCGGCGGCGCAGAAGGCTGATTCGGTGTAGGGAACCATGGTGAACACTGCGGCGGGGGCCAGCAGCCAGGCGATGGCTGCCGGGGCGCCGTACAGCCGGTACAGGGCGGTCGCGGCGGCGCCGGAGGCGAGCAGCGCAATGACGGTGCCCGCCAGGAGCGGGGTGACTCCGGGAATAGCCGACGGCAGCCGCAGCAGCATCGGCCAGCCGGGGAAGAAGGCGATCGAGTTCGCCTCGGCGTACCCGTTCTCGGCGATTCCGACGTAGTGCTGGACATCCCAGTTGTTGATGAGTTCGGTCAGGCCGCGATGCTGGGTGACCATCAGCCATACCGCCACCAGGGCCATCACCAAGCGACTGCCCAACCAGGCCTGCACCACCAGCCGAGCCGGACGGTGCCCGCGCAACGCACTCATGCCGGCCGCAGGCGTTGCCGTAGCTGCTCGCGCAACTGGTGGAGCCAGCGAGCGTCCGGAGCATGGTCGAAGATCCCGCCGTCGGGATCATCCAGACCCGACAGGCGCACGATGTCGTTCTCGGGGTGCAGCATGTCGCCGATGACTCGACTCGCGAGCCACAGCTGCACGCCCACTCGGAAGTAGACCGCCAACCAGTACAACCGGCCGGCTCCGTCACCGACCAGGACGCCGTCCAGATGGGCCCAGATGGCGTAGAAGTAGATGGTCTCGGCAACGCTGAACATGATCCAGTCCAGCCAGCGAGGTCGGGCCAGCACCAGCAGCGGGAGCAGCCACAGCACATATTGCGGCGAATAAACCTTGTTCAGCACCAGGAACAGCACCACCATGAGGAAGGCGCCCTGGGCGAGGCGAGGCTTGGCCGGGGCGAACAGCATCAGACCGAGGATGGCCACGGTTCCCAGCACGAGTAGTACCGAGACGAGTGTGGACAGGCCGGGGATGGCCAGGCCTCCCAGTTGTAGCGCGTACCACACCGATCCGAGATCGGCGCCGCGGTCGACGTTGAAGGTCCAGAAGTAGAGCCAGCCTTGCGGAGTTGCCAGATAAACCGGAAGATTCACCGCAATCCAGGCGGCGGCGGTGGCCGCAGCGGTGGTGAAGAACTCTCGCCACTTCCCGGTGCGGGCGGCGAGGATGAACAGTGGGGCCAGTAGCAGCCCTGGGTAGAGCTTCGCCGCGATCCCCAGTCCCAGCCAGATGCCGGTCCAGACCGGCTTCTTTCGGGACCAGGCCAGGATCGCCAGGGATGTCAGCGCCACGACCAGGGCATCCCAGTTGATCAGTCCGACGGTGAAGATGGCTGGGCTGGCCGCGATCATCATCGCGTCCCAGGGTCGGTGCATCTGCAGGTGGGCCCACACCAGCACGACGAAGAGCATGAAGATCATCACTGCGGTGATGCTCATGAACAGGTTCGCGGCGTCGGCGATCTGGGATCCATTGAGCCCGGGCTGGCTGAGGCCGCCGAAGAGGACTACCAGCCGGCGTCCGATCTCCATGAAGGCGCCGGTGAGCACGGGGTATTCGAGATTCGCCTGCAGGTAGGGGATTTGGCCGTCCTGCAAGCCGCGCCAGTACCAGAGCACGCGGATGTCGGAATAGCAGCCGGCGAGGTAGTCGGTGGCGCCACCGACGTGGCAGGGAAGCTGCCGCAGCATCAGGACGACGAAGTTTGCCGTCAACACCAGGTACACCCAGAACCACGAGCGGTACCACAGGCCGCCGGGTTTGGCGTGAGTGCCGAGGCCACCGCCGAGGAAGGTCGCAAGCGACGGGCGCCCAGAAGTCACGTCCTGATCCTATTCCGGCGAGGTGACTAGGGGCCGCCTGGCTTGACGATTCCGTTGCCTGATGTTGTTGCGGTCGGTGAACTCGTCGTACTGGGCGTTGCCGGCTCGGTGGGAGAAAGAGTCGGATTGGGTGCGGATTCGCTCGGCGTCGGAGTCGGCACCGGCACCGGTGCACTCGTCACGACGCTGGGCTCCGGGGTCGGCGACGGGCTCTGTGTGGACTTGCGGTTGGTGGGTCCCTTGAAGTAAACCCGCTCCTTGCCCGCCATCACCGTGCGCATATACGACGCCCAGGTTTGCGCTGCTGCGCCGCCGCCGTACCAACTGGGACCCAAGTCCTCGTGACCGGTCTTGCCGCGCACGTACATCACCGCAGTGGTGATCTGTTTGGTGTAGCCCACGAACCAGGTGGCGACGGTCTGTCGTCCGGGGCCGTTGGGATTCGGCTGACCTTTGGTGCCCGTCTTTCCGGCAACTGGGTAGCCAACGGCACCGGCAGCGCGGCCGGTACCGCTGCGCACCACCTGCGTCAGGGCGTAGGTGACATCCTGAGCGACGTAGGGCTCGATGGTCTGAGAGCCGGTGGTGTCTGCGGCGTACAACTGCTGGCCGTCCGCATTGGTCACCTGGGCGACGACGTGCCAGGGTCGATGAACACCCCCGTTGGCGAAGGTGGAGTAGCCGGATGCCTGATCGATCGGGCTGACCATCGGGGTACCCAGTGGCATGTAGGCGTCATTTCCCCAGCCCTCGCCGGTCGGTACGCCGGCGTCATTGGCTGCTTGGGTGACCGCCTCACCGCCACCCTTCAACTCACTCACCAGGTTGAAGTAGGCCGGGTCGATGGAGCTGGTCGTGGCATTTTGCAGGGTCACCGGCTTGCCATTCGGATCCGGCAGGTAGCCCTTGCCGTGCCGAATCGTATGCGCGCTGACCTTGTCCTTGAGCGTCCAGCCTTCGCGCAGCGCGGCGGCGAGGGCATAGGTCTTGAACGTCGATCCGGTCTCGCGGGGAGTGGTAGCCCAGTTCCGGGAGTTCTTCACGAAGTCCGGGTTTCCGTACATCGCGATCACGCCGCCGGTGGCGTTGTCCACCGAGGCGATGGCGGCATGCAGGCTCTTGGCTTCCTTCTTCGAACCGTTGGACGCCTGCAGTGTCTGTGCCTGGGCGGTCTTCACCGCGGCCTGCTCTGCTTTGGCGTCGAAGGTGGTGATTACCTTCAGACCGCCACCGGTGATCTGATCATCGGTGAAGCCCTTTGCCTTGAGTTCTTGCTCCACCAGGTGTAGCAAGAAACCGGTCTGGCCGCCCAGGCGAGCGGTGTCGTTGATCGGCATGAACTCCGGCAAAGCATCGTAGATCTCGGCTCGCTGGGCTGCGGTGATCATGCCCATCTCGACCATGCCGTTGAGGGTGTACTGGTAGCGCTCGAGGAGGTCGGCGGCCTGCTTCTCACCGGCGGCAGGGTCGAGGTTGCCCGGCGAGTTGACGATCGCCGATAAGGCCACGGACTCGGCCAGGTCGAGTTTGGCGGAGGTCCTCTTGAAGTAGGTCTTTGCCGCGGCCTCGATGCCGTAGGCACCGCGTCCGAAGTAGACGGTGTTGAGGTAGCCCTCCAAGATCTGCTCTTTGGACAGCTCGCTTCCCATCTTCGCCGCCAGCAGGATTTCGGTCGCCTTGCGGGAGATGCTGCGTTCCTGGGTCAGGTACATGATCTTGATGTACTGCTGGGTGATGGTCGATCCACCGCCGGTTGCTGTGTTGTCGGCCGCCTGGAATCCGACCAGACCGAGGGCGGCCCGGAAGAGGCCGTTGACCGAGATGCCCGGGTCGGTCCAGAACGACCGATTCTCGGCGGCGACGATGCCGTCTTTGACGTACTGCGGCATTTCCGAGTAGGGAATCGAGATCCGGTTCTGAACCTGGAATGAGCCGATGGCCTTCTTGCCATCTGCGTAGTACACGAAGCTGGTGTTGGTGCGGAAGTCGGCGTTGGGATCGGGCAGCTTCACCGTGGAGTAGGCGTAGGCCACGACTCCGGCGCCCACCAATCCCAGGCTGACCACCGTGACGGTGATCCACAGCAGAATGCGCAGCCAGAGGCGACGTTTCGGCTTGTCCTTACCCGTGGGCTTGGAGGGTTTGGGGTCGGTCTTCAGACTTACCCGCTGGGGTTTACCCATAGATGTCCTCGACGGTTCGCTGCCGGCGGGGCGGACGGCGTTTGGTGCCGTCGCCGAGCAGATATGTTGAAATCATGTAGTTCCAGCCACAGTTCGTGCAAACCTCCACGACGCGAACCGTGAACTCACCGTACTCGTTCTGCATCTCTTCGAGTTCGGCGGTGGACTTGATGCGTCCGGAGAATTGACCGAGTTGGTCACCGAAAACATAGTTGAGATTCGTCAGCGTTCCCTTGGTACACACCGGGCAGGTGACGGTGGTGGACTCTCCGTGGTGAGTTGCGGATCGCAGCAGAACGGGGTCTGCATCGAGGGCGTCGGCGTCTTCCAGCATGACCTGGGGACCCCGAAGTGCCTGCAATCGACGCTGCCGTTGCAGGGCATAGTCGACCTCATGCCTCTTGGACCACATGGCTTCTAGGGTAGTTGGCCAATTCCAGCGGGTCGATTCGAGTGGCGATGGAGCCTACAGCGTCCGGTTCGCATCGGGGCGGATCAAGTGCGAGAATATCGCGGCACGGGGCATTAGCTCAGTTGGTAGAGCGGCGGCTTTGCAAGCCGTAGGTCAGGGGTTCGAATCCCCTATGCTCCACGAAGGCCGTCACCCGAAGGGTGGCGGCGTTTGTGCTTGTTACAGCGGATTCGAACCCGTGAGGGCGTGCGGGTGTTCGTCGGTGAGCCCGGTGGGCTCGCCGACTCCCGCACGTCGTGAGCGAAGCGAGCGGGGTGGGCCGCGCAGCGGTCCGCGCGAATCCCCTATGCTCCACGAAGGCCGTCACCCGAAGGGTGGCGGCGTTTGTGCTTGTTGCAGCGGATTCGAACCCATGAGGGCGAGCGGGGTGGGCCGCGCAGCGGTCCGCGCGAATCCCCGCCGTGGTGAGTCGCGACGCATGCCCCACTTGGGCCGTCGGTCTGTGATCGGGCGCAGGCGCACCGTTCTTTGGCTGGACAGTGCTCGGTGATGTCGGTCTGCTGCCACTGGTTCGGGTCTTCGGTAGTCAAGGGGCAGCGGACGAGGTCGGCGTGGGCTGATCAGTTCCGGTACGAGACGCGGTTGCCGCGCCAGGCGGTGGTACGGAGGAACTGCTCCCAGGTCAGTGTGCTGGCATTGTTCCTTCGGCTCCATTGCAGGTCACGGTCACCGGAGTAGTAGCCGAAGTCGACCGCGTACTCGGCCATGCCAAGGATCTCGTCGACATCGAGTGGGTTTGCCGCGAATGCGGGGAAGAACTCGACGAATCGTTCGCGGGAGCAGGCGTCGCCGTACTCGGCTTTCAGGCCGGTCACGCGTGAGAACGTATCGACCATCTCGCCCGGGGAGATCACCTCACCCACGATGGGCAACGAGGCGCCGTGGTAGGTGTGCGGGTTCGACAGCACTTCGCGGACGGCGGGACCGGTGGCAGTGAGCGGGTCCACGAATGGAGCTCGGAAGTCTTCGGGTAGGTAGAAGGGCATCACCACGGTGTCGCCGTCGATCCGAGGCGCGTAGTACTCCAGTGCGTTGGTGTAGAAGAACGACAACATCACGAAGGTATGTGTGATGGGAAGCGTGCGGATGTGATCGGCAACGAGCGCTTTGTCAGTGAAATGCGGAGCGAACTTCGTGCCCCCGGATCGCTCATCAACGTTCTCCAGGGTGCTGAAGACGATATGTGCGACGTCTGCGGCCACCGCAGCGTCGGCAAGCTCGCAGCCGAGCGTGAACTCGTCGGTCGACGGGGGCGACACGGGCGGGGTCATCAAGAAGGCACCCGCGGCAGATCGGAACGCCTGCTCGAACTCGTGTTGGTGTCCCGGCTGCAGCGGCACCTCGAATAGTTCGGCACCCGCCCTTGCTAGCTTCTGCGCCTGGGGCGACGAGCTGTTGCGGGTCAGGGCGCGCACCTGAAAGTCCCCGCTTTCTAGGAGCGAGGTTGCGACACTTCTGCCCTGCTTGCTGGTGGCGCCGACCACGACGATCAACGGCTTGGTGTGAACAGACATCAGGGACTCCTCTTCCATGGACGTAGGGCGCGGGGGCTGGTCGGGTGGCGACGACCATCTCCATCATATCGATACATAGCGATGCGTCAATATGAATTGCTCGATGAGGTCTCGCTACGACCCTCCGCGACATCGCATCGACGTATAGTGGTTCGTAGATCAGAGGGGGGCTGTCATGTCTGATTCGGCCGCGAGAGGGTCAGCGCGCGACGACGTCGAAGCAACGGTGGAAGCACTCAAAGCACTGGCAAATCCGACACGGTTGCAGATCATGACCTGGCTCCAGGATCCGCACCGTGAGTTCGCGGATTGGGAGCCGATTGCGGATCGAGACGAGTACGGAGTGTGCGTGAGCCACCTGCAAGCCAAGTCGGGATTGGCGCAGTCGACCATCTCGTCCTACATGGCCACACTGGAGCGCGCTGGCCTCGTACGAGCCACCCGCATCGGCAAGTGGACTCACTACAAACGCGACGAACACGCGATGGCCCGACTAGCCGAGGTGCTTCGACGCTCCAGCTGAGGCGGCATGAAGTTCGAGCGGACCTGCGCCGAGCCGCCGCACAGCGACCTGATCGGGACCCGTGCCCTCAGACCCGCTGAGCGCATGAGGAGTCAGCGGGTCGCAACGCCGTGCGCATAGTGGAGAATCGTTCGGGAAGACCCACAAACGCCGCCACCTACTGCCGGTGATGGCGTCTGTGCTTGTTGGGATCGGTTCACACCCGTGCCGGTGTGGCCGGCTTCGGGTGTTCGCGCCCATCTGGCGGTCGAGCTGGGGTGAATTCGGTACGGTGTTGCCATGGAACTGCTGGAGGGCTACATCGAACTCCTCATGGACGAGTTGGCGCCCTATGGATTGGAGTTCGAGGCCGTCGCGGTCACGCCGGAGACCGGCTGGCGCGAGGTGACCTTCCGTGCTGATCCCGATTCGTTCCTGCGCCGTTACCCCGAGCTGGGTCTGGCCGAGCTCTACGGTGATGAATGGCCGCCCGCGGGGCTCTACCTGCGGCTGCGGATCAATCCCGACGGCGATCCGACACAGCTCGAGTTCGAGAACACCGACTTGATGGCTCAGACGGCTTCGGTGGACCCGCAGCTGCGGGTCCGACTCAACACCATGAACGATCCCGCCGACCATGCCATGGCTGTCGGGCAGGCCCTGGGATTGGCGCTGGCGCCGGTCGACGAGGACAACGACTACTTCTTCGAGTGATCACTCCTCGCCGTAGGCGTCCCAATAGGCACCGAGTTGATCGGTGCGGATCGCCTCGGACAACTCGGTCAGCCTGCCACGGTCGGCCAACAGTACGTCGGCCCCGTTGATCCGCTTCGCCCGAGCAATGGGGGCCTGCAACTGGCGGATCTGTCCCGAGGTGCCGATGTTGGTGCCGGTGGCCAAGTTCCAGATGACGTCGTTGGTGAGTCGTTCGTCGATGGTGACATAGGACCCGAGCTTGCTTGCCACGGCGTTGAAGGTGGCGGGGTTGGCAACGGTGCCCGGCTTGAGCAGTTTGAGGATCAAAGCGCGAACCACGATGCGCTGGCGTTCAGCGCGATCGAAGTCACCGCGCGGCAGTCCATACCGCTGGCGCACGTAGGCCAAGGCCTGCTCGCCTTTGATGGTGATGTCGCCACGGGGAAAGTCATAGCCCAGGTTGCTCGAGGCGATCTGGTTGAAGACGGTGACGCCGCCGACATCGGTGGTGAGGCCGATGAATCCCTCGAAGTCGATGATCGCGGTGTGATCCATGGTCACGCCGGTGGTGTTCTGCAGAGTCTTGACGGCCAGAGCCGGGCCGCCGAAGGCGTAGGCGGCATTGATCTTGTTCTTGCCGTGGCCAGGGATTTCGACGTAGAGATCGCGCGGGAACGAGATGAGATACAGGGCATTTCGCTCCGTATTGAGATGAGCGACCATCAGGGTGTCGCTGCGGCCGCGATCAGAACCGCGTGAATCCGAACCGATGAGCACGATGTCGACCGGTCCGTCGTCCATGGTCTGGGTGATGGGCTCGGGGTTGTCGGTGGGCAAGAGGCCGGGTTCGCGTTTCAGTCCTTGCAGGGCCGACAGCCCCACCGCCACGTAGAAGCCGGCCACGCCGACCACCAGGGCGATCACGACGGTCAGCGCCAGCAAGGATCGCCGCAGCCACTTTCGCTGCTTCGTGTGCTCGCCTGGATCCGGCCGCGGATCGTGGCCAGCCTCGTTGAACACGTCCAGACCAAGATCGTCCATCGTTCCCCCCGAAACGTGTGGATCTAGTCGATGGGATCAGTTCCTGCGGACCAGATATCCGCCGAGCGTTGGTTCCGGCGCTGCCACCAATCCCAGGTCAGGTAGCCGATCATGCCGAGGGCGAGCACGAAACGGACCGCCCTGCCGACTGAGACCAGCCTTTTCACTTTCGTCACCGGTTTGCCTCCCGTGGAATGTATGCCGCCTGCTGGTACTGCTGAGTCTCGGCCAGGTTCGGAGTATCCAGGGCCGATTGAAGTGCGCCGAGCGCTGCGGTATCAGGAGTGGCCCCGGCCCCGGTCGGGGACGGATCAGTCTTCACCGGCCACAACTGCGTCTCCGCAAGATGAACGCTGCTTTCCACCACAGTGTTCTTTATGACCTGATTGGTCAAGGTGGAGTCCAGCGTCACGGCATCACTCAGGGCGGAGATCATCTGGTTCATCTTGCTCGGGTTCATCAGATTGGAGTAGTCATCGGCAGCGAGCAATGCCGCTCTCAGCACTGCGCCACAGTTGTCGGCGGCGGTCTGGGCGTCCGGTGCCTGGGCTACCAGTGCAACGGCCTCGGCGCCGGTCAGTTCGTTGCCGCCGAGGCTCACGCCTCCCATGGCATCGACTACGGCGCCGAAACGATCCCAATCCAGCAGAATCTGGTGGTCCATGCGGGCGTCGGTCAGACCCTCCATGGTGCGGGAGGTGATCGCCGGGTCGACGGCGTAGGTGGTCGCCAAGGTCTGACTGTTCGTTGCGTTGTTGAGCAGGTCTGCTGGCACCGTGATCAGGGTCAGATTGCGCCGGGAAGCAGACAGATTTGCCACCACCACAGCGTTGAGAGTGCCGTCGGACGACACCATGATCAGGTAGTTCACTGAAGGATTGCCATTCGCGCCGACCACGGCGTCCGGGCGCCCGGCGTAGCCTGGCATGATTCGGGCCCGGGTGAGGCCTGCGGTGCTTTCGCCGATCCGATTCAGATAGATGCTGACCGTCGCTACCCCGAGCACGGAAAGCACCGACAACCCGACCAAGGTGACGAGTGTCGCCCGCTCGATCAGTCCCCGCTTGCGGGGAGTCGTCGGCTCCGGCTGCATTGAGGTCCTCTCCCTGTGAACAGGTCAAGCCTACGAGGATCGGCCAAGCGGGTACTCGTCAGTGGCACGAGAGTGTCTGTGAATGGGACCTGGAATGTACTGGCACCAGAGGGCCACTGGTGATCCGAGTGGCCCTCTGGGCGAACGTGATGGCAGCTATCGGTCGCCAAACACCGGATGTGTACGTTTCAAGTCTACGTCTACGGAAGCGTAACCAGAGGTAAGGCTCACCTTTGTAGCCGAATCGTTAGCGGACCAGCGGTTTTATGTCCACCGGTGGACAACACAGCGACGGTTTCAGTCAACATTTCGGGCAACATCGAGCGGCGACGCTGAGTGCCATGACCACCTATCCGCTGCTGCGTGAACTGAATACTGAGTGGGAGTTGTTGGCCGGCCAACACGACCCAACCTTGACTGCGTGGGCTTGTCGGCAGCCCGCGCTCGCCGAGGCTTCCAGGCTGCAGGATCTGCTGGTGCTGATCCGTCGCAGTCCCGACCCGACACTGGGTGCCTTGCTCAGGCTGGGCGTCGAAGGGGAATCGCTCGCCCGCCGGGTGGTAATGCAGGCCCTGCTGGGAAAGCTCGTGCTGCTGAGCAAGGGACGCCCGGAGTGGTTCGATGAAGCCGTCTCGGCCTTGTGGGTGGCCATCGCCGAGTATCCGCTGCACCGTCGACCGCAGGCCATCGTCAGCAACCTGCTGTGGACGCTGCGGCGCGAACTGCGCCCACCCGTTTCGGTACTGATGCCGGTCGCCCCGGCCGAGCAGACCGCCGAGGAGACGTTGCACGCGGCGATGACGTTGCGGCTCATCGATGACGAAACGCTGCGCACCCTGTGGCTGGTCTACATCCTGGGCCTGAGCAGCGACAGAGCTGGAGCCGTTTTGGGTATCAGTGCTGAAACGGTCCGGTATCGATGCAGTCGCGACCTGCGACGCCTCGCCGGGCGAGCGCCGCTGCTGGCCGCCTGAAGCTCGGTGATGCGGGCATCGGGTAGCGTGCCGGGCATGCCGACGACATGTATCACCGGAGCCAGCGCTGGTTTGGGCACCGCCTTCGCCGAGGCGTGTGCGATGCGCGGCGACGACCTGATTCTGGTGGCGCGCGATCACGAAAGACTGACCCAGCTCGCCGACCGGCTTCACCAGGCTCACGGCATCGACGTCGAGGTGATGGTGGCCGACCTCGCCGAGGCAGCCGACCGCGCCGCTGTGGCCGAACGACTGCAGGATCCGGAACGCAGCGTCGAGTTGTTGGTGAACAATGCCGGCTTCGGGCCGAGTAATCGTGTGTTGGACGCGCCCGCCGGGGAGATGCGGCGGGCCATCGACGTGATGATCGTGGCCGTGGCTGAACTCAGCGTCGCCGCAGCCGCCGCAATGGTGCCCCGTGGGTATGGCCGGATTCTCAACGTTGCCTCACTGTCGGCCTGGATCACCCAAGGCAGCTATTCGGCAGTGAAGGCCTGGGTCAAGGTCTTCTCCGAAGGACTCGCCGGAGAACTCCGTGGCACCGGGGTTACCGTGACCGCGCTGTGCCCGGGATGGATCCGCACCGAGTTCCATGAGCGCGCCGGGGTGACGACGAGCTCGATTCCGAATTGGATTTGGGTCGACGCTCGCACCTGCGCGACGAAGGCACTGGCCGACACCGCTGGCGGGAAGGTGCTCTCAGTGCCGACGTTGCGGTGGAAACTTGCCGCTTTGGGCCTGGGCATCCTGCCGCGGCCGACCGTTCGCTGGATTTCGAGCACGCTGACCCAGAGTCGCGACTGAACAGCATGAGCCCTGGTGGGGATGTGATTCGACGGCATCTGTGCGACATCGGCGTGCGAACTTCGCGCTACGAGATTCCCCTCGCCTAGCCTGAAACGTCTATCAGTGGGACACTCGTTGGGTTCGCTAATTGGAGGGGACCGGTGTCCGAACCCAAGACCAACAGGTACACCTCGCCCGGGCCGGGCGCGGCTCGACTCGTTGCTCAGCACCTGATCATGAAGCCGTACATGTGGTCGGCATTGACCGTCCACATCCACGGACGACGCAATCTTGATTCCGTCAAGGCACCCTTTGTGGCCGTGGCGAACCACTCCAGTCACGTGGACGCCCCGCTGATCTTCGGTGGGCTGCCTCGACGGCTGTCGAAGAATCTCTCCGCCGGTGCGGCCTCCGACTACTTCTTCCAATCCTGGTACAAAGCGCTTCCGACAACGCTCTTCTTCAACTCCTTCCCCGTAGAGCGTCAAGGCCGCGGCCATCGACGCAGCCTGGCCGGTGAGTTGTTGACCGAGGGCGTGCCGCTGCTCATCTTCCCCGAAGGCACCCGGTCACGGACCGGTGCCATGGCTCGGTTCACTCCCGGAGCGGCGGCCTTGAGCATCTCGCGCAATGTGCCGATACTGCCGATCGCACTGGTCGGCGCCTATGCCGCAATGCCCTATGGTGCCAACGTGCCGGTTCCGGGTCGACCCCACGTCCACATCGTTTTCGGACGCCCACTGCGCGCTGCGCCCGGCGAAATCGCGCACCAGTTCGCCGAGCGAATCCACCGCTACGTGGTCGAAATGCACGACACCACAGCTCGGGCCTACGGCATGCCCACCCAGGCTGACTTCCATCGGGCGGTCGCGCTTCGGACCGCTGCAGCCGAACGCGGTGCGCAGTCCCGCACTGAACCGGTCGCGCCGGTGGTCACCGAGCCTGAGGTGCAGGTTCCGCGACCCCGGTTGGTGGAGGCTCCCCGCGAAGCCGAAGCCGGCTAGGGTCGGCTCCGAACCTGCTGGGCCACTGCGACTCAGACCGCGATGATCGCGGCCAAGCTCGTGGTGCGTTGTCGAGCAATCCCGATCGCACTGGCCAACAACCCGATCAGTAGCCAGCCGATCACGATGAAGGTCGATGACGCTGCCGCGTCCGATTCGGTGAGCACCGCCCGCACGGCGTCCAAAGCCGGTGTCAGCGGCGAGAACGGACGCAGCGCTTCGAGCACACCTGGCGCTGCTGGTGCCAGCGTGGCTGCGGTGGCGATCACGGCGAACACCACCGAGATCAACCGGCCGAATCCGCCGGCCCAGGTGACGAGGGCGTGATTGATCACGGCGAAGGTCACCCCGGCGATCAGCAGGACCACCGAGACCGTGAGCGTCTTCTGCCAGTTCAGATCCCACGCCCAGGCCGCGAGGCCACCGAGCAGTACCGCCTGCACCGACACCAAGGCGACCCCTGGCAGCAGTGCCTCGGCGATCAGCTTCGGCGTGGTATCGGCCGATCCCAGCAAGCCACGCGCAACCGCCTTCACCACGGTGTAGGTCGCCAATGCGCCCAGCCACAGCGCCAGGATCAGCAACAGACTGACCCAACCCAGGTCCGGGTTGGCCAAACCGGTGAGCCCATCGGTGGAGACCGGGGCGGAGACCACACTGGCGAGGTTCTCTCGATCGCTGGTGGTGTAGGAGGGAATCTTGTCCTGGCCCTTCGCGATGCCGGCGGCGAAGTCGGCCATGCCGGATGACAACGTTCCGGCACCCCGTGCCGCGCTCACCAAGCCGGTGCTCATCGCACTCGTGCCGGTCGCCAGCTCCGCCGCGCCGTCAGCGCTTTGGGCGATGCCGTCAACCAGTGCCGGCATGCCGTCGGCCAGCTGGCTAATACCATCGTCGAGCTGATTGCCTCCTGCCTTGAGTTTCTTCAACTGGGCTGTCGTGGTAGCCACATCGGGCAGGCTCGCTTGAAGTTGGCTGCTCAGGGTGGACAGCCCGCTTGCCAGGCCGGCGGCGCCGGTCATCAGGCTCTGCCCGGTGCTCGGATCGGCAGTGTCCAAGCCAGCAGCAGCCGCCTTGCCCCCGACGGTGACTCCGACGGCGGCGCCAGCGTCGGCGCCGGCGGTGAGACCTGCTTTGAAGGCGGCGCAGGCGGTGGCCTGGACGGTCGGGTCGGCGCTGAACGTGGGGCACGGTGTCGGCGCAACTGCGGCCTCGGCCGCGACGGTCGCCTGTCCGACGACGGTCGCATTGCTGCCGAGGTCTTCCATCGAGTCCTGGTAGGTGCCCAGCCCGGTCGACAACCCGGACGCGCCGTCACTGAGTTGCTTGACCCCGTCGGCCAACTGCACCTGGGCAGGCAGGGCGTCGATGGTTTGGTCGATCAAGGCGTTGACACCGGCCACGTATTGCGTGGTGCCATCGGCGAGTTTGGTGGTGGCAGACGGCATGGTGGCGGTTTGCGTCTTCAGCTGGCCCAGTCCGTCGGCCAGCGCGGTCGTTCCAGAGGCCAGCTTGCTGCTGCCGTCGGCCGCCTGCTGTATCCCCGCCGCCAGGTCACTGGTGCCCGACGACAGCTGGGATGCGCCATCGGACATGGTCGTGAACTGTTTTCCCATGTCGTTGAAGCCGACATAGATGTTGTCCAAATAGGTCGAGGTGAGGGATTCGTTCAAAGCCGTGGCGGCCTCCATAGCCACCGCCTTGCTCAAGGTGGCATCGGCAACTCCGGCGACCGGTGAGGTGCTCAACTCGATGGTGGCGCGCTCGGCGTCCTTGGCGTCGCCGCCGTAGGAGGTGGCCGCCGCGGAGAAGTTCTTCGGGATCACGACCATGGCTGCGTAGGCGCCGGTGTTCAGGCCAGCGCGGGCATTCGCCTCACTGTCGAGCACCCAGGTGAGGTTCTCCACGCGCTGGGAGTCGACCAGATTGGCGGTCAACTGCCGACCCATCGGCGCGTACTGGCCGTGCACGGTGACCGGCTCGTCCAGGTTCACAACGGCTGCCTGCACGTTGTGAAGGCGATTGTCGGTGTTGAGGCCGGCGACCAAGAACCCGCCGGCGATGAGCAGCGGTACCAGGACCAGACCCAGCAGCGTCCACCAACGGGCCGGGGTGGAGTTCACCCGTTCGAGGTTCATCGATTCGCTCCTTCCAGGGCGAAGTGGGAAGGCATTCGCAAGATGGTGTGGCCGCCGCTGAGTTGGGCGAGCATCGGAGAGTCGGGGGACACCGACAGCACCCAGGTGATCGGTTCACCGTCGGGAGCGGCGTTCATGGCGCGTTTCAAGGAGCGCTCCTGGGTGCCGGACAGCTCATCGGCGGAGTCCACGAACACGATCCCGCCATGTTGTTTGGCCAGGATGCGGCCGAAGTGCGGTGTGCTGGCATCGAGCACCGGTGCCTGGCTACGCAGTACGGGTGCCTCCTCGGGCAGTACTAGTCCGAGTGTCTTCAGCGTGCCTTCGGCGAGGTTGAGGCGTCCGGCCAGCGCAAGCAGCAGGGCGCGACGCTGAGCATGTTCGCCTTCGATCACCAGCAACCCGCCTCGCTCGAGGCGGACGGCAAGGTCGGTGAAGAGCACCCGATCCCCGACCCTGGCGCCGAGGCCTTCGGCGACGATCGCGGAGTCATCGTCGGCGCTGGGCCAACCGGCCAACTCCAGCTGGCGAGTGAGGGCTTCCCCTTCGATATCGAACGAAGGCAGGATGCGATCCAACCAGCGGGGCAGCCACCAGGCATGTTCACCGAGCATGGTCATAACCGCAGGCACCAGCGTCATGCGCACCACGAAGGCGTCCAGCGCTACACCGACCGCGAGGGCAAAGGCGATGGCCTTGATGGTGCCTTCGCCGTGAGGAACGAAGAAGGCGAAGACGCTGAACATGATGACAGCCGCGGCGGCCACCACCTTGGCCGAGTGCACGAAGCCGTCCACCACCGAATTGGGGTTGCCATGCACATGTTCCTCACGCATCCGCGAGACGAGGAAGACCTCGTAGTCCATGGCCAGGCCGAACAGAATGCCCATCAGAATGATCGGCAGGAAGCTGATCACCGGACCTGGTTCGGTCAGGTTCACCACGGAGCTGAACCAGCCGTCATTGAACACCAAGGTGGTTGCTCCGAAGGCGCCGCCGACGCTGAGCAGATAGCCGAGCGCGGCCTTGATCGGCACCCAGATGGAACGGAAGACCATCATCAGCAGGATCAACGACAGCCCCACGACGAAAATGCCGAAGGGCAGCATGGCTTCGCGAAGCCGCTCGGTCACGTCGATCTGGATGGCGGTGAAACCGGTGATGTCGGTGGTGACGTTGTACTCCTGCTGCCATTCGCCGGCGCGGTCGCGGAGCTGCTGAACCAACTCGGCGGTGGCGGGGTCGTCCGGTGCCGTGGTGGGGATGATCTGAATCATGCCGGTGTCGACATTGGCGTTCGGGACCGCTGCAGCGACCATGTCCACACCGGGCATCGCCTCGATATCGGCCTTCAGGTCGTCGAGGATCGCCATCGGATCGTCGGACTCCACCAGCGGCAGGATCATTACCAGCGGACCATTGACGCCGACGCCGAACTTCTCGGTGATGGCATCGAAGGTCGCCCGGTCCTGAGTGCCGGGCTGCGAGCGTCCGGCAGTGGGCAGCGCCAGTTGCAGATTGGTCATCGGGTAGGTGAGCGCCCCGATACCGACCAGCACCACCACGATGGTGACGATCGGCCACTTGGTGACGGTCTTCACCCACCACGCCGACGGTCGGAAATGCGTGCCGGAGGCGCGCTTGGCGGCCTTGGCCAGCGCGCGTTCACGCGGACGCAGCCGCTCCCCGGCGAACCCCATGAACGCGGGTAGCAAGGTGATCGCCAGCACGACCTCGAGGGCGACGGTGGCCGAGGCTGCGGCACCCATGGTCGTCAGGAACGGCAAGCCGGCGAAGCTGAGCCCCACCAGCGCGATGACCACAGTGGTCCCGGCGAAGACCACCGCACCTCCGGCGGTGCCGACCGACCGGGCGGCGGACTCCTCGATGTCCATGCCTGTGGCGAGCTGGTCGCGGTGCCGGGAGATGATGAACAAGGCGTAGTCGATGCCCACCGCCAAGCCGAGCATGATCGCCAGGATCAGTGTGGTGGAGTTCACCGAAATGACCCCAGCGGTCAGATAGATCAACAAAACACCAGAGGCGACACCGGCCAGCGCTGTACCCAAGGGCATCATTGCGGCGAGCAGCGAACCCAGGGTCAATATCAGCACCACCAAGGCCACGACGACGCCGAGCGCTTCGACGACCGACAAGGCGGGGTAACTCATGGCGAAGATGTCGCCGCCAACCAGCACCTGGCTTCCGGGAAGATCTGTCTCCAGGGACTTGGCGGTGGTGGTCAACTCCTCCTTCATGGCGTCGGTGGTGGAGCCGACGTCGGTCTTCAGTCGCACCGTGACCCGGCCCGTTTCACCGTCGGTGCTGATGAGCCCATCGACATGGTCGCTGTACGGACCGACGGTGCCGTTGATGAAAGGCAGTGCGGTGAGGCGCTCGTCCCACGTCTTGAGCGCCGCCCGGACGTCACTGTCGGTCATCTTCTGGCCCGGGGGCGCTGTCACCAGCACCGTGGCAGTGGTGTCGGCCGCCTCGGGGAAGGTGACTTTCAGTTGGTTCCATGCGCGGGTCGAGCTCGCACCGGGCACTTTGAACTCGTCGTTGAAGGTGCCGTGGAAGGCGGCCGCGAGTCCACCGAGGACCAGCAGCACCGCTATCCAGATGCCGAGGGTTCGAAAGCGGTGCCGAAAGCTTGCCCGGCCCAGGCGATACAGAAAGGACGACACCGCTACTCCTTGACTTCGCTACGTTCGATACAACACTGTATCCGATACACTGCTGTATCCAATAGCGGACGAAAGGTCGGCGAACATGTCAGAGACGACACCGGTGAGTCTGCGGCGGCAGCACACCAAGGAGCGCCTGCTGGCCGCCGCAACGGAGTTGTTCGCCGAGCGCAGTGTGCAGGCCGCCAGCGTCGAGGAGATCTGCGAGCGTGCCGGTTTCACCCGCGGAGCGTTCTACAGCAACTTCGATTCCAAGGATGAGTTGGTTCTCGAGTTGGTGCGCCAGCGCGGCGCGCAACTCGTCGAGATCACCCAGCAGGCACTGTCATTGATCCCGGCGGAGCGGATTGACGAGGATGCCTTGTCCTCGATCCTGTCCCGGATCAACGCCGTGCTCGCCGCCGGTGCGGCGATGGATGGCAACTGGGTGGTGGTGAGGGCCGAGCTGCAGCTCTACGCGCACCGCAACCCGGAGCTTCGCCCGGCCCTGGCGGAGGCGACCTATGCCGTCGCCAGCCTGGCGGCTGCGGAGATCGGAGCGGCGCTGCAGCGCCAGAACGCCACGCTGCGCATCCCATTGAATCAGCTCATCATCACCATGGATGCGTACTTTGACCGGATGCGGTCTTACGAAATCCTCGGCGGCGACGCCTACCCGCTGGTCCCCTGGCAGGAAGGCCTGGAGCACTTGGTCCGGGCCTTGGTGGTGTTCCCCGAGGCCGACGCGTAGCGCAAGCCGCTGCTGCAATGCCGGGAACCGGCCGGGTTGCAGCGACCAGCGACGCCTGGTCGGACTGAGAACATGCCCTGCTTTGGGCTCGTCCGGCGCCGGGCCCACCTCGGTTCACTAGGCTGAGTGCGTGGACGCCAACAAGAGCGGGAATCACAACCTCGCCAACTCGAAACTCACCGTGGTCGGAGCCGGCTCGGTGGGAACGTCGATCGCCTATGCCGCCCTCATTCGAGGGTCGGCCCGCCAGATTGCGCTCTACGACATCAACGACAAGAAGGTGCAAGCCGAGGTTCATGACCTCGCCCACGGCACGCAGTTCACGCCGTCAACCGTGGTGACCGGCGGCTCGGATATTCGGGTGGTGGCCAACTCCTCGGTGATCATCATCACTGCGGGTGCCCGCCAGCACCCGGGCCAGACGCGCCTGGAACTGGCCGGCGTGAACGCCCAGATCATGAAGGACCTCGTGCCGCGGCTGTTGGAGCAGGCCCCGAACGCGGTCGTGGTGCTGGTCACCAACCCGTGCGATGTGCTCACCGTGGTGGCCCAGCGCGTCAGCGGTCTGCCGGCCGGACGGGTCATCTCCACCGGAACCCTGCTGGATACCTCACGGCTGCGGTGGGCCATCGCCCAGCGGGCCGGGGTGTCGCTGAGCAACGTGCATGCCGCCATGTTCGGCGAACACGGCGACACCGAGTTCCCGATCTGGTCCAGCGCCACGATCGCCCAGTTGCCGATCCGGGACTGGACCGACCTCAGCGGACGTCGCATCTTCACCGAAGAGGTGCTGGCCGATATCGCCCATGACACCGTGCACGCCGCCTACGAGATCATTGAGGGCAAAGGGGCGACGAACTACGCGATTGGGCTGGCCGGCGCACGTCTGGTTGAAGCCATGCTGAACGATCAACGCAAGATCTGGCCGCTGTCCAGCGTGCTCACCAACTACCGCGGAATCTCCGAGGTGGCTCTTTCGGTGCCCAGCCTGGTAGGTCCCAATGGCATTGAACGGGTCTTCGAGTTCCCCATGGACGCCCACGAACTCAGCCTGCTGCGCACCTCGGCGAATGCGATTCGGCAATCCTTGGTCGACATCGCCTAGCGCGGGGTGCTACGGCACAGCTCAGAGCTGGAAAGCCTTGGCCACTTGGGCGCGCACCTCAGCGATGATGCGCTCCCGGGTGGGGCGGGCATACAAGGCATGGTCGGAGCTGCCCACGTCGACCAATTCGATGCCGTCCAATCGGGCCGCAGCCTGGGGTCCGCCGCGTCGCTCGAAGATCATCTTCTCCAGATCACTGAAGATCAGCACCGTGTGACCGGCCCGCTTCGTCGCCGAAACCAGGAAGGGCCCCGCAGGGGCGCGTCCCTTCCACCGGTCGCGGAGCTGTCGCAGCCACACCGGAGCGAAGCGCCGATACCAGTGGCGCAGCGCCTCCTCGCCGGGCAGCTGCGTCGCCTCAGTGGTGATCTCGTCGACGTATTCGCCAGCCGGTGCCGGATCGATGCGGTATTCCAAGGGATGAATGTCGACGATCAGGCGCGGGTCCACCACGGTCCGCTGCCCCGCCAACCAGCCGCCGGCACACAGCCCGGTCAGCGCCAGTCGTTCGCCGGAGACGCCGAGGGCAGCGATGATCGCATCCTGATCGGCCATCCACTCCCCGGAATAAAACAGCGATGGCTCGTCGGTGCGTACCGTTCCGGTCTCCCCGGCACTGCGGCGATCGGCCCGAACCGACGCCGCGCCGTCCTCGGCGAGTAGTCGCGCAAGCCGTACCTGATAGTCACCGGCGCCGATGCGATGCTCGGCCGCGCCGGAATGCAGCAACACCAGGGGGGTGTTCTCGTCGGCGTCCTTCGGCATGCATTCGATGGCGAACAGCCCGTTCGGACCGAGCCACCGAACGCGCTCCACAGCGTTTTCCAGCTCCAACTCCGGACGCAGCGCCGGTGCGACAAGGTCGGTGAGGCTCCCGCTGACATGGTCGGCCAACCAATCGGCGATCGTCGTGATGGCTTCGGCAGGCAAGACCGAGGTCATACTCGGGGTGTCCAGGAACTCCGCAGTGCCGGGGACCTCGACCACTTCGGCCTCGGTCAGTCCCGGGGGCGCCGCTTCACCTGCGCGCACCGCGACCAATGCCGGCGCGCCTTCGGGTAGGCGCAGTTTGACCGCACCGAGGCGTTCGGCTTCCGCGGACGTCAGCTCCAAGCCGATCAGGGATTCGATGCCGTCACTGATACGCCCTGTGCCTAGTTCGAGAGTCGCCAGCGTCCGTGCTTTGCGCAGCCAGGACCGCCCTGAAGGCTGAGGGCTCCACAGCACCAGCAGGTCGCCGGGTTGGGTGACCTCGCTGGCGATCAGGGATGCCGAGGACAGGCCGACGAAGCAGATCTCGCTGCAGCCACACGATCGCAACAGATCGGCCGCCCGGCGAGCGCCGTCGAAAAACGCCTCAGGATCATCGCTGGGCGCCGAATCGCCGTGTCCGGGCGGGTCGTAGCGAATCGAGGCGATGTCGCGCTGTTGGAGCTGATCGGCGAGCAGCCGCAGACCGCGATAGGCGATCACCCCCTCTTGGCCCAGCGGCGGGCACAGCACCACCCCCAGCGATGCTCGGGGTGGCAGTTGGACAGCGGCCAGGATCGCAGGGTCGCCGAACCAGCCGTGGTGGTTACTCATTCGATGGCCACAGCACCGATCGCACCGACTGCGGCCAGTCGGCCACCGACATGCCATGGCGGGAGAGCAGCGCGAGCACGGTTCGCTCCAGACCCAAGCCGAGGCACGCGGTGTGAGCGATCTCGCCGTCCGCGCTGCGAATGCCGAAGGCCTGACCGAAGTGGTCGTTGTGATAGTTGGCCGAACCGATCGCCGTCGCCGGCAGGTCCGGGCCGTACACCGTGGTCAGCAGTTCGAACTTCAAGGCGGCCTCCCGCTGGCTGGCCGCCATGACTTTGCCGGCGCGACCGAAGAAGGGGTCGTTGGCCGGCTCGTAGATGATCTCCAGGCCCAGCGATTCCAGCATCGCCACCAAGCGGGCAGCGGTCTCGTCGCGGTGCGCCAACGCCGATACCGCAGTACCGGCATGGACGAACTCGTGCATACGGAAGGTCTGCATGCGCATCGGGTCCGGACTCGGCTCGTGCCGAAAACAGCTCCCCAGCACCTCACAGGTACGTCCGGACGCCGGCAGTGTGCCCGCGAGCACCTCGTACAGCGGATGGCAAGCAGCCGGACTCATCATCAGTCCGGCCGGATGGAGCATGTCCTCCCACTGCTGATCTGTGGCGCGCAGCCGCAACAGCTCCGCATGGTCGCGGGTGTCGCCGGTGAAGGCCGACAGTGCGCCGGTCAGTTGCGGGAAGGAGGCCACATAGTCGGTCTTCTCGAACAGCCCCTTGGGCTCCACTGGCGGAAACCTCCACACTTCGGCCGACAGGTCGGCGAAGGTGTGCACGTACAGGGCGTCCAAAGCATCGAAGACTCGGTTGAAATCACCACCGAGAGCGACGATGCCCGGCTCACCCAATTCCGCCAACAGGCCGGCGTCGATGAGCCGGTCCCGCAGGGCTTGCCAGGGCTGTTCGAGATCGGTCACAGATTGACCTTCGCCATCAGCGACAGCGGTGCATTGTTGGTGAGCAGCCGATCATTGTTGATCTGAATCGGTGCCCCCAGGGCATCGCGCACCTGCCGCGACAGGGACTGCGGCGTATCGGTGCGGTAACCAGCGATGCCGACGATGCGCAACGCATCCAGAACCAGTTTGACGACCGCGTTCGCAGAACTGACCTTCAGCGAGTTCATCTCCAAGGCGAACGAGATCGAGCCCAGCACGGCCGGGTCGTCGGCCACGCGGTCGTAGTGCTCGCAGGAATGACGCACCATATTGGCGAAGGTCTGCAGCTCCACCAACAACTCCGCGAGGCGCAACTGTCCCGGCGGTGGGAATCCGACCGCAGCGCGGGCCTGACGGCGAACCGCAGCGCGAGCCTGATCAGCGGCCGAGGCGGCGATACCCAGCCACACCGAGGACCACAACAGGTGGGCCGTCGGTAGCGCAGTGTGTGAGGAGATGGTGCCGTAGTCGTCGTCCAGCAGATTGTCCTCGCTGGTCTCACACGTGATGATGAAGCTGTCGCTGGCGGTGCCCCGCAGACCAAGCGCTTGCCACACTCCGGTCTTCTCCAAGTCGTACTCGCCCTTGGGGCAGATCAGCATCCGTTGGTCGGAGGCCGGTGCGTCCGCGCTCGAACGGCCAGTCACCAGAATCGCGTCGGCGGCCTCGGCATAGGAGATCACCGGTGCGTCCTTGACGACCTTCACTCGGCCCTGCGCGGGGTATTCCAAGGCGCAGTTGGACCGGCGGGCGTCGCCACCGATGCCGCGTTCGGTGGTCGCCGAACCCAGCAGCCACTCCTGGTCCAGCACCTTCTGGATGGTGGCCCGTACCCCGGGACGACTGCCGTGTCGCCACAGGATCAGGGCTTGGCTGTGGTGCATCGCGAAGACCATGCCTGCGTTGGCGTCCGCCGCGCCGATCTCGGTGGCGATCTCGCTCAGTTCGAGCATGGTGGCACCCTCACCACCGAATTGGGTGGGCACCGACGCCGACAGCAGTCGCTGTTCCTTCAACGCACCGGCGGCCTCCAGAGGAGGCCGTGCATTGGAGTCGACTTCGTCGGCGTATTTTGCAGCGACTGCTGCCACGGCGGCTGCGCGAGCCGCGAAACGTCCGTTCACAATTGCCCCCGTGAGAGTTGAACCGCGCCGGCCAACGAATCGATCGATGCGAAGGTGGAGCGATTGAGGAGTTCGTCGGGAAACTCGATATCCAGAGCGTCCTCGATGGCGAGCATGACATTCACCGTGGCATGCGAGGTGAACCCCACAGCGAAAAGGTCCGAGTCGTCGCTCAGCTGAGCGACGGGACGATTGAGTCTTCCGAATTGTTGCAACGCCTCGCGAATGGCCAAGCGATCCTCGTAGGTGTGGTCAGACACCAGTTCCCCCTTTTTCCTAATGTGTCAACTGTGACGCGATCCCGATGTGGGCAGGCTGATCGCGGTAGCGAGCGCCAGGCCCCCTTCGTGGCTCATGGATAGTGCAATCGGACCCAGCTGCTGAGCGCGCGCCGCCTCTCGGGCTTGACGATGCAGCGTCACGTGGGGTGCGCCATCCTCGTCGTCAATGATCTCAACATCACGGAAGCTGATACCTGCCGGTGCGCGGAGTACTTTGAGCACTGCCTCTTTGGCCGCGAATCGGGCAGCGAGCCGCTCGGGCGCCTCAGCGCATTGGACGCGTTCGGCATCGGTGTAGATCCGGGCCAGGTAGCGTTCGCCAAAAGCGTTTACCGAATCCGAAATGTTCTGGGCATCGGCGATATCGCAACCGATACGCGGCATCGATACAGAATCACGCTCAAAGCGCGATTCGGGCGGCGCCATCTCTGCCTCCAATCAGTCCGTGACAGTAAGAAACTGCCGTCCCCGTCCTATCGGGACCTAGGGGCGCGGATTGCGCTTCACATGCTACGGCATGCAACCACAGCCCGCATTGGCAGTTGTTGGCAGCCTCGTGTCGAGGTCGAGACTGCCTTGGCAACCGCAAGCACCCCAAGTCATGATGACTTCCGGGGGGCTGTCGGGTGCGGTGTCGTGCTGGAGAGGTTGGGAATGATCGGGGTGTTCGTTGTGCTGGTGCTCGCTCTGGCCTGCGCTGCACTGGGAATGATCGTCGGCATCGTCGACGAGGTGCATAAGCGTCCCGGGTCGTTTCGTCGCGCGGGCAGTGGGTTGGCGATGATCGCCAGCTTCGCGGGTTTGTGGATGCTGCTGACCCCGGTCGAAGTCACCTCCTTCATGCAATGCAGCGCGCCGGTTCTGGTGGTATCGGGCTGGGTGGGCAATCCGCTACCAACGCCGTCCGGTTGCAGCGGGGTCATGACGGCCTATGCCGTGTCCGGTCTGTGCACTGCGTTGGCGGCCCCGCTGCTGGTGTTCGCGACTCGCGGACGGGTGAACTGATTCGGTCACACTGCGTAGCCGCGTGGTGTTCTTCGGCTGGTGTGCCAAGATGGGCGCGGTTGTGCGAAGGAGTGACATGAGCGAGTTCCGCTACGAAGACCTGCTGCCCATCGGCGAGGACACCACCGAGTATCGCCTGCTGACCACGCAGGGGGTGGAGACCGTCGCCGGGCCTGACGGACGGAGCTTCCTCAAAGTGGCTCCAGAAGCGCTGGAATTGCTCGCCGAAACCGCGATGCACGACATCGCCCACTATCTGCGTCCGGCGCATTTACGGCAGTTGCGGACCATCTTGGAGGATCCCGAAGCCAGCGACAACGACAAATTCGTCGCCATGGACCTGTTGAAGAACGTCAACATCTCCGCCGGCGGTGTGCTGCCGATGTGCCAGGACACCGGCACCGCGATCATCATGGGCAAGCGTGGCCAGCAGGTGTTGACCGAGGGCACCGACGAACTCCCGCTCAGCAAGGGTGTGTATGACGCCTACACCAAGCTGAACCTGCGGTACTCGATGAACGCACCGCTCACTATGTGGGAGGAAAAGAACACCGGCAACAACCTGCCCGCACAGATCGAGCTGTACGCCGACACCGCGAGCGGGCACGAGAACACCTACAAATTCTTGTTCATGGCCAAGGGCGGCGGCTCGGCGAATAAGAGCTACCTGTACCAGGAAACCAAAGCGCTGCTGAACCCGGATTCGATGATGGCCTTCCTGGACGCGAAGATTCGCAGCTTGGGCACCGCCGCCTGCCCGCCGTACCACCTGGCGATCGTGATCGGTGGAACCTCGGCGGAGTACGCCTTGAAGACCGCGAAGTACGCCTCAGCGAAGTACCTGGATACCTTGCCGACCACCGGTTCCCTCAGCGCTCACGGCTTCCGTGATCTGGAGTTGGAGCAGCAGGTCCTCGAACTGACTCGCAACTTCGGGATCGGTGCCCAGTTCGGCGGCAAGTATTTCTGCCATGACGTGCGGGTGATCCGACTGCCCCGTCACGGCGCCTCGTTGCCGGTGGCGATCGCGGTGTCGTGTTCGGCCGATCGTCAGTGCTTGGGCAAGATCACCCCTGAGGGTGTCTTCATCGAGCAGTTGGAGTTCGAACCGGCGCAGTACATGCCGGAGATGACCGATGAACAACTCGCCCAGCACAAAGCCGAGATGGCGGCTGAGGGTGGCGCTGGCGCGATCAAGATCGACCTGCGTCGTCCGATGGCCGACATCCTGGCTGAGCTGAGCCAGTACCCGGTGAAGACCCGTCTTGCGTTGACCGGCACCGTGATCGTGGGACGCGATATCGCTCACGCCAAAATCAAGGAACGCTTGGATGCCGGCGAAGAGATGCCGCAATACCTGAAAGATCATCCGATCTACTACGCCGGACCCGCCAAGACTCCCGAGGGCTATGCCTCGGGCTCATTCGGTCCGACAACCGCCGGCCGCATGGACTCCTATGTCGACCAGTTCCAGGCCGCTGGTGGATCGATGATCATGCTCGCCAAGGGCAACCGCAGCCAGCAGGTGACCGATGCGTGCGCCAAGCATGGTGGTTTCTACCTGGGATCGATCGGTGGTCCGGCTGCGGTCTTGGCCCAGCACTGCATCAAGAAGGTCGAACTGCTGGAATATCCCGAACTCGGCATGGAAGCGATCTGGAAGATCGAGGTCGAGGACTTCCCCGCCTTCATCGTGGTCGACGACAAGGGCAATGACTTCTTCGCCGAGGTATCTCGACCCACCCTGGTGCCGCTGCAGAGGCAACACCACTAGACGAAAAGACCCGGCCCACAAGGAGCCGGGTGAGTATGTGAAAAGTGTATACCTGCTTTACGCGCTCGACTAGGAGGTATCACCAACCTGCGGGCCGATGCTGACCACCCGCAGGGTCGGGAAGCTGATGCGCTCGGTAGGTGGGCTCTTTGAGTCTCCACCACCAGTGGCGTCCGACGCCATCGGTGCGGTTGCCTTTCAATGCTCCGGCAGTGGGGCTCTTTTGGGGGTTGATGAGCCCTACAGGAACGATCTCACGAGCCTTCCGGATGGGTAAGGCGAGGTCGCTGTCGTTTGAGATCACGATGGCCGCCTCGACAGCACTGCTGAGCACATCCAAGAGCAGATGCGAGGCGACATTGACATCGCTTCCCTTCTCTTCCAGGTGTAGGTGCTGCACCATGAATCGTGCGTCCCGGACGGGGACACCGGTCGAGTCTTGGACGACAACTGGCCAGTCCGAGCTAACGATCCTTGGCAGGCCTGTAGTGGAGTCCTTTGTGGCAAGCAGGGCAGCCTTGACTCGAGCGACGTATCGACCAAACTCGATCCAATCCACCGAACCCGTGTTGAGAAGAGCCTTCAGATAGACGTCTTGGTCGCTGTAGGCGGATGGGTTAGTCGCAGAGTCGACGCGAGCCGTGCAGTAGACAATGCGGTCGATTGTGAACTGTGGCCACGATCCCTGGGTATGCACGACGTTACCTACTAGCGATCGGATGTCGAGCCAGCGCCAGCCGGGAGTCCCCCGTCCGCATATCGAGCGGCCACCGTAGTACAGGTTGTAGCCATCGACATACACTCCGATTCGCATTGCTTCACCCTCGCCGTGTGAGCAAAGATCAAGGTGCATTCCACCGGGGCGCTGGCCCGGGCCGGAACCAACACGTTGAGGGCGGCCTGACCGACGGTCACAGGCCGGGATAGCGCTGGCACACCCCGGTGGCCGCCGAGACGGTGTACTGGCGAACGAAGACCCACTTCGACGACTTCCACGCGTAGCGCTTCACATCGGCGCTGCAGGTCTTGTAGTCCCAACCGTCCGGGGTGAGCCAGGCCACTTCGGCGTAGCGCACCGAGGCAGAGGTGTAGAAGCGGTAGGACTGAAACTCCGGCAGCGGGCCGCCGACGTACCACGCATTGCCGGCGAGCCTGGGCTCATTGACCAGTCGACCTTTGCGCCAGGTGAGGACCCGGAACACCACGCCGTCGCCGCCTTGAACCATGAACGGAAGCTCGGCGCCGGCGCGGCCGTCCATACGATTCGGACCGACCCAGGGCGACTTCACTCCCCAGTCACGGGCGATGGTCGAGGTGAAGCGCTTGCTGGCGTGTTTGCCTTTGGCGGTGTCGACGGTGACCCGCCACTTCGACGCGCTGAGCTTGTAGAGCCGGACGGTGTCTTTGCGGCCATCCCCGTCGATGTCGGCGCGTTTGGTCTTCATCAAGGTGACGGCTTGCTCAGTGAGGGCGACGGCTGAGGTCGTCAATGGCTGAGCCTGGGCGGGGCTGATGGTGGAACCAGCCAGGAGACCGGTCGCGATGAGACCGGCTATGAAGGTAGGTCGCATGATGATTCTCCTCATTGGGGGCAGGACACATTGAGGTATGGGGCGGGGCCGCATCGAGACCCCACGAGACACTGCGGATCAGCGGTGATCGTTGCCGCTGTGAGACTGATGCACTTCAGGATAGTGAATTGTGTTCTCTGAAGGAAGGGCGCTCGGCATATTCGGTAGTGCTGCCAATGAAAACACTGCGGCCCGGTCATCGTGGGACGACCGGGCCGCAGTGGTGGAGACTAATCAGTTGCGCTGGTCCATGGGGACGTAGTTGCGCTCGACCTCGCCGACGTACACCTGGCGGGGGCGGTTGATCTTCATGGTCGGATCGGTGGTCTGCTCCAGGTAGTGAGCGATCCAGCCGGGCAGGCGTCCCAGTGCGAACAGCACCGTGAACATGTTCTGCGGGAAGCCCATGGCCTGGTAGATCAAACCGGTGTAGAAGTCCACATTCGGGTACAGCTTGCGCTCCTGGAAGTACGGATCGCTCAAGGCGGCCTCTTCCAGGGCTACGGCGAGGTCGAGCAGCGGATCGTGACCGACCAGGGTGCTCAGGATCTCGTCAGCATGCTTCTTGACGATGGCGGCGCGCGGATCGTAGTTCTTGTAGATCCGGTGGCCGAAGCCCATCAGCTTGGTGGAGGCCTTGTTGTCCTTGACCTTGGCGATGTAGTCCTTGACGTCCTCACCGGAGGCCCGGATCGCCTTGAGCATCTCCAACACCGCCTGGTTGGCGCCGCCATGCAGCGGACCGGACAGGGCGTTGACCCCTGCTGCCACCGAGACGTAGATGTTGGCGCCGGAGGAGCCCACCATGCGCACCGTCGAGGTGGAGCAGTTCTGCTCGTGATCGGCATGCAGGATCAGCAGCACATCCAGAGCCCGAGTGGTGGCGTCGTCGAAGGGGTAGGGCTCGGTGGGCAGCCCGAAGGACATCCGCAGGAAGTTCTCGATGTAGGAATGCGACATGTCCGGGTAGAGGAACGGTTCACCCACGGAGTTCTTGTAGCCGTACGCAGCGAGGGTGGGCACCGCACCCATCAGCATGTGAGTGGCCCGCTCGGCCTCGAAGCCCTTCTCGGCGTACTTCGATTGCGCGAAGGTCGACAGTGCGTTCAGACCGGCAGCCAGCAACGGCATGGGGTGCGACTTGCGCGGCATCGAGCTGAACATGTGCTTGAGGCGCTCATCCAGCAGATGGAATCGCGCGATGTCGGTGGAGAACTTCTCAAGCTGTGCCGCATTCGGAAGTTCGCCGTAGAGAACGAGATAGGAGACCTCGAGGAAGGTCGCCTGCTCGGCGAGTTGCTCGATCGGGTACCCGCGGTAGCGCAGAATGCCGGCGTCCCCGTCGATGAAGGTGATCGCAGAGCGACAGGACGCGGTATTCGCAAAGCCGATGTCCAGTGTGGTGTCCCCGGTGGTGGACAGCAGTTTGCTGATGTCGTAGCCGTCGTTTCCCTGGGTCGCAGGTACCTGGGGGAGTTCGAGGCTCACCTCATCGCGGTTGAAGATTGCGTTGGCCATCCATGCTCCCTATCTGTCAGGCGGACGCGGCGGCGTCCTGCTCGATGGTGCAGGTCACATTACATGCCGTAGGTACGTACCGGGAGGGGTAAGCCGGGCATTCTTTTTGCCCGGACGGCTAGGGGGGG
>SWCG01001575.1_pt1 | contig 80123 bp, 79 predicted proteins | sample 4690071 | NCBI WGS metagenome assembly SWCG01 (sample SAMN10267281, study PRJNA491770) | bioreactor metagenome | isolation source: DHS bioreactor inoculated with subseafloor sediment | place: Japan: off Shimokita Peninsula | collected 2012-10 | reverse complement strand
CGCGTTACTCACCCGTCCGCCGCTAGGCAAATATCTAACACTCAACATCCATGTATATGTGTTGGCACTTTAATATAGCGTGGAGAACTCGCTACGCTCGTTCTCAATCGCTGGCTATATTTTGCCAACTTGTATGTGGATACTCAGTGTTAGATATTTGCCCCGCTCGACTTGCATGTGTTAGGCACGCCGCCAGCGTTCATCCTGAGCCAGGATCAAACTCTTAATTAAAAATCTGGCGTTGCTGCTATTCGCAGCTGTTGTTATCAATTTTGAATTGACAACGGTGTGTTTGGTTTAAATCTTACACTGTGTAGTTTTCAAAGACCAATTTGTTTGTTGTTTTTGCGACATCTATTACTATATCACAATCATTTGCTTATGTCAAACATTTTTTTAAATTTGTTTTTTTCCTCTTAAACAGATTAAATGTTGTCTTACCTATATTATTGTCATGCTCTTTTTTAGTGTTTCCTAAGCGACGACAAAATATACTATATCATCTTAGAACTATTTATGCAACATGAAATTTATTCCATGTGATACACTCTTACTAAAAGAATTTGCTCCTGCCTATAAGGTGAAACTTAATTCAGCATAAGTATTAGAATTGTTAACCATTGTATAAATGTTTTTACCCATAAAAATTTAATTTAAAACATAAAATAACTAATTGTTTAAATTATACTTACCTTAAAATTAATATATTTTCTTTAGTTTGAAAATAATATATATGAAGGAGTGATTTTATGGCTAAAAATAAAGCTAATAAAAAACATATTAATAAGCCTGTTGAAGAGCAAGACACTGCTGCTTGGGCTAGTATTGAAAATTTACAGTCTAAATCCAGAACTCCTCTTCCTAGTGATTTAGGAGTTAAAAATGCAAAGGAATATGTAGACACAAATCAAAAGTAATATTTAAAAAGCAAGTCAAGAACCGTATGTGACTAGTGAAAAAAGTCAAATAATATGATAAACTCCCGAAAATGTCATTCTGAGTGTAGCGAAAAATCTTAGTATTTAGGTGACTTTCAATATCCTTAATTCCACTATTGTTATATTAAGAATTACAAAACCAAAGTTTTTTTCACTGGTTCTCATCTGTCTACAAACTTGCTAAAAAAAGGGAATATCCTCAGAGGATATTCCCTTTTTTACATTAGTATTTCATTTCAGCCAGTCTTCTATATGTTTCATACCTTTCTTTAGCATGTTTTTCTGCTTCCGCAAATAGATTTTCTGCTATTTCTGGGAATGTATTCTTTATTTGTGAATATCTTATTTCTCCCTCTATAAAATCTCTAAAAGATTCCTTAGGTTCTTTAGAATCTAATTGGAATGGATTTTTTCCTTGATCTCTTAATGTAGGGTCAAAACGATACATATGCCAGTATCCTGCGTCAACTGCTTTCTTCTCTTGAGCTACTGAGGTTCCCATACCAGATTTTATACCATGATTTACACATGGAGCATAACAGATTACCAAAGATGGACCTTTATAGGCTTCTGCTTCTGCTAAAGTCTTAATAACATGATTCATATTAGCACCCATAGAGATTTGAGCTACATATACATATCCATAGCTCATTGCCATCATTCCTAAGTCCTTTTTACGAATTCTCTTTCCTGCAGCTGCAAACTTTGCTACTGCCGCAGTTGGTGTTGCTTTTGATGATTGGCCTCCTGTATTAGAGTATACTTCTGTATCCATTACTAATATATTCACATCTTCTCCTGATGCCAGTACATGATCTAATCCTCCATAGCCTATATCATAAGCCCAACCATCTCCACCTAGTATCCATACAGACTTTTTAACTAAGAAATCCTTTTTATCTAATATCTCTTTTACAAATGTATATTCATTATGACTATGATTTTCAAGAATTGAAACAAGTTTTCTGGAAGCTTTCTTTGAACCTTCTCCTTCATCCATATTATCAAGCCATTCTTCAAAGGCCTGTTTGCACTCATTATCAATATTTGATTCTAGCCCTTCTTTCATTAAAAGAGCCAGTCTTTCTCTTATTTGTTCTACTCCTAGATGCATACCAAACCCAAATTCTGCATTATCTTCGAATAACGAATTCGCCCATGATGGTCCTTTTCCTTCTGAATTTGTACAGTATGGCATAGAAGGTGCTGAAGCTCCCCATATGGATGAACAACCTGTTGCGTTCGCTATCATCATTCTATCTCCATATAGCTGGGTTAAAAGCTTTACATAAGCTGTTTCTCCACAGCCTGCACATGCCCCTGAAAACTCCATAAGAGGTTTAATAAATTGGCTATTTTTTAAAGTGAATTTATTATCCATTTCTTTTTCTGAAACCTTTAGACCATATTCCCAATTATCTACTTGTCTAACTATTTCCTCTTCTGCATCAACCATTACTAAAGCTTTTTCCTTTGCTGGACATATATCTGCACAGTTTCCACAACCTGTACAATCTAATGGACTTATTTGAATACGATATTCATATGTATCTAAGCCTTTTCCTATAGCTTTCTTTGTTTCAAAGGTTTCTGGGGTATTATTCTTTTCATTATCATCTAAAAGTAACGGTCTTATTACTGCATGAGGACAAATATATGAACATTGATTACACTGAATACAATTATCTGTCTGCCACTGTGGAACCATTACTGCTATACCTCTTTTTTCATAAGCTGTTGTACCTAGTGGGAAAGTTCCATCCTCTATTCCTTTAAATGCACTTACAGGAAGACTATCTCCTTCATTTTTAGCCATAGGTGTCTGGATTCTCTTAACAAAGTCTGGTTCTTCTTTAACTACATTTTCTACATCAACTGAATTTGCCCATTCTAAAGGTACGCTTACCTTTACAAGACCTTTTACACCATTATCTACGGCATCATAGTTCATTTTTACAATCTTTTCACCTTTTTTACCATAGGTTTTAGCTATGGATTCTTTTAAATATTTTACAGCTTCTTCTATAGGAATAACCTTTGCTAATTTAAAGAACGCTGATTGCATAACCATGTTTATTCTATTACCTAATCCTATTTCACCAGCTATACCTATAGCATCAATAATATAAAAATCAATATTTTTCTTTGCCAAAGTTCTTTTTATATCTGCTGGTAGCTTATCCTCTAATTCATCTTCTTTCCATGGACAATTTAGAACAAAACTCCCTTTATCTTTTATACCTTGGAGCAGATCATAATGATTTAGGTATGATTTATTATGACATGCTATATAGTCTGCATTATATATAAGGTATGGTGACTTGATTGGTTTTTTACCAAATCTTAAATGTGAAATTGTAGTACCACCTGATTTTTTACTATCATAAGAAAAATACCCTTGGGCATACATATCTGTTTTATCACCAATTATTTTTATAGCAGATTTGTTAGCACCAACAGTTCCATCAGATCCTAATCCCCAGAACTTGCATTGAATAGTACCTTTAGAGGTTACATCTACTATATCTTCTTCTGGTAATGAAGTATTTGTTACATCATCTACTATACCAATAGTAAATTGACTTTTAGGACTATCTTTTTTTATATTATGAAAAACAGAAATAATTTGAGAAGGTCTGGTATCTTTAGAACCAAGGCCATATCTTCCTCCTACAATTACAGGCTGATCCTTTTTATCATAAAATAAATTTCTTACATCCTCATAAAGTGGTTCACCAAGAGCCCCCGGTTCTTTAGTTCTATCTAAAACTCCTATGCTCTTTACGCTAGCTGGAAACACGTCAAAAAAGTGTTTTTCAGAAAATGGTCTATATAGATGTACATTGATCAGCCCAACCTTTTCACCCTTATCAATTAAATAATCTACTGTTTCTTCGATAGTATCACAAACAGAGCCCATAGCTACAATGATATATTCTGCCTCAGGATGTCCATAATAATTAAAAGGTTTATACTCTCTTTGAGTTAACTTTGAAATTTCTTTCATATAGTTTGCTACAATATCAGGAACTTTTTCATAAAAAGGATTTGATGCCTCTCTACCTTGGAAGTAAATATCAGGATTTTGAGCTGTACCTCTTACTACAGGTCTTTCAGGGTTTAAAGAATTATCTCTAAAAACCTTAACTGCTTCATGATCAAGAAGTTTATCAAAGTCATCATAATCAATCAATTCTACTTTTTGATATTCATGGGAAGTTCTAAATCCATCAAAGAAGTGTAAAAAAGGAATTTTTGATTTTATTGCTGATAAATGTGCTATTCCTCCTAAATCAATAACTTCTTGAACACTACTAGATGCCAATAAAGCAAAGCCTGTTTGTCTTGTAGCCATAACATCCTGATGATCTCCAAAGATAGATAATGCATGAGTTGCTAATGCCCTTGCACTTACATGAAAAACTCCAGGAAGTAATTCTCCTGCAATTTTATACATATTAGGAATCATTAAGAGAAGTCCCTGGGATGCTGTATACGTTGTTGTTAAAGCTCCTGCTTGTAAAGATCCATGAACTGCCCCTGCTGCTCCCGCTTCTGATTGCATTTCTGCTACTTTTACTGTTTGTCCAAATAAATTTTTCTTTCCATGAGCTGCCCATTCATCAGCACCTTCAGCCATAGGTGATGATGGAGTAATTGGATATATAGCTGCTACATCTGTAAATGCGTATGAGACATATGCAGCAGCTTCATTACCATCCATAGTTTTCATCTGTTTAGCCATAAATTTCTCCTCCTTATATAATTAATTATTTGTTTTAATTTATATCCTGCAATTTATTATTTGATTTTTTTGGAATATCATACATAATATAGTCAATTATTATTGCTTATTTTAGGGATAGGGCACCGCTGAGAACAGTTATTTATAAGAAGGGTGGAAGATAGTTATAATAAATATAAGGTAAAAAGGTAGAGATAACAAATAAAGATGGATTTTTTCATCTTTATTTGTTGTTTAAATTAATATAAATAAAGAAAGTATACTAGCTATAATACATAATATACCAGAACTTCTAATGGATAAGATATTTTCGGATGTTATCTCTTCATCATCCCATAATCCAACATGTTTAATATATGTCAGTGGTTTTATACAAAGAAATATTCCTAGTATAGTTAAACTAATGCAACTTATAAAATTATATATTAGATACAATTTTTCCATAGAAGGCTCATGATTATAAATTGTAAAACAAGATCCTAACAACAAAATAAAAGGTATGTAGTATATAATTTTGCTGACTTTAATCATTTGATTATCCTCTCTCTTTCTTAGGAATAATTGTTCTGGTTTCTCTTCATTTATAATAGACAGGAGTGATTATTTCTTTACAAACTATGTTTCTTTCATTATTTTAATAAAGAACGGTTTTTATTTTTGTTTTTTAAAAGATATTTCACTCTTTCAAAAGTAAGAACAAATACCATAAAATCACTATACTTGACTCATTCTATCACTCATTACTAGATTAAAGTTTATGAAATTTGAATATTCTTTAATAATCCTTTATTTAATTTTTGTAAAATCTTCTTGAAATCCTCCTCTTGTCTTTTAATATTTAGTTTAAAAAAATAACTTTAGACCTCTCTTATATATTAATAGGTATCAAACCTAATTCAAAAAAATTTAAAATTTTTTTACTTAGAATATAGAACATATGTTTATAAGATGGTAAAATATATATTGTTGAACAGGACAATAAGGCCTATATGACATTACAAGTGAAGAGTTGAATCCCCATCTTTGTTCTAATTTTTTAATGTTTTAATATCAAACTATACCTATTGCGTATTATAGGGATAATGCGTCGTACCGACGCAGGTTGAGGTTAAGGATAAGGTTAAAACCAAGATCAAAAACCGGTTTGACACATGGAACGGATATTCATAAACATATCCTGTAGGGGCGACCTGTGGTCGCCTTGGTTTTAACATTCAACCGAGGCGACCACAGGTCGCCCCTACAACTGGTTTTAATCTTTTAACCTAAACCTCAACCTTAACCTGCGACGTTTACGTCGCACTTTCCCTATATTATGCAACAATAAAAAATCAGGAAATAGACCAAGTCCATTTCCTGATTTTTTATTGTTATAACCCAACCTTTGATAATATTTTCTGTTCTACTTCATTTACTTTTGATTCTAGTTCATTCATTTGCTTCGTTACATCTTCAACGAATGCTGTATCTTTAATAGTCCCTAAATTTATTTTTACATTGTACAATGCTGATAATACTGCCGTTCTTGCCATCATGGCAGCTACTGCACCATCAGTTACTGCATTTTTATTTCCTTTTAACACGACCTCTTGGATTATTTCCATTATCTCGAAGGATTCTTTAGCTACCTGTAGGGGGACTAAAGTCGCTTTCTTGGAACTTGACTGAATGGCATTTTTTCTAGTTTCTTTTTCTTCATCAGTACCCTTAGGTAACTTTAATGCTGACATCACCTCATTAAAAGCATCTGAATCTTTATCTATATCCTCAATAAATTTAAGCCTATATTCAGTTCCTTTTTTCACCACATTTTTCATGTCTTCTTGAACTTCATCGTAACCTTTTTTACCTAATGTCAAATTAGCAACCATCTCTGTGAGAGCTGCAGCCAGTCCAGCACTAAGTGCAGCTACACTCCCACCTCCTGGAACTGGAGCATTTGAAGCAGTTTTTTCTAAAAAATCCTTAACATTCATATCTGCTAACATGCAAAAACCTCCTTAATTAAATGAAATTAATAATTTTAGAATTAATAATTAATAATTTAAATTCAAAACCCATATCTTTCCTTTCACCTAAAATAACATATACCTTGTTAATACTTCCCAACCTTGAGCCTTTTTCTTTTTTAATTTTTAATTTTTAATTATTTTCTTCTCTTCTTTTCATTATTAATTATTAATTTTTAATTATTAATTTATCTTCTCTCTCCCAAACAATTTCTCCACCTTTAACTACCTTTTCAACTGTATTTACACCCATATGATAGGGCATAAATTTATATGATGGGAATTCTAATATAGCAAAATCACCTTTTTTTCCTACATCAATACTTCCTATTTCACCAGCCCTGCCAACTGCTGCAGCTCCATTAATAGTTATTGCTGTTACTGCTTCTTCAGGACTTAGATTCATATATATGGTAGACAATGCTATCATCAAAGGTATAGAATTAGAAAAACAGCTTCCGGGGTTTAAGTCCGTAGCCAATGCCACTGCACAACCTTGGTCAATCATATATCTTCCCCTAGCATAATCTTCCTTTAGGCTAAAAGCAGTAATAGGGAGCAATGTAGCAACTACACCCTTCTTTGCCATGTCTTTTATTCCTTTATCTGATGCCTGAAGCAAATGATCTGCAGAAATAGCCCCCAACTCTGCTGCCAGTTCTGCTCCTCCTAGCTGTACTATTTCATCTGCATGAAGCTTAAGCTTCATACCCATTTCTTTAGCCTTTAATAATAACCTTCTGGACTGTTCTACAGAGAAAACATTTTTTTCACAGAAAACATCACAAAATTCAGCTAGTCCTCGTTGGGATACAACAGGCATAACTTTATTTATCATCAAATCAATAAATTCATCTTCCCTACCCTTATATTCTTTGGGTATTGCATGGGCTCCTAAAAAGGTTTTTACCACATCCACCGGATGAACTTTATCTATATCATCCATTACTTCAAGCTGTTTTAATTCAGTCTCGTAGTCTAAACCATACCCGCTTTTACCTTCTACTGTAGTTACTCCAAAGGATAGCATTGAGTCTAATCTTTTCCTTCCAGCAGTAAACAACTCTTCTTTAGTAGCACCTTTAGTACTTTTAACAGAATTAACTATTCCTCCGCCTCTCTCCATTATCTCCATATAGCTATCTCCTCGAAGTCTCCAAGAAAACTCTTCCGCCCTATACCCTCCAAATACAAAATGCGTATGGGAGTCTATAAATCCAGGCAGTACAGCCTTTCCTGCTGCATCTATCACCTTATAATTATCTTCATTATATTTTGATAAAATATCATCTGTTGGGCCTACTGCCTTTATAATACCTTCCTCAACTACTACTGCTCCATTATTAATAATATGTAAATCTGACATTTCTTGCCCAGCTTTTGCTTTAAAACCACTACACGTAACTAGCTCTGCAGCATTCTTAATTAAAAGATTTCCTTTTTTCATAAGCTACTCCATCATCCTGGTTTCTAATATTTGCTCTATAGAGAAGTCCTCAACTCCTAGATAGTATACCGCTGTATCTATCAATGCCTCCATTGGAAGAAGTCCAATAATTTCACTACCTACAATATTAACGCCATATCTTTTAGCTTCAATTCTAATAAGCTCTAATGCTCTATAAAGGCTGGTTTTAGTAAAGTCTGTCATATTCATTGACACCTGAACAATTCCTCGATCTTTTAATTCTATTCCTAGGGCCTTGCAGTATCTTAGTCCTCCTCCAGATGCTCTTACAACTTTGGCTATTTTAGAAGCTATTTCAAGATCATTAGTACTTAAGTTAACATTAAATGCCACCAATGGCATTCTAGCTCCAACAGCTGTTACTCCTGCAGTTGAATGAACTGAATTTGCACCATAGTCAGGTCGCCATTCACCCTGTTTCATCTTTTCATTCATTCCCTCAAATTCACCCTTACGAATAACTGCTAAATTTTCTCTACGGGGACTTGATGCGGCTTTTTCATATAAAAATATTGGCAAATCATATTTTTCTGAAGCTTCCTTAGCTAGTTCCTTTGCAAGCTCCACCGCCTCAGTCATGCTAACATTTTTTATAGGAATAAACGGTACTACATCTACAGCTCCCATTCTTGGATGTTGACCTTCATGCTTGGTCATATCAATAACTTCAATAGCAACTCCTATGGCTTCTAATATAGAGTTCTTAACAGCCTCAGGCTCTCCCAAAACAGTTACTACCAATCTGTTATGGTCCTCATCTCTTTTATAGTCCAAAAGCTTAACTCCATCTTTTCCTCTAAAAGGATTTACTATTTTCTCTATCTTCTCTAAGTTTCTGCCTTCACTAAAGTTAGGCACACATTCAATTATCTTTGTCATATTACTCATAATAAAACCCCTTTCTAAATTCAGGTACAAGGTACGGAGATACCAGGTACAAAACCCTTTTTTGTAACGCACTTGTTTTTGCCCTTAGTACCTGGCACCCTGTAACCTGTACCTTGACCCCGCACCTTGCACCTTCTTCTTACCTGAGTTTTTCCTCAACCAATTTCCTAATCATTTCTTCTTTGGGAACAAACGGTAATGTTATATGATCGGTATCCTGATTATCCATGTTGTACTCCATACTTGTGGAAATTGAGTTTTCATTTCTCGCCCAAGCTCTCCTAGCTACTCCTCCCATAACATCCCATGGCATTGCTGATTTAAGTATATTATCCACTCTTGCACTACCATCTAAAACCATACCGAAACCACCATTTATTGACTTACCTATACCCACTCCCCCTCCATTATGAAGAGCTACTAGGCTCATACCTCTAGCTGCATTTCCCACAAAACATTGAACTGCCATATCTGCCATTACATTGCTACCGTCCTTGATATTGGAGGTTTCTCTAAAGGGAGAGTCTGTACCACTTACATCGTGATGATCTCTGCCTAGCATAATAGGTCCTACTTCTTTATTACGAACCATTTCATTAAACTTTAAAGCTATTTTAGTTCTTCCCATGGCATCTTGATAAAGTATTCTAGCTTGAGTTCCAACAACCAGCTTATTTTTTTCTGCATCTCGAATCCATACATAATTATCTCTGTCCTGACCTCTTCTTTCAGGATCAATACAATCCATTGCAGCCTTGTCTGTCTTTATTAAATCCTCATGCTTCCCACTTAGACATACCCAACGAAACGGTCCATATCCATAATCAAAAAGCTCCGGTCCCATTATATCTTCCACATAAGAAGGCCAAATAAAACCATCTTTATCATCTATTCCATTCTTTGAAATTTCCGTTACTCCAGAATCATATATTGACTTCAAAAAGGCATTTCCATAGTCAAAAAAATATGTACCTTTTTCAACCAAAGCCTTAATGACTTCAAAGTGCTTATGCAATGTTTTATCTACTAATTTATTAAACTCTTCTCTATCACTTTTTAGCATATCTGTTCTTTCATCAAAGGTTAGTCCTTGAGGACAGTATCCCCCCTCATAAACAGCATGACATGATGTTTGGTCAGAAAGAAGAGGAATCTTAATATTATTTTGCACTGCATATTCTAATAAATCTACTATATTTCCATGATATCCAATAGACATAGACTCTTTTTTATCTACATACTCTTGAGCAATTCTAAAGGCTTCTGCCTTATCATCAGTGACCTTTTGTATCCACCCTTGACTATGTCTAGTTTGAATCCTAGAATAATCAACCTCTGCCACAATTCCCACACCATTGGCAATTTCCACTGCTTTAGGTTGAGCACCACTCATTCCCCCAAGACCTGAGGTCACAAATAATACTCCTTTAAGATCCTTATCTTCAGAAATACCTAATTTCTTTCTTCCTGCATTTAATAATGTATTAAAAGTGCCATGAACAATGCCTTGAGGCCCTATATACATCCAACCTCCTGCTGTCATTTGTCCATAGTTGGCAACACCCATCTGCTCAGCAATATCCCAATCCTTAGGATTATCAAACATTCCTACCATAAGAGCATTTGTAATTATAACTCTAGGGGCATCAGCCTTAGACCTAAATAACCCTACTGGATGTCCAGACTCTATTACTAAAGTTTGCTCTGTTGTCATTATTTCTAAATATTTTTTAATTAAACGATATTGCATCCAATTCTGACACACTTTACCTGTCTCTCCATATGTAACTAGTTCATAGGGATATAAAGCGATATCAAAACTCAAGTTATTATCTATCATTACTTGAAAAGCTTTTCCTTCCGTACAGTTACCTTTATATTCATCTATGGACTTCGCCTTTAAATCTCCCTGAGGGCGAAAACGATATCCATATATTCTTCCCCCAGTCAATAACTCATCTAAAAATTCAGGGGCTAATTTTTCATGATGTTCTTCTGGAATATATCTAAGAGCATTTTTTAAAGCAGTTTCAGTTTGAGCAGGACTAAGCTTAAAACCTCTATCAGGAGCCCTTCTAATCCCTTGGATAAAATCAGGATAGTCAGGAAGCTCATTATCCAGTTTTATCTTCATTGCTTGTGAAATATCATAGTTTGAAATCACCAAATATCCCTCCCTTTAATTTTATATCTAGGTAATAAATTAAAGATAAAGACGTGCAAAGCACGCCCTTTTTGGTTCTTTGTTCTTAGTTTTATCCTTTACCTGTTTTTAGGTTTTACTCGTAACTGCCCCTAAAACAATCCTGATATTACACCATTTTCATCCATATCTATCTTTTCAGCAGATGGCACCTTAGGTAGACCAGGCATAGTCATTATATCTCCTGTAAGGCACACAATAAATCCTGCCCCTGCAGATACTCTTACTTCCTTTACTGTAACCTCAAAGTCCTTTGGCGCACCTAAAAGACTAGCATTATCAGATAAAGAATATTGAGTTTTCGCCATACATATAGGTAGATTATCCAAGCCAAGCTCTTCTAATCTCTTAATCTCTTTTCGCGCCTTAGCTGTAAATACAGCTCCTATTCCTCCATATATTTCTTTAACAATAGTATTAACCTTATCCTCAACGGAATCATCTACATCATAAATTGGTTTATATTTAGATTCTTGCTTTTCTACAAGTTCAACTAAAGTTTGTGCCATTTGTTCTCCGCCTTCTCCACCTTTAGCCCAAACCTCATTTAAAGATACATCTACACCAAATTCCCTACACTTTTTAATAAGTAGATCAATCTCTGCATCAGTATCATTAACAAATCTATTCACTGCAACCATAGTAGGTGTACCAAATTTTCTAATGTTTTCAACTTGCTTAGCTAAGTTAGCAAAACCTTTATCTAACGCCTCAAGATTTTCATCACCAAGCTCAGTTTTCTTAGCCCCACCATGCATCTTTAAAGCACGAATTGTGGCAACAATGACTACAGCAGCTGGTTTAAGATCTCCATATCTACACTTAATATCTAAGAATTTCTCAGCACCTAAGTCAGCACCAAATCCAGCCTCAGTTACAAGATATTCACCTAGCTTAAGACCTAGCTTAGTAGCCATAATACTATTACACCCATGGGCTATATTAGCAAATGGTCCACCATGTATTAAAGCTGGAGTGTTTTCTAATGTTTGTACAAGATTAGGTTTTATAGCATCCTTCATAACTACTGCCATCGCTCCATGTACATTTAAGTCTCTTGCTGTTACAGGCTTTCCTTCAATTGTATAAGCTACAATCATTTTTCCAAATCTTTCTTTTAAATCCTCTAAACTATTTGCAAGACAAAGAGCTGCCATTACCTCAGATGCAACTGTTATCATAAAACCATCTTGACGCACATAGCCATTTGGCTTACCACCTAGGCCGACTACAACATCCCTTAAAGCTCTATCATTCATATCTAATACACGTTTCCATACTATTTGCCTTGAATCAATTCCTAATTTATTTCCATGATGTATATGATTATCTATTGCTGCTGAAAGTAAATTATTTGTTGTGGTGATTGCATGCATATCTCCAGTAAAATGTAAATTTATATCTTCCATTGGAACTACCTGTGCATATCCTCCACCAGCTGCTCCTCCCTTAACTCCAAAAACTGGTCCAAGAGAAGGTTCTCTCAATGCAATAACGGTTTTTTTCCCGATTTTATTAAGGGCTTGACCTAAACCTACTGATGTTGTAGATTTTCCCTCTCCAGCTGGAGTTGGATTTATTGCTGTAACCAGAATCAATTTTCCATCAGGTTTGTCTTTTAACCTATCAAAAATATCCATAGAAATCTTAGCTTTGTATTTTCCGTATAGCTCAAGCTCATCCTCTAAAATTCCCCACTTTTCAGCTATTTTTGAAATAGGTTCCATATTAGCCTGTTGTGCAATTTCAATATCACTTGGTACCTTTACAGTCATATTAACAGCTCCTCTCAATATTTTTCATTTATACTTTATAAATATTATATACATGTTCCGTCACTAAAACGTCACAAAATTCAAATTATATATTCAACATTATATATATCCCCAACTTAATCATTCAATATCCTCAAAAAAATCAAAAACATATCTTTTAAAAATAAATCGTTCAAAAGATTTGCTTAAAGTTTTAAACAAGCCCTTGAACGATTTTTATTAATTTTAGATATAATAGTCAATATGTATTATTTCCCACAGTCTTTTATAATATTATATTAAAATAAAATAACTTTCCCATATAATATATTAATGGAATAAATACTGCAGGAAGCATATTACCCACTTTTAAACGTTTAAATTCTAAAATATTAAAACCTATAGCCATAATTAAAAGCCCTCCTATTGCAGACATCTCCCTAATGACAGGTTCGGTAAGAAAATCCTTCATAAAAGACGCAGTAACCGCTATAAATCCCTGATATAAAAATACAATTACAGCAGAAAAAATTACTCCTATCCCCATAGTAGATGTAAAAATAACAGATGAAATTCCATCTAAAATTGATTTTGCAAAAAGAGTCTCATGATTTCCTGTTAAGCCACTATCTAATGCCCCTACAATAGCCATAGACCCTACACAAAACAACAAGCTAGCTGCTACAAAACCCTTTGCAACACCGCCTTCTTTTTTTCCAGTCTTACGTTCTATCCAATTACCGAGCCTATCTAGATTAGCCTCTATACGTAAAAATTCTCCCAGTATACTACCTATGGCAAGACTAACGATTACTAGCATAACATCTTGAGTTTCTAATGCTCCCATAATACCAATCAAAACTACTGCTAGAGCAATTGATTTCATAACCGTATCGTTATACTTATCAGGTATACCTCCACGAAATATTAATCCAATTACACTTCCTAATACTATTGCTAAAGCATTTACTATAGTCCCTAACATAGCCCTTCCCCCTAATAGTCAATTATCTAATTTTGACAGCTATCTTTTATAATACCGTCTTCACTAAATTAAATTATTCTCTATTAGAAGGAAAAGTCCTGCAAGAATTTATTTACCGAAAGTAGATTATAACTCAAACCTATAAAATATTTCACTTTTTATTAGTCTTTCCAATACCTAACTCTCTTGCATAGTAAAATAAATATTGCTGAGCAAACCCACCAAACTGACCAAACTGTCTTTTAGCAAATTCTTGAATATCCTTCATACTTGTCCCTTCTGGGAGATAAAAATATTCCATAACTCTTTTTACCCATACATCTATAGGGAATGCATCACTTTTGTACATAGAAAATAGCAAGATACAATCAGCCACTTTGGGCCCTACCCCTGGAAATCTAATCAACTGAGTTCTAGCTTTATCAGTTGTTAATTTTTTTAAGGCATATATATCTATTTGCTTATCAGCTACAATAACAGAAGTATCAACAATATACTTTGCCCTGTATCCTGTGTGACTTTGTTTAATTTCATCTATAGATTTTATGGCAATAGCTTCAGGTCTTGAAAAATCATAATATTCTCTTCCATTATACGTTCCTAGATATTCCCCATATTTTTTTGCCAATGCCTCGATTGACTTTTTTATTAAAGATATTCCTCTATTTGATGAGATTATAAATGAAAGCAGTGTTTCCCATTCGTCTTGCTTTAAAATCCTAATTCCATAACCATAGTCCGTAGATTCTTCCATAATCTTGTCATTTTTTTTAAGTGCATTCTTAATAGATTTATAATCTCTACCTAAATCAAAATAATCAAACCAGATTTTATTGAAATCTTCAAGATTTGTATTATTAAAAATTACTTGTTGCTGATTTTTTTGAACATTTAGTATTCTCCCTTTGGCAACCCCAGTATAGCTACCATCTAACTCCTTATTCCAACGAAAACATTGTCCGCATTCGAATATATGAGAAAGTTCAAAGGAATCAACATTTTCTAATATAACTTGTCCATTGTTTTCTTTTATATTGTAATCCATTGTTTCCTCTCCCCTAAAATGTTCCTAGCATTCGTTTTACCATAACTGCTGCTTCAGCTCGGGTGGCATTACCTTTGGGTACAAACGTAGTTGATGTTCTACCTTTAACAATACCTAATTGATTACTAGCTCTCACAGACTGTAAAGCCCAAGAACTGATTTCTTTCTTATCAGCAAAATTAATACTAGGTAATGATTCCAACAAGCTACTGCCCTTTTTCTTTTCATAAGCCCTTATAATCATAACCGCCATTTCTTCTCTAGTAATAAGATTGTTAGGCATAAAATACCCATTTCCTACTCCTTTAATTATATTATCTCTATAGGCACTTTCTATTAAAACAGCCCTACTGTTATCAATTTTGACATCCTTAAAACTACCTGTATATGTTTTAGTATCTAAACCTAGGGCTTTAACAATAAATTCTGCAAACTCAGCCCTAGTTATTTTATCGTCTGGCTTATATTCAGTTTCTGTTTTAGGAGATATAATCTGTTTATTAAGTAGCTCTAGTATATCAGTTTTTGCCCAGTGATTTTCAATATCTGAATATATCAAATTATTCTTCCAAGCATTTTCTGTACTATTAATAGATGCTGTAGTAAAGCTCCAAGTTTCATCAACAGTTACAGAAGTGTTATTTTGTAATATTATTTTACCTTTTACTGTTACAGTATACTTCTCACCCCTAGTCAAAGGGTTTCTAGGTATAATTATTACACTATCAGTAAGATTTTTATCAGTAGCTGGTGTATTAGTAAAGATACTTACGTTAGAACCTTTACTATTGGTTAATGAGGTTTTTGTCACAGTAAATTTTGTTATTTCTCTTTCACTAAAATATGATAGGGTGATTGGATATCCAACTGTTCCTTTCTTTCCATGTAATCTTAAAGGATTTGGAGTCTCATTTCCGTCCCATGATATAGGTAGATTTTCTTGATTATTTACTGGATAAGTTACTACCTTATTTTCCCCTATTTTTTTACCTCCAAGATCTACAGTGTAATACTTATCCTTAGATCCATATCCAAAATCAGTAAAAAAAGGATTTATCCACATGAATCTATGATATGGTGCAGAAAAAAGATTATCAATAGCTTCCTTGTAATCCTTTTGTCCATAGCTTACATTTTCAGCTACATAACTTCCACTATAACCAAAAGTTCCTGCTCTTCCATAAACCGTTGCTTCTGTAAATCCATTTTTACTGGAAAACTCATCATGAGTCAAAGTTTTATTTGCTGCCATATAGTTTGAATGGGATGTAGCCGCAGCATTTAGAGAATTGTTAGTTTTTAAATCCTTTAAATTCAATAACTTTCGATATATATTTGAATATCTTAAAGCCTGTACTTGTTCATTATTTGAGGGCTGAAGATCATCTACTGCCTTTTCACTCACATTAAATTGCCAAGCTTGAGATAAAGGCTTTTCTATTCCCTCTAAAACAACAGAAAGATTAACTTTATAGCTCCCTGGTTTTAAAGGATTATTGGGTTTATAATAAACAGTTTGAAAAGTTTCATCATATTTTGCATCTACACTACTATTATTAAGCTGCATTTCTATAGACTTAATCTTTATATTATTTAAAATAAATTGTCTACTTATAGTAGGTTTTGTAACCAAGACTGTTACGTCCTTTGGTTGTGGAGGATAAAGCCCTATAGTACCCTCACCATATACTCCCAAAAATAACCCACTTAAGATAGTAATAGCTATAGATAATATTATGTAAATAGATCTTTTCTTCAACATCCTACTCCCCTCCTTAATGTCTATTGTAAACTATATAAAGGAGTTTTTTAACCATGTCTTAGAAATGTAATATATTGTAGTAAATTTGTAACATAGAGGTCAGTTTTAAGTTACACATTTTAGGGATTATGCGTCGTACCGACGCATAGGTTGAGGTTGAGGATAAGGTTAAAATCAAGAGCAAAGACTGGTTTGACACATGGCACGGATATTCATAAACATATCCTGTAGACCAGCTAACATTAGTCAAGAAAAACAATAAAAAAATATATAAAATTTTAAGTAATAAAAATTGGTATAGCAAATAAACCAAAGGAAAACACGAACATTGGCTAAAAAGATTATGATGTTTTAATTATTACTTATGCTACTAAAGATAAATGCCTTTGGTATTCTTTACAATGCTCTGTAGCAGTTTTAAGAACAAAAGGTTTATTGTCTCTAAGAATAGCAAAGATAATATTGCAAAGTTTATGCATAACAGCACCAAGTGCTACTTTCTTAGGCTTAGATTCTTTCTTTTTATTGTAGTATTCCTTGAGTACAGGGTTATTAGAAGAACTAATAGAGCAAAGTGCGACAGCATAGATAACCCTTCTTGCTATCCTAGAACCTCGTTTTGACATAGAAACTTTTGTCCCTTTAAAGTTTCCAGATTCCTTTACAGCAGGGTCTAAACCAAAATATGCATACAACTGCTTAGGTCTTTTGAAGGCTGTGAAATCACCAATCTCACACATTAGTGATACCGCAGAGATAAAACCTACACCTTTTATAGAATTAACTAAATGGATTTGTTTTACAAAATCGTGCTCTGCATATTTAGAAGTTTGTTCTTCTATGTTATCTAAAACATCATTAATCTTATTGTTAAACATCTCAATAATGTCAATATTCATTTGGATGATATCAATAGAGGATTCTAAGAACTTACCAAAAGAACTTGCTAAAGTAACAGCTTCTATTAGCACATTATATTTTTTTGTAGCATATTTTAAGCCCTTTCGGGAGTTAGCGGCAATAAGTGCAATGATGTCTTCCTTAGGTGAATTTGCTATGTCTTTTGGAGTCTTATATTTTTTTAGAATCATCAGAGATGTTTTACATGTTATATTAGAGAACACTTTACAGTAGCTTGGGAATACAATACGAAGCTCCTTGTGAAGTTTATTGATATATGAAGTTTTAGAATCCACTAGATAATAATATTCCCTAACCAGGGATCTTAGGTTAATCACCAAATCTTGGGGAATCAAAGAAACCTTAAGATTATGTGTATAACCAGTCCTTGCAATACGAATAGAATCAGATTTATCATTTTTCACTTTCCTTATACCTGAATTTCTGTTAGAATCAGTAATAAGAGGATTAAGGACAAAAACCTCAAATCCTGATTCTTTCAGGTAGCAGAAGAGTGGGAAATGATATATTCCTGTTGATTCTAGAAAGGTGTGAGCTTTCATGGAATTAGACTCTTCTGCTTTTTTAATTGTTAAAACAGCCTTTTCTAGGGAATCAATGTCATTGTGTAAAATTTTAAAAGGTTTAACTACAGGTTTGTGATCAGGTGTAAGTATAGATACCCAGCTAAAATCTGCACCAACATCTATACCCACACTTATAAAATCAAATGGGTACATAAAATTGCTCCTTTCAAAGGTAGTATAAAGCGACATAAGAGTATCCATTAATTACAGTGAATACACAACCTAGCATGTTATACAGGTATACCGAAAACCGGTCCCAACCAGCCAACTCATAAATCTTCACTGAATGGAGTAATTGTCTACACAACAGGTATAGAAAACCATCAGTGGTCTCTCCTTGGGGGCGACACATTTATCCTCTTATTCAATAATAGGATATAAGATGTACTGGTTGATGTCTATACCGGAATCCGTTATCAAGTAAAATTTCGAACATTATTCTTAAATAAAAAAATAATGTTTAGCAATTAAACTTAATAATTAGTATAAATAAGGAACTTTATGTCCTAACTACATTATACTAGGGGCGACCTGTGGTCGCCTTGGTTTTGGCATTCAATCCTGGCGACCACAGGTCGCCCCTACCGTTGTCTGGTGTAGTGGTTGATGCCCACATCGACCCGGGAATGCGTATATCCCCGCGGGGTGATGTGGGCATCCCCCCCTACACACGTACCATTATGTTTTTATGTTTTAACCTAAACCTTATCCTTAACCTGCGACGTTTGTGTCGCATAATCCCTATTATCTTCATCATTATAGAATTAACTCCCCTATATTAGTCTACAATATAGAAATAAACCTATGGGAGTGATTCTTTTGTCTATTAATTTAATTGATAAATCAACTATAATTCACCATTTTATTAAGGATGTTTTTCCTTTTGTTAAAAAAGAACTTCAGTATTGGAAATCTATGGCTGAAAATATTCCTGATCCTGTTTTATCACAACAAGCCATTGATAGCATTGAAAAGAAAGCTTTTCATTGCCAGGGAGGGTCTATATATAGCCTGTATACTGGTAAAGTCAACACAGATAATATCCGTTTTATTGTAGCCCTACAAACAATTAGTGATTATCTGGATAATCTTTGTGATAGGGTAACTATAGAAGAATCTAAATCATTATTTCAACTACACATGGCTGTATTAGATGCCCTTGACCCTAATAGCGAAATTAAAGACTACTATGCCTATTATCCCCATGCAAATGATGGGGGATACTTAAAATCCTTAGTTAATACATGTAGAAAATATTTATTAAATCTTCCTAGTTATAATATAGTCTCTAAAGATGTTTTGTTTTTGGGAAAACTTTATTCTGAAATGCAAAGCTTAAAACATATAAAACTATCTGAAAGAAATAATGCCCTAGAAGATTGGGCTAATATTTATCTTGATAAATATCCTGAAATAAATACATGGGAGTTTTCTGCTGCTTCAGGCTCAACTTTAGGTGTTTTTCTTTTATGTACTCTTGCAGAAGATGAAAACTTAACTAAAAAAGAAGTCGATGAAGTTGTTGATGCTTATTTTCCATGGGTTTGTGGACTTCACATTTTATTAGACTATTTTATTGATCAAAGAGAAGATATACTTAATAAGGACTTAAACTTTGTATCTTTTTACAATAATGATATAGAAAAAAAAGAAAGGCTTCTTTTATTCTTAAGCCAATCCTTTAAAAATATATCTAATTTAGATAATCCTAATTTTCACGAACTAATTATTGAAGGTTTACTCGCAATGTATTTATCTGATGAGAAAGCTTTTTCTGTATCTGAAAAACCTATTACTTTATCTTTAATAAAAAGCTCTCCTATGGAAGTTAGACTTTTACATCAATTGTGTCTACTCTTAAGAAAAAGAAAAACTATTTTATAGTCAGATTGTTGAAAAAGTCCCTGGTTTTGTCATTCTGAATGCAACGTAGTGAAATGAAGAATCTTGAACATCTTTCAAATACTAAGATTCTTCATTACACTTAGAATGACATTCACGAGGGTTTTTCATGTTAATTGATTTTTTCCACAGTCTAACTATTTTATAGTATTATTTATCTCTTACTAATAAATTATCTGCTAAAGATATTAGTAAATCTTTAAAGTTTGATTCTGGTAATGTAATTAGTGAGTCTTTAGCTATTTCTATACATTTTGTAGCTTCCTCATAAGTTTCTTCAATAGCATAACTGTCTTGAAGAACTCTTAAAACCTGTCTATTTTTATCCTCTGTAATATTTCTATCATATGTTATATCCTCTAGCCATTCTTTATATTCTCCTTGCTTTATAAGCTTAATAATTGGGAGAGTTATATTTCCTTCTTTTAAATCACTAGTTACAGCCTTACCTATTTTAACCCTATTTCCTATAAAATCTAAAATATCATCCACTATTTGAAATGCGTACCCTATATTAGTTCCATACACTTTAAGACTATTGATTTCATCTGGATTTGCTCCTCCTATTATACCTCCAGCTTGACAGCAAGCTGATATAAGAATACCTGTTTTTTTATAAATACGATTATAATAGTCATCAACAGATTCATTTAAATTAAACTTATTATCTGCTTGAGTTATTTCTCCATCACACATTTCTTCTATTGCTTCTACCATTAACTCCATAGGTTTATTTAAATTATTTTTTGATAAAACTTCAAAGGCTTTAGCAAAAAGGTAGTCTCCAATTAATACAGAGGATTGACTGCCAATTTGAATATTTACTGATGGATTATTTCTTCTAATAGTTGCATTATCAATAATATCATCGTGAACTAAAGAAGCCATATGAACTAATTCAAAAGCCACTGCACTTTTTATAGCATTAGTTTGTAAATTTCCAAAGCATTGAGAAGAAGCCAGCACCAATAGTGGTCTTATTCTCTTTCCTCCCGCTTTAATAAGATTAGTACATATTTCATAGGTTTTACCATGACTACTTGATACTATAGAATACAACTCTTTTTCAACTTCACTCATTTCTTTAATTAACATCATTTTCTTTATCATAGTAGTTTTATTTTCGGGTATTTTTAACGATATACTGGTCATAATTTCCTACCTACCTTCTTTTTGGAATACACTTGTAATTATTATGACCATGTTTATTTTAGATTAAACTAAAAAAATGATAAAGATCATCCTTAGATGATCTCTAACTTTCCTTTACATATTTAATTAGCTTACAAAAATAGTTATTATTCATTCTATTTTTTTCAAAGCTTTCTTCTATTTTTTGTCTATCTCTCATTCTAGTAATATAACTATCAATTCTACTTATCCTTATTATTTTTTCTGGCTGTTTATTAATTATTTCTATAGTATTAATTTTTTTCATCTCCTTTTTTAAAATTTTTCCTATATAAATATTACTATTTTTTTATTCAATTTCCTTTATATTTTAATCGTCAAATACCTGGCTAAAATTACATCTTCAGACAAAAAAATCATAACTTTATTCAAAAACTCTTAAAATTATTGTTTTTTATTGTAATTGGTTATATTATAATTTAAAGTGTATTCAAAAGCGGAGGTGTTTTTTATGAAAAGAGTTTTTTCTGGTGTTCAACCTACAGGTAATATACATATAGGAAATTATATAGGGGCTATTAAACAATTTGTAGAGATGCAAGATACAATGGACTGTTTCTATTGTGTTGTAGATCTTCACTCTATAACCTTACCCCAAGATCCTAAAGACATCTATAACCATACTTTAGATGTAGCTGCTCTTTATTTAGCTGTAGGTATAGACCCTAATAAATCAACTATATTTGTCCAGTCTACAGTATCTGCCCATTCAGAGTTGGCATGGTTGCTACAATGTATTTCATATACTGGAGAGTTAAGTAGAATGACTCAGTTTAAAGATAAAAGTAAGGGTAACGAATCAGCTCCTACTGGCTTATTTACATACCCAGTTTTAATGGCTGCAGATATATTGCTATATGATACTCATTTAGTACCTGTAGGAAATGATCAAAAACAACATATAGAAATAACTAGGGACTTAGCTATTCGTTTTAATAATAGATTTGGAGAAACCTTTATTGTTCCTGAGCATCAAATAAAAGAATCTGGTGCAAGAATAATGTCACTAGATGATCCAACAAAAAAGATGAGTAAAAGTGCAGAAAATCCTTTAAGTAGAATATCTATATTGGATTCACCATCTAAAATAAAAAAGGCTATAATGAAATCCACTACAGATTCAGATGGAGAAATAAGATATGATGAAAAAAATAAAGCAGGTATAAGTAATTTATTAAGTATATATAGTGAGTTTTCAGGTATTAAAACATCTGATATAGAATCAAAGTATAAAGGTGTAGGCTATGGTGGTTTCAAAAAGGATTTAGTAGATGTAGTTACTTCATCTCTTGAACCGATTCAAAAAAACTATAATGAAATTAGAGAATCTGAAGAATTGAAAAATATTTTAAAGCAAGGTACAGAAAAGGCTCAAGAAGTTGCCAATGAAACCTTAAATAGAGCTAAAAAGAATATGGGATTTTTGATTTTATAAAAAAATCCGTCACTTACAATTTTAAATTATATATCTAAAAAAACAGTTAATCCTTACTGATTATTATCACGAAGGATTGACTGTTTTTTTACCATTGATTGATTAACTTTATATATAAAGTTAATCAATCAATGGTATGGAAATATCTACATTAAAAACATCTATATTATCCTCTATTTTAATTAAACCCTTATACTTATCTACCGTTTTTTGTACGTTTGCTAGACCATACCCATGACTTTCTATATCCTTTGTCTTAGTAGTAAAATTATTTTTTAGCCTACTTTCATCTACCTTTACCTTATTACTTTTAGAATTTTCAACTTTAATAATTAAATGGTTTTCTTTTTCATAAATTCCTATACTTATAAATTTATCTTCAGCATGACTACATGCTTCAATTGCATTATCAAGTAAATTACCTAAGATTATGGATATATCAAGAGTATCCAATTTAATTTCTCTAGGCAGATAAATATTAGTTTGAAATTCTATTTTTTCTGAACGTGTCTTTATTAATTTCATATTTAATAAAGAGGATATAATAGAATTATCAGTTTCTAAAATTACATCAAACTCAGTTACTTCATCTGTAAATTTTTTAACATATTCAAAAGCTTCTTTATTTTTTTCTAGTAACAAAAGTCCATATATACAACTAATATGATTTTTAAAATCATGCCTTTGAGCCCTTATAGATTGTAAAGCTTCTTCCATATTTTTAACATAAAAGATTTGTTTTTTATATGCCTCTTCTTTCTCTCTCCACTCTATTTCCTTTCGAACCTGATCAACTATTTTCCATATTATTGTAGACATTACCCCTGTTAGTATAATAATTCCTAAAATAAGTGCAAATATATAGATTTTTTCATTCTCATTTAAAATATTAGTATATTTGTAAAATATAAAAGCTGAAAATAATATTACAATATTTAATATAAACAAAATAAAAATTAAATACCTTTTATCTAAGAAATGATTGATACAGTTTTTATAAAGTTTCTTAATTCTTTTTAAAATATAAAAAGTAATTATTATGTAAATAAACTTAGATAAACCAGCCCCTAAAAGTCTATGTATATTGTCCTGAAAAAAAACTGTTGGTGTCTCATCTGTAAATATTAATATTATAGATGAAGCTATAATTTCACTGAAAAATATCAAAGATAAACCTAATATCAAAGATAAATATATACGATATAATTTAATCTTAAAAACACTATTAAATATAAGTCCAGTAATAATAACCATTATTAATAATCCTAATAAGCTTGCAATTCCGAAATGAATATTTATACTCATATTTATTATAGTTTGTAACAAAACTACCATTGCACCTTTTTTTATATTAATTTTTTTCCTATCTGTTAATTCCCAAGTTAAATACATTAGCAGGATTACATCAAATAAATTGAAAATAATCTCTGAAAAATAATTCAATATCTCACAACCTTTCCATCACTAATAAAATATAGTTAATTTAGTCAATTATATAATCACATACGTTTGTTAGTCAAATATAATACACCTTAAATTTTTCTATTAAAAAAACACACTCGAAACTATGAAAGTAAATGTTTACATCTACATAGCTCTAAGTGTATTTTTTTAATCTACTAATTCTTTTGATTTTAAACTATTTTTGTAATTTTTCTGGAAGCTGTGGCTGATAGAACAAACCATAACAATTTGTTCCTATACTTGTATTTGTTACGAATAAACTAATAGCTGCAAGACATGTAAGTAGTTTAGCACTGATTCTCATCTTTTCCTCTCCCCTTATCTTATTGTTTTATTTAAAACTTTATTTTTAAAAATAAAGTTTTAATACTATTTTTTATGTAAAACAAAGAAACGATAATTGTTAGTGATTATTTTAGGATATGGAATTAATGTAAGTGATGCTAGAGCTATTGCAAATGTAGCTATAATAGAATATATTAATAGGCCTGCATTTATACTACTAGCCATAAGAATAATTATACTTTCTATAATAACTATTCTTATACTGTTTTTTCTAAATTGATTTTTTTGGTTTTTGTTTAAAGGTTTGTTAGGGCTTTCAATAGGTGCATATTTAAAAACTAGTCCACAGGATATAATCAGAATTAAAGCTATTAAAGGAATATTCATTAAGTTATAAACTACTTTTGATAATCCTATAAGTACAAAAATACTAGTAGCAGTAGTTATAAAACATTCCAAATAGGATTTAGAATGATATCCTCCAGCATATACTCTTAAAATACTAAAGAATATTATAAATACCATAAATTCATTAAAAATATCTAATAGCAGTGAAATTAATATTAAACCAGTTCCTTTTAGTAGAGTGGCTATCATTAATTGAAATCCATATGAATATACTTCATAGTCATCTACTACTATGATATTCTTATTTATAAGAAGGCTAGTTAATTTTTTTGCTCCATTTTCAATCATTAAAATCATCCTTGTATAAGTTTATCTTATTCATATAATATATCGAATTTAATAAAAATTCAATATATTTTTTCTAAATTAGTACATAAAATGAAATATTTGGAATAAATAACACATAAAAAACTCCACTATATTAATTTTAAAAATTAATATATATTGGAGTTTTTATTTCTATATGCAAAAAACAAAGGACTAAACTTCGTCCTTTATATATGTTTATTTTTAAGCTGTAAAATATTTAAGATTTATATAATTCTCTTCTAAATCTTTCTATAACCTTTTTTTCCATTCTGGAAATGGTCATTTGGGATACTGCCAATTCTTGGGCTACTTGGATTTGAGTTTTATTTTCAAAAAATCTACTTTTTAATACCTTTAATTCCACCGCATTAAGTTTCTCCATATTTTTTTGTAGAAAATCCCTATTTTCTATAACATCAAAATTTATATCTTCTTGACCTATAAGATCCATTAATTGTACTTCTTTATCTTCTCCATTGCTATCGTAAGTAAGATCTAAAGATTTAGGAGTATATACTTGACCAGCTTCCATAGCTTCTAATACTTCCTCGCTTGTGCATCCAAGATACTCAGCTATATCTTCAACTTTGGGACTTCTTTGAAGTGTTTGATTTAAAGTGTTTTTAGCTAGATTAACTTTTTTTGATAACTCCTGTATTCTTCTTGGGACTCTTATAGACCAACCTTTGTCTCTAAAATATTTTTTTATTTCACCTATTATTGTTGGTGTGGCAAAGCTTGAAAATTCAAAACCTCTTGATAAGTCAAATCTTTCTATAGAGTATATAAGACCTAGTGATGCTACTTGATAAATATCTTCGTATTCAATCCCCTTATTAATATATTTTTTTGATAATATTTCAGCTATATATAAGTAACGGTTTACTAATTCGTTACGTATATTTTTATCCTTATTTTCTGAATACAATTTTAATAACTCTTTTTCATTCATATTATTCAGGGTATTGTAATCAATTAAATAATCATCGTCAGTTACACTCTTCATTATAGATCATCCCCTAAATATTTTATCATTTTTATAGTAGTCCCTTCTCCCATAATGGATTTTATATCCACTTCATCCATTAAAGACTTAATAATGAATATTCCTAAACCTCCTTCTTTTGGACATGCCAAATCAGGATCTTTCATTTTATCACTGGAAAATCCGCTACCTTTATCTGTTATCACTACGGTCATTTTTTCATTGTCTAGTTTAAAATCAATAGTATAATTGTCATCATTATCATCACATACACCATGTTTAATAACATTTGTGCATGCTTCGGCTATAGCTACTTTTATATCCTCTATCTGTTCAATATCGAATCCCATTCTACTTGCTATAGCCGAAGCCGTTAACCTTACTACACTTACATATTCTGACTTATTTGGTACTAATAATCCAAGGTTATCGGTCATTTTTTTTGTCACCTTCTCATTATAATTTGTATATTTATTCATTTATTTTTCACCTTCTATAACAAAAATTTTATTCAATCCCGTTATATTAAGGAGTTTTACAATATTTTCTCTAGGTTTGACTATTATAATATTTTTATCATCTTGCTTAAGTCTTTTTAATGCTCCTATTAGTACACCTAAACCAGTACTATCTATATATTCAAGTTTTTCACAATTTATTTTTATACTTTCATTTTTTTCATTTAAAACTTGAACCAGCTTTTCTTTTAGCTTTCCAGCAGTATAAATATCTATTTCTCCTGTTACGTTCATTAACCACATATTACTGTTTTCATCAAAATGTGTTTGAATGTTTAAAGACATTTTTTTACCCCCTAAAAGTTACTTGGTTTATTTATACCCTTTTACTTGAATATTAAACACTTAGTTTAAAAAAGAATGTGCAAGGACTTAGGTATCCTGCACATTTACTTTTTATTCTTCTATATCTTTAACAACCTTTGCTATAGATACTATATTAGTGTCTTCTTTAACTCTCATTAAAGTAACCCCTTGAGTATTTCTACCCATTTTTGATATTCCACTTATTTCTAATCTAATGACTACACCTTGATTACTAATCATCATGACCTCATCATTGTCAGTAACTACCTTAGCACCTATTACTTCTCCTGTTTTTACTTTTTTATGATAAGTTTTAATTCCTTTTCCTCCCCTTGTTTGAAGTCTATACTCATCAAGAGAGGTTCTTTTACCAAATCCATATTGACTTACTACCAATAAATCACTTTCTTCTTCCACTAGCTCTACATCTATAACTATATCATTCTTATCAAGCTTTATACCTTTTACTCCCATTGCTGCCCTACCCATATCTCTTACATCACTTTCTTTAAATCTTATTGACATACCTTTTCTAGTTACCATAATTATTTCCATTGTTCCATCAGTAAGTTTTGCACTTATTAATTCATCATCATCCCTTAAACTAATACCAACTAAACCTGCTTTTCTTGAAGTATTAAATTGTGAAAGTTCGGTTTTCTTTATTATTCCTTTTTTAGTTGCCAGCAAAAGATATTTATTATCTTCAAATGATTTAACAGGAATAACTGCAGTAACTAATTCATTAGGTTGAAGTTGAAGCAAATTCACAATAGCAGTACCTTTAGCTTGTCTCTTAGCCTCTGGTATCTCATATGCCTTCATCCTATAAACCCTACCAAAACTGGTGAAAAATAATATATAGTTATGAGTTGATGTAGTAAATAAGGTTTCCACAAAATCCTCGTCTCTAGTAGTATGAGCATTAACTCCTCTTCCACCTCGTCTTTGACTTTTATAAGTATCTGCTGGAAGCCTTTTAATATATCCAAAATGAGTTAATGTTATGGCTACTTCCTCTTCATCAATCAAATCCTCTAAATCTATTTCATCATCATTGGCAGTAATCACTGTCCTTCTATCATCCTCATAAAGCTCTTTTATTTCTATAAGCTCTTCTTTAATAATATTTAGAAGTAGCCTTTCATTTGCTAGTATTTCTTTGTACCAATTAATTAGCTTTATTAATTCTTCGTATTCTTCTTCGATTTTTTCTCTTTCTAAACCAGTTAATTTTTGTAAACGCATGTCCAAAATTGCCTGAGCCTGTTTTTCAGATAAGTTGAATTTTTCAATTAATCCTTGTTTTGCCTCTGCTGCATTGGCTGAACCTCGAATTAATTTTATAACTGCATCTATATTATCTAGGGCAATTTTTAATCCTTCCAAGATATGAGCCCTATCTTCTGCCTTATTTAAATCGTACTTAGTACGACGGGTTAGTACATCTTTTTGATGTTCTAAATAATGGTATATCATTTCATATAAATTAAGTACTTTAGGTTGTCCATTTACTAAAGCTAACATAATAACACTAAAGGTATCCTGCATTTGAGTATGTTTATAGAGTTTATTTAAGATAACATTAGGATTGCCATCTCTTTTTAACTCTATTACAATTCTCATACCATTTCTATCACTTTCATCTCTTAAATCTGATATTCCCTCAACTTTTTTATCCCTAACTAATTCTGCTATTTTTTCTATAAGTTTTGATTTATTTACCTGATAAGGTATTTCAGTAACTATAATTTGATTTTTTCCCTTATTTGTTTGTTCTATCTCAGCCTCTGCCCTAACAGTTACTTTTCCATGACCAGTTCTATAAGCATCCTTTATGGCATCCTTACCCATAATAATGCCCCCTGTAGGGAAGTCAGGACCTTTAACTATTTTTATAAGATCTTCTATATTAGTCTCATCATCATCTATCAGCTTTACAGTTGCATCTATTATTTCTCTTAAATTATGAGGTGGTATAGAAGTTGCCATCCCTACAGCTATTCCATTTGACCCATTAACTAATAAGTTTGGGTACCTACTTGGGAGTACTGTAGGCTCCTTAAGAGATTCATCAAAGTTTGGTACATAATCCACCGTTTCTTTTCCAATATCTCTAAGCATTTCTACTGATAGCTTTGTTAATCTTGCTTCTGTATAACGCATGGCTGCTGCTCCATCTCCATCTACAGAACCAAAGTTTCCGTGTCCATCTACTAACAAATACCTAGTGGAAAAATTCTGTGCCATTCTTACCATAGCTTCATAAACAGAACTATCTCCATGAGGATGATACTTACCTAGAACATCTCCCACAATACGTGCTGATTTTCTATGAGGTTTATCTGGAGTTACACCTAATTCACTCATTGCATATAATATTCTTCTATGAACAGGCTTTAAACCATCCCTAACATCTGGCAATGCTCTACCAACTATTACACTCATGGCATAGTCAATATATGATTTTTTCATTTCATCTTCTATATCTATATGTATTAATCTACTATTATCTTCTGTCATTTTCATACCCCCTTACTACACATCTAAATTGCTTACATATCTTGCATTCTCTTCTATAAAATCCCTACGAGGTTTAACTTTATCACCCATTAATGTAGTAAATATTTCGTCAGCAGCTACAGCATCATCTACTGTTACTTGGATCATTGTTCTTTGAGTAGGATCCATAGTAGTATCCCATAGCTGTTCTGGATTCATCTCTCCTAAACCTTTGTATCTCTGTAGTGATATACCATTTCTTCCTATTTCATTTAATAATATTTCTAATTCTCTATCAGTGTAAACATAGTGTTCAGCTTTACCTTTTTTAATTTTATACAATGGCGGCTGTGCTATATATATATGCCCTAAATCCACTAATGGTCTCATATACCTATAGAAAAAGGTTAGTAGTAATGTTCTTATATGAGCTCCGTCCACATCGGCATCAGTCATAATTACTATTTTATGATACCTTAGTTTGCTTACATCAAATTCATCTCCTATACCACACCCAAAGGCTGTGATCATGGCTCTAATCTCATTATAGTTCAATATTTTATCTAATCTTGCCTTTTCAACATTCAATATCTTACCCCTTAAAGGTAATATTGCCTGAGTATTACGATCTCTACCTTGTTTTGCAGATCCTCCTGCTGAATCACCCTCAACCAGGTATATTTCACTAAGCTTAGGATCCTTTTCTGAGCAATCAGCTAACTTCCCAGGTAGAGACATTCCATCAAGTATACCTTTTCTTCTAGTTAACTCTCTTGCCTTTCTGGCTGCTTCTCTAGCTCTAGCTGCTTTTATTGATTTTTCTATTATTTGCTTAGCATCTGAAGGCGTTTCTTCTAAAAATATCTGTAATGCTTCTCCTGTTGCATTTTCAACTATTCCTCTCATTTCACTATTACCTAGTTTTGTCTTAGTTTGTCCTTCGAATTGAGGTTCCTGTAGCTTAACAGATAAAATAGCTGTTAAGCCTTCTCTTATATCTTCACCTGTTAGATTTTCATCTTTTTCCTTAAGGATCCCTGATTTTCTTGCATAATCATTTACAACTCTAGTTAAAGCTGATTTAAAACCTACGAGATGACTTCCACCTTCATAAGTGTTTATATTATTTGCAAAAGAAAAGATATTTTCAGTATAGCTTTGTGTATACTGTAGGGCTACTTCAACAGTACAATTTTGTTTATTTGTTTCAAAATAAACAATAGTATCATGAATTTCATCCTTATTTTTATTAAGGTGCTTAACAAATTCCTTAATACCGCCTTCATAATGGAATTCTAATTTTTTTTCTTCTCTTTCATCAATAAGAATTATTCTTATCCCTTTATTCAAAAAAGCCATTTCTCTAAATCTATGCTCTAAAGTTTCTAGTTTAAAATCAATTTCATCAAATATATCTTTATCTGGAAGAAAAGTAGTCTTTGAACCAGTATGTTCTGATTCACCAATTACTTTTAACTCAGTAATTGTATTACCCTTTTCATATCTTTGATAATACAATTTTCCATTTCTTTTTATTTCTACTTCCATCCACTCAGATAGTGCATTTACAACAGATGCACCTACACCATGAAGTCCACCTGAAACCTTATAGCCTCCTCCACCAAACTTACCTCCAGCATGTAAAATAGTATGTATAACCTCTACTGCAGGTTTTCCCATTTTAGAATGCATATCTACAGGCATACCTCTTCCGTCATCTTTTACACATATAGTATTATTCTTACCAATTATTATCTCTATGTTTTTACAATAACCAGCTAAGGCCTCATCAATACTATTATCTACGATTTCATAAACAAGATGATGAAGTCCTTTTGGCCCTGTAGAACCAATATACATTCCCGGTCTTTTCCTAACTGGATCTAAGCCTTCTAGCACCTGTATCTGTTCAGCTCCATATGACTGTTGATTTTTTTGTGTCATTCTTATACCCCCTACTTAAACCTCTATTTATCTTTTGTTTAATTATTTAAATTTTCATCTATAAAGTTTGCTCTCTTATAGAGAGTAACAGATGATATAGGTGACGAATAGATAGTTTTCTTTACTACTTTTTGTCTACCCCTATTTGTCTTTTCTATCTTTTCAGTAATAATATAGGTTTTAGTTTCTTCTTTAGAAATTTTTTTAATAAATACTTCTTCCTCTGCTACTTTAAAAAAAGCCTTACTGTCCTTAGACTTTAAAGCAGAAGTTACATCAATAATACAAACAATACTTTTTAATGGTATTACCACATCTCCACCTATATGAAGGAACATTTATAAAGCCTCCTTATAATTAATCCACATTATATTATAACCCTTTATGAAAATTTATAAAAGTAATTTATCCCAAATTTGTAATTTTGCTGTTATAAACCCAGTTTTGATATATAAGCTATTTTTCTGTATTTGTAGTAATATGAGCATTTTTTACATAAAATATCTTTTTATTTGGTATTTGATAGTCTTCAATTTGACTTGATTCAGTTGTTGTTATTAATATTTGTAAATCTTTTAGACTCTGAATCAGATATTTTTGTCTGTTAATATCTAGCTCAGACATTACATCATCTAAGAGAAGTATTGGATATTCTAGGGTTTCTGCTTTTATAAGTTCTATTTCAGCTAGCTTTAATGATAGAGCTGAAGTCCTCTGTTGACCTTGAGATCCATAACTTCTTGTATCTATTCCATTAATGTAAATTCCTAAATCATCTCTATGTGGTCCTGTTGTTGTAATCCCTCTTGATAAGTCTATATCTATATTTTTCTTTAGATAAAGTAAAAATTTATCACCTATATCTTCATTTTTTTCTAGTAAAAAACTATTCAAATATTTAATCTCTAAATTTTCATTGTTTTCGGTTATTTTTCTATGGGTTAACCTACTTAATGTTCCTAATCTATTTATAAATTTTATTCGTTCTTTTATCAAATAAGTTCCATGCTCTACTAACTTTTCATCCCATATTTCAAGAGTAGATTTATATTTATTATAATTATGTATTTTTTTTAATAGATTATTTCTTTGAAATAAGACTTTATTATATTGTGCTAAGTTAAAGTAATAACTAGGTTTAATGTTAGAAATCTCTGTGTCTATAAATTTCCTTCTCTCTGATGGACCTTCTTTAACAAGCTTTAAATCCTCTGGAGAAAAGACTACCACAAAAACATTATTTAAAATATCTGAAGCTTTAGTTAAAGTAAGACCATTTACTTTAACTAATTTCTTTTTTTTATCTTCTAACTTTAATTCCACAGTTATTGATGTATACCTTTTCTCCCCCTCAATTTTTATATAAGCTTTATCTTTATTAAATTTTATAATATCTTTGTCTTTGTTAGCTCTGAAGGATCTACCTGTTCCTGCCATATAAATAGCCTCTAAAATATTTGTTTTTCCTTGAGCATTATCTCCTACAAAAATATTAACCTTAGGATTAAACTCAACTTCCAGATTATTATAATTTCTGAAGTTTATAAGCTTTAAGTTTTTTATATACACCTAATGCACCCCTTAAAAAAACAAATATTATAATACTTATTCTTTATTAACTGATATCTTAATATCTTCAACTTCTACTATATCTCCATGTTTAATTTTTTTCCCTCTTTGATATTCTATCATACCATTTAGTTTAACTTGACCTTCTTGTATAAGTATCTTTGCATGTCCCCCTGTTTGTGCCACAGAAGCTAGCTTTAAAAGGGAATCTAATTTAATCCAATCTGTCTCTATTTTTACATATTCCATCTTTAACACCTCTCGTATAAATATTTTTTCATATTATATGTAATATAGTTAATGTTAAAACATTTAATAAAGGAGTTCCCCACGGTTGAGAAACTCCTTTATTGCCTAATTGGTAATTCTTACTGGTAGGACAAGATAAGTATAGTTATTATTATCAGTAGGCTTTAATATACATGGACTCACACTGGTAGTAAAATTTAAGTATAATTCTTCACTATCTATAATTCTTAAAGCATCAAGAAAATATTTTGAATTAAAACCTATTTCTATATCTTCACCTTCTAGTTCAATAAAAACAGATTCAAAAACTTTCCCCAACTCTGAATTAGATGATATAACCATTTTTTCATCTTTTACTGAGAATTTAATTAAATTATTTTTTCCTTCTTTAGCTAGTAGAGATGCTCTTTCAATACTATCTGATAGATTTTTAGTATTAACTTTAATTTTAGAATTAAATTCATTAGGTATTATTTGCTTATAATTAATAAATTCTCCATCAAGTAGTCGAGATATTACTATAGTTTTTTTCATATGAAATAATACATGCTTATCAGTAAAGTAGATTTCTATATCATCGTTATTTTCTTCAACAATTATTTTATATATTTCATTTAATGTTTTTCCAGGTATAACAGCCTTTATATCTGCAGTATTTTTAATAGTTCCTTGTCTTAATGCCAATCTATATCCATCCAAAGCAACCATACTTATGATATTATCCTTTATTTCCATTAAAACTCCTGTTAAAACAGGCCTAGTTTCATCAATAGCAGTGGCAAAAGTTGTTTGTTTAATCATATTTTTAAGTAGATCTTGAGGAATTCCATATTTATAATCTTTTTCTATTTCAGGTAGTTCAGGGAATTCAAGTGCAGATTGCCCTATTAAATTAAATTCTGATTCTTCACACTTAATAATAATATTATTATCATCATCTACTTGAATTTCTACCTCTGAATCAGGAAGTTTTCTTATTATATCTCCCAAAATTTTAGAAGATATTACTATGGATCCAGGCTTTATTATATTAGCATCTATATAACTTTCTATACCTAGTTCAAGATCAGTACCGACTAATTTTAATTGATCATCTTGTGTTTCAATTAGTATTCCCTTTAAAACAGGCATTGTAGTTTTTGAAGATACAGCCTTTTGTACTGTATTAATACTTACTGCTAAAGCTTTTTGCTTGCAGACGATTTTCATTTGTGGATAACCTCCTATTGAAAAAGATATCTTTTTTATATAAATAATATAGTAGTAATAGTAGTAGTACCTGTGAAAGTGGGGATAAGTACCCTTATGCCTTAGTGTTATCACATTATCTATAAGAAATAGATGTGTGTAACTAAGGAGTATTTATCCACATATTACAGGAGTTTTTAAAAACATAAAGTTATACACACTTTATTAAGAAGATATAAACATTTTGATGTGCATTAAATAGATTAACCTTTTATATCTTTTATAATGTTATCAATTTTATTTTTAATTTCTATATCCATTGATATATCTTTGGATATTTTATCATAGGCATGAATTACTGTAGTATGGTCTCTTCCTCCAAACTCTTCTCCAACCTTAGGTAGAGATAGATCTGTAAGCTCTCTACAAAGATACATGGCTATTTGTCTAGGATATGATATGGAACGATTTCTTCGTTTTGAATTAAAGTCTTCCATTTTTATACTACAATGCTCTGAAACTACCTCCTTTATTAACTTTACTGAGATTTGTTTAGGTCTAGAAGAAGATAATATATCCTTTAAAGCTTCGTCAGTTAACTCAATAGTTACTTCTCTATTGGTTAGAGACGAGTAAGCAATGATTCTTATAAGAGCTCCCTCAAGTTCCCTGATATTAGATTGAATTTTTTTTGCAATATGATGCATAACTTCATTTGGAATATCCATTCCTTCTACTTCTGCTTTTTTTCGTAGGATGGCAATTCTAGTTTCTAAATCAGGAGGCTGTATATCAGTAATAAGTCCCCATTCGAACCTAGAACGTAGACGATCCTCAAGGGTAGGTATTTCCTTAGGAGGTCTATCACTAGAAATTATAATTTGTTTATTTGCCTCATGAAGTGCATTAAATGTATGGAAAAACTCTTCTTGAGTACTTTCTTTTCCTGCTATAAATTGTATATCGTCAACTAATAGTACATCAACATTTCTATATTTATTTCGAAATTCTACATTTTTATCATATCTAATAGAATTAATTAATTCATTTGTAAACTTTTCAGAGGAAACATATACAACCTTGGCATTAGGATTTTGACTTAATGTAAAATGACCTATAGCATGCATCAGGTGAGTTTTTCCTAAACCAACGCCTCCATAGAGAAATAATGGATTATATGCTTCAGCAGGTGCTTCTGCAACGGCAAGAGACGCTGCATGTGCGAAACGATTACTGTTACCTATTACAAATGTATCAAAAACATACTTAGGGTTGAGGTTAAGAGAATCAAAGGAGTCAGGATCCCTCTCTTTATTATTTGTACGAGTTATTTTAAGGTACTGCTCACTACCTGGAACCGTAAATTCCAGTTTATATTCTTGTGAGGTTATTTGTTTTAAAGCATTTATAATTAAATTTGAGTATCTAGCTTGTAGTATACCCTTAGTAAAATCATTAACTACAGACAAATACAAAGTATTTCCTTTTAACGCCACAGGTTCTAAAGGTTTAAGCCATGTGTTATGACTTACCTCTGTTAATTCAGTTTTTAGGATAGTAAGTGTTTTTTGCCACATATCCGATAAATTGTTACTCATAAAAAAGCTCCCCTCAACAAGAAAATTAGAAAAATAAAAAACATATGCACAGCTTATCCACACAAAATGTTAGTAAATAAGAAAAATAGTAAAATTAAATTGTATAAAATTTATTAACTGGGAAATTAATATTATTGTGGATAAAATTGAATGTATAGAGTAAAGGTATATAAAAATAAACTTGTCCACAAAACGAAATTTATTTTATACTAATTATTAACAACAGTAAAAAAGCAAAAATTAGGTAAAAAGAGGGGAAAATATAAAATAATCAAGTAGTTATACACATAATTATCCACACAATGTGCATAACTGTGGATTTGTTAAAAGGTTTTCCCACATATCAACAGCTTATTTAATAATACCAAAATAAAAAAGGGTTTTCAATGATATGGGCGAAATTATCCACAAGAGAACACAAAAATATTTTTTTTGTCCACAATGTTTGGAAACAATAACATCTTGACATATAAATAATGTGAAGGTATACTAAATAAGTAATTTTATTTTATTATAGAGATATAATGATCTATTTTATATAAGTGCACTTGAAGGGGGTGTTTTTCGTGAAAAGAACATATCAGCCAAAAAAAAGACAAAGAAGTAAAGAGCATGGATTTAGAAAAAGAATGAGTTCTAAAGCTGGTAGAAATGTATTAAAAAGACGTAGACTAAAAGGTAGAAAGAAGTTGACTGCATAAGGGCCGCATAAAGTGGCCTTTTTCTATAATACATTACCTATAGTCATTGTTTTGAAAGAAGGCTAGTTAATGGAAGAGTCACAAAGATTACAAAAGAATACAGATTTTAAGAAGGTATATGCAAGAGGTAAATCTTTAGCCAATTATTATATGGTTTTATTTTTTCTTAAAAACGGAAGAACCTATAACAGAGTAGGATTTTCAGCAAGTAAGAAGGTAGGAAATAGTGTAGTAAGAAATAGGGCTAGGAGATTGTTAAAAGAAAGTTTTCGTCATCATAGCGAAAATATAAAAGAAGGCTATGATATTGTGTTCCTTGCAAGATTTAATATAAAGGATGCCACTTGTAAAAAAGTAGAAAAGGCCATGTTATCAACTCTTAAAAAATCTAAATTATTGAAATAGGTGAAAAGATTGAAGGAGTTTTTAATATTTATAGTGAAGTTATATAGGAAATATATTTCACCTTTAAAAGGACCAAGCTGTAGATTTTATCCAACTTGCTCTCAGTATTCTATTGAAGCTTTAAGTAAGTATGGTTGGATTAAAGGTAGCTATTTATCACTAAAAAGAATTTTAAAATGTCATCCCTTTCATTCAGGAGGATATGACCCTTTAAAATAGTTGAATATAGGGGGTATTATATTGATCGCAACACCTATGGGTATGTTACTGAATTTTCTTTATAAAATTATTGGTAATTATGGTGTATCTATAATTGTATTTACTATACTAATCAAGCTTGTATTGCTACCTCTTACCTTTAAGCAATTACAATCAACTAAACAAATGAGCGCAATTCAACCTAAATTAAAGGAACTTCAGGAAAAATATAAAAATGATAAAGAAAAGCTTAATATGAAGATAATGGAGCTTTATAAGGAATATAAAATAAATCCTATGGCAGGATGTTTACCTTTATTAATTCAACTTCCTATCATATTCGGATTATTTTCTGTTCTAAGAGAGCCTACTAAGTATATAACTGACCCTACATTTGTAAAAGCAGTTAATGAAGGCTTCCTCTGGATACCAAATCTTAGTGAGCCGGATAAACTCATACTGCCATTAATAGCAGGTGTAACAACATATTTATCAATGAAGGCTACTACAGTTTCAGGTCCTCAAAATCAAACAATGAAAATAATGAATACGGCTATGCCAATAATGATTGTTTGGTGGGGAAGAAGTTTTCCAGCTGGTTTAACATTGTATTGGGCAGTAAGCAATACATTCCAAATGGTACAGCAGTATTTCATGCCAAAGCCTAACAAGTCTAAGGAGGAGTTAAGCTAATATGAAGTATATAGAGAAAGTTGCAAAAACAGTAGAAGATGCTTTGAATTTAGCCTTAGAAGAGTTAAATCTTACTAAGGATAAAGTAGAAGTAGAAGTATTAGAAGAACCTAGCAGAGGTATTTTTGGGTTAATAGGTACTAAACAGGCAAAAATTAAAGTAACTGTTTTAGATAGTCCAGAAGATGATGCAGTAGCTTTTTTAGAAGATGTATTCAAAACTATGAATTTAGAAGCCGAGATAAATACTAATTTAAAAGAGAATGTCTTGAATATAGAAGTAATAGGGGAAGATATGGGAGTTCTTATAGGAAGAAGAGGACAAACCCTAGATTCAATACAGTACTTAGTAAGTTTAGTAGTGAATAAAGGAAGAGAAGAATACTTAAGAATTGTGCTAGATACTGAAAATTATAGAGAAAAAAGAGAGCAAACTTTAATAAGACTAGCAAATAAGTTAGCATATAAAGTAAAGAAAACTCGTAAAAATGTTCTATTAGAGCCAATGAATCCATATGAAAGAAGAGTTATTCATTCTGCCTTACAAGGTCATCCTGAAGTTTCAACAAGAAGCCAGGGAGATGAACCCTACCGAAGAGTAGTTATAACCTGTAAATAAGGATATATTTCATAAATGACAACCCAGTGTAAATACTGGGTTTTGTTATGTTGTATTTATAGTTTGAGGTTATGTTTTATAGTAAAAATTGGTATAATAAGTAGGGAATGGAGTTAGTGGTAAGTAGTTAGTTGTTAGTGGAAAAGAATCAAGAACTAAGAGCTAAAACCGAAGGTTTTAAGAAAGAGGTGTTAAAATGTCGGAGGTTACGATTGCTGCAATTGCTACTGCACCAGGGGAAGCTGGTATAGGTATAGTGAGATTAAGCGGTGAGAAGTCATTTGAGATAGCAGAAAAAATATTTAAACCTACCAAGGGTAAAACTTTAAGAGAGTATCAAAGTAGAAGATTAACCCACGGTCATATAATAAATCCCCTAAATAATAAGGTTATAGATGAGGTTTTAATAACATATATGAAAGCTCCCTATACATATACTGCTGAAGATGTAGTGGAGATAAATTGTCATGGAGGAATTGTTCCTGTAAAAAAAATTTTAGAAATAGTTATTAAAATGGGAGCTGCTTTAGCAGAACCAGGAGAATTTACAAAAAGAGCTTTTTTAAATGGACGAATAGATTTATCTCAGGCAGAAGCAGTTATGGATATGATACAGGCAAAAACTGAAAAAGGTTTTGATATAGCTCTTAGTCAATTAGAAGGGACGCTATCCCATGAAGTAGGAGAAATAAGACATAGTATTTTAGAAATGATGGCACATATAACGGTAAGCATTGATTTTCCAGATGATGATATTGAGGAAATAACATATAAGGATTTAGAAAATAGAGCAAATAAAATACATACAAGAATAGAAAAACTTCTTAAAACTGCTGATACAGGAAGGATTATAAGAGAAGGCTTAAATACTGTTATAGTAGGTAAACCGAATGTAGGCAAGTCTTCTTTATTAAATGCCTTGCTAAGAGAATCGAGAGCTATAGTGACAGAAGTACCAGGGACTACAAGGGACATTATAGAAGAATTTGTTAGTATACAAGGTATTCCTTTAAAGATAGTTGATACTGCTGGAATTAGGGAAACTGAAGATATAGTTGAGAGAATAGGGGTAGAAAGAAGCAAGGAAATTTTTAATAAATCTGATTTGATCATATTTATTTTAAATGCGTCAGAACCTTTATCTCAAGAAGATGAAACAATAATAGAGTTGGTTAAAAATAGACAAGCCATAATTTTATTAAATAAAACTGATCTGCCAATGATTTTGGATATAAGTAAAGTTAAAGCTTTATTACCAGGAAAGCCTATAATAAAAATTTCGTTAATAGATGGTACAGGTTTAGATGAGCTGGAAAGTTCTATAGTAAATTTAGTATATGGAGGCCTTGTAAAATCAAAGGAATCTTCATTAATTACTAATGTTAGACATAAGAATGCTTTAGAACGTGCACAAAACAGTATTTATGATGCAATGGTAGCCATTAAAGATAATTTATCTCTGGACTTTGTAGAGGTGGATGTAAAAAATTGTTGGGAAAGTTTAGGAGAAATAACAGGGGAAACCCTAGAAGATGATATATTAGATAAAATATTTTCTAGTTTTTGTATTGGAAAGTAATTTAATAGATAGGAGAGTTAAGTATGTTGGAATCATTTGAATCAGGGAGATATGATGTTGTTGTAGTTGGTGCAGGTCATGCAGGCTGTGAGGCTGCCTTGGCTTCTGCTAGAATGGGATGTTCTACATTGCTCTTATCTATCAATTTAGATTCTATTGCCATGATGCCTTGTAACCCCTCTATAGGAGGTACAGGAAAGGGACATTTAGTAAGAGAAATTGATGCTTTAGGGGGAGAAATGGGCTTAAACATAGATAAGTCATTTATACAAAGTAGAATGTTAAATACTGCTAAAGGACCTGCTGTTCATTCTTTAAGAACTCAAGCTGATAAGCTAAAATATCATACTGAAATGAAGAAGGTTTTAGAGAACACGAAAAATTTAGAAGTTAAACAAGGAGAAGTAACAGATATTTTGATAGAGAATAATTGTGTAAAGGGAGTTTCTGTTAGAACAGGAGGCATATATTATTCCAAGGCTGTAATATTGGCAACTGGAACTTATTTAGGGGGAAAGATATTTATTGGAGGAGTTAGTTATGAAAGTGGACCTAATGGCTTAGCCTCTTCTAAAGAACTCACAAAGAATTTAAAAGAAATTGGTCTTAGCTTGAGGAGATTTAAAACAGGAACTCCTGCAAGGGTAGATAGCAAAACCCTAGATTTTTCAAAAATGGAGGAACAGTTAGGAGATGAAAAAATAGTTCCTTTTTCATTTATGAATGATTCTTTTGAAATAAATCAAATATCTTGTTGGCTTACATATACTAATCCAAAAACTCATGGAATAATCAACAAAAATATTCATCGATCTGCTTTATATGGCGGAGAAATTGAAGGAACAGGTCCTAGATATTGCCCTTCTATAGAAGATAAGGTGGTAAGATTTGCTGATAAAGAAAGACATCAATTATTTATAGAACCGGAAGGATTAGATACAAATGAGATGTATGTTCAAGGTATGTCTTCAAGTTTACCAGAAGATGTACAGGTAGAATTTTATCAAAGCATTTCAGGTTTAGAAAACGCTAAAATAATGAGACCTGCCTATGCCATCGAATATGATTGTATAGATCCTCTCCAATTAAATTTAACATTAGAATGTAAGGATATAGAGTATCTTTTTTCAGCTGGACAATTTAATGGTAGTTCTGGGTATGAAGAAGCGGCAGCTCAAGGATTAATTGCAGGGATAAATGCAGTTTTAAAAATTAAGGAAAAGCCACCTTTTGTGTTGGATCGCTCAGAGGCATATATAGGAGTTTTAATAGATGATTTGGCTACAAAGGGGACAAATGAGCCTTATAGAATGATGACATCAAGAGCTGAATATCGTTTGGTTTTAAGGCAAGATAATGCTGACTTAAGATTGACTCAGAAGGGATATAATATAGGTCTTGTTACAGAAGAAAGGTATAAAAAATACCTAACTAGAGAAAAACAGTTGAAGGAAGAGTTAAGCAGACTTAGAAATACTATGCTCACTCCTAAGGAAATAAATGAATTTCTTTTAAGTGTAAATAGTGCAGAAATTAAAAGTGGTATTTCATTATATGATTTACTTAAAAGACCGGAGATAACCTATGATAATTTAAAGAATGTAGATATTAATAGGCCTGAAATTAATGAAATAGCAGCTAAGCAGTGTGAGATACAAATAAAGTATGAGGGATATATAGAAAAACAGTTAAAGCAAATAGATCAGTTTAAAAAACTAGAAAACAAGAAGTTAAGTCTAGAAATAGATTATAGTTCAATTGATGGTTTAAGAATAGAGGCTAGACAAAAGCTTGATAATATAAAACCCTTATCTGTAGGACAAGCATCCAGAATATCCGGGGTTTCTCCGGCAGATATTAATGTTTTGCTTATATATCTTGAACAGCAAAGAAGAAAGAGAGAGGATACCAATGGACAGTAGAACTATTTTGTATGAAGGCGGAAAAGAGCTAGGACTTGACTTAGATGACATTCAAATTTCTCAATTGCTTAAGTATAAAGAGCTTCTTATAGAATGGAATAAAAATATTAATTTAACTGCCATTGTTGAAGAAGAGGATGTTTTAATAAAGCATTTTTTAGACTCTTTAAGCTGTATAAAAATACCCTATATAAAAAAAGGATTAAGAGCAATTGATATAGGTACAGGAGCTGGTTTCCCAGGTATTCCAATACATATTTATTATCCAGATATGCACTTAACGCTCTTAGATTCATTGCAAAAAAGGATAAAATTTTTGCAAGAAGTGTATAAGCATATAGATATAAAAAATATTCGATTTGAGCATGGAAGAGCAGAGGATTTTGGTATTGATAAAAACTATAGAGAAAAATATGATATTGCATTAGCTAGGGCAGTTGCAGGGTTAAGTGCTTTATGTGAATATTGTCTACCCTTTGTTAAAGTGGGAGGATATTTTATATGTCAAAAGGGGCCTAATGTAGAAGATGAAATAAAGGATTCTAAAAAAGCCCTAGAAGTTTTAGGAGGAGAAATAATAGAAAGAGTAGATGTAAAGCTACCGTTTAGAGACATTCATCATAATATTATTGTTATAAAAAAAATAAAACAAACTCCGACAAGATATCCCAGAAAAGCAGGAACTCCTACAAGAAAACCTCTTATATAAGTCACATTAGGATGAAATATGTAGATAAAAAAACAATGGTTTATTAAAAACAGGGAAGGAACTGCAAGTTTTTTGGCGAATTAATAGTAGAATAGTTTATAAAGGGGAAGATGAATATGAATAAAGAGCGAGAGTTAGCTGTTCTACATATACCGGTGCACGAGATAAGGCCTAATCCATACCAGCCTAGAAAAATCTTTGTTCAAGGAAATCTTGAGGAACTAAGTGAATCAATTAAATCCTATGGAGTTCTACAGCCCATAAGCGTTAGGAAAATTGGAAGTGAAGGCTATGAGTTGGTGGCTGGTGAGAGAAGGCTACGTGCTGCAAAGCTTGCCCAATTAGATACTATTCCAGCAATAGTTACAGATATGACAGATGAAGATTCTGCGGTATTGTCTCTTATTGAGAATTTACAAAGAGAGGATTTAAACTTTATAGAAGAAGCAGAAGGATACTATCATTTAATAGAGGATCATGAATTTACACAGCAAGATATTGCCCAAAAAGTGGGAAAAAATCAATCTACTATTGCAAATAAGTTAAGAATACTTAAGCTTTCAAGTAGAGTAAAAGAAAAGCTTGTAGAATATAATCTTACAGAAAGACATGCAAGAGCATTATTAAAATTGCATGATGAAGAACTGCAAATTAAGGTGTTAGAAGAAATAAGAGCAAAAGATTTGACTGTGAAAAAAACGGAGAAAGTTATTGAAAATATTTTAAATGAACTTTCTGCTCCTAAAGAAGAAGAAAAAAGGCAAAAGATTAAAAGTGCATTTAATTTTAGAATATATTTAAACACATTAAAAAACGCCTATCAAGCTATAAAACAATCAGGTTTAGATGCAGAGTATCAGCAGGTAGATAAGGGAGAGTATATAGAGGTGGTAGTAAAAATTCCCAAAAATCAATAATTCATAAAAGATTGCTATATAGCAATCTTTTTTTTATACTTTTCCTGTAATAGTTAAAATGCCTATAACTATAAATGCCATACCAGCACCATACTGTAAGTAAATAGGAGGAATATATTTTGTTATATATGTTCCTGCAATTACACCTAGTAAGGCACTAAATACTAAAGCTATGGATGCACCTATGAAAACAGCAAGCTTTGACTGAGTTTGTGTGGCAAGCAGCATGGTTTGAAGCTGAGTTTTATCTCCAAGCTCAGCTACAAATACCATACAAAAAGTAGTGAAAATAATCTTAAGCATATATATCCTCCTGGAATTGTTTGAAATAATATTACTATTGTTATATAGAGTGTAAAAGAAATACTTTTCTATATATATTCAATAAGATATATTTATATTAATAGGATTGTAAAAATGATGTATAATTTCTTAGAAGGAATAAGAACAAACTTAACGAAATTATAACTAATAATAAAGTTTAAGAGGTGAATAGGGTGGGAAAGATTATTGCGATTTTTAATCAAAAAGGTGGAGTAGGAAAAACAACTACAAATGTTAACTTAAGTGCTTGTTTGGCGTCCAGTGGAAAAAAAGTTTTGGTTGTTGATATAGATCCTCAAGGGAATTCTACCAGTGGTTTAGGAATAGATAAAACTAAACTGGAATACACAATGTATGAATTACTACTAGGTGATGTAGACCCTCATAAATGCGTTTTAGAAACCAATAGGGAAAATCTATATATTATACCATCTAGTGTTCAGTTAGCAGGAGCAGAAATTGAACTAACAGATATGGAAAAAAGAGAGTCAAGGCTAAAAGAAGCTATAATAGCTATAAAAGACGAATATGACTATATATTTGTGGATTGCCCTCCCTCTCTTGGATTACTGACAATAAATTCTCTCACTGCAGTGGAAAGTGTGTTAATACCTATACAGTGTGAGTACTATGCTCTGGAAGGAGTAAGTCAGCTGATGAATACCATAGAATTAGTAAGAAAAAGTTTGAATCCATCACTAGATATTCAAGGAGTTGTCCTTAGTATGTTCGACGGTAGAACTAACCTTTCTATACAAGTAGTAGATGAAGTTAAGAAGTATTTTAAGGGTAAGGTATATACTACTCTGATTCCTAGAAATGTTAGACTAGCTGAAGCCCCTAGTTATGGAATGTCTATTGTGGAATATGATCCAAAGTCTAAAGGTGCAGAAGCTTATTGTGAACTAGCAGAAGAATTTTTATTTTTAGAAGAGGATGTGATATAAGTGGCTAAAATACGTGGTGGGCTAGGTAAGGGCTTAAATGCTTTAATACCAGAAGGAACTGTAACCTTTAATGAAGATGATAAAGAGTTAGAAAAGGATATTATAACCATTGATATACACAAAATTAAACCTAATGAAAATCAACCTAGAAAGTTGTTTGATCAGAGTAAACTAGAATCCCTCTCAGCATCAATAAAAATTCATGGAGTAATACAACCAGTAATTGTAAGAAAGATACAAAAAGATGGATTTGAGCTTATAGCAGGAGAGAGACGTTGGAGAGCAGCTAGATTAGCTGGACTAAAAGAAATTCCTTGTATTATTAAAGAAATAGATGATAAAGCAAGAATGGAAATTGCTCTTATAGAAAATCTGCAAAGAGAAGATCTTAATCCTATAGAAGAAGGTTTGGCATATAAAGCTCTTATTGATATACATAAATTAACTCAAGAAGAAATATCCCAAGTAATAGGTAGAAGCAGACCTCATATAGCAAATACTATGAGACTTTTAAATCTACCATTAAATGTACAAAGAATGGTAAGAGATAAAGAACTTAGTGGAGGACATGGAAGGGCTTTGTTAGGAATAGATAATTTAGATATTTTATCAGAAGTAGCCCAAAAGGTAATGTTTAACCAACTTTCCGTTAGAGAGACTGAAAAGCTCGTAAGTGAAATACACAATAAAGTCTCTAAAAAAAGTGAGAAGAAGAAAAAAAATAAAGATAGTACTTTGATGTATATAGAGGATAGTCTAAAAGGAATTTTAGGGACAAAGGTGAGTATTGTTAAAGGTAGAAAAAAAGGAAAGATAGAAATAGAATATTACGGTGATGAAGAATTGGACAGGCTACTTGAAATCTTACAAAACAAATAATGTTTCACGTGAAACATAAGGAGTGAGTATGGTATGAAAAAGAAGATTTATCAGGTAGATGCTTTTACAGATAAAGTATTTGGTGGGAATCCAGCAGGGGTTGTAATTGATGCAGAAGGCTTAAGTGAAGAACAGATGAAACAAATAGCTAAAGAAATGAACCTTTCTGAAACTGCTTTTGTATTTACATCAAAAGAAAAAGACTATGATTATATTGTTAAGTTTTTTACTCCAACACAAGAGGTAGAACTGTGTGGACATGCGACTATTGCTACCTGTTATACTATTTATAGAGAACTTGTTTTGCGAAAGGAAAAGATCGAAGTTTCAGGTGGAGATTCTATTCTACCTGGAGTGGAAAAAATCATTCTCTCACTTATGGAAATGGGAGTTTCAGAAAATGATCAAATAGAAAAGGATATAAATAAAAGAAATTTGATAGTAAGACAAAAAACAAAAGCCGGAATACTTCCAGTAGAATTGAATTTTGATAATGATAGATTAGATTCAGTAATGATGACCCAAACCTCTCCTAATTTTGATAATAAATATATTGATTCTATAAGGCTGGCATCTATAATGGGATTAGATATTGACGATATAGGAATTGATGGTGCAAACGTTAAACCCCAGATTGTTTCTACGGGATTAAAAGATATAATGCTACCATTAAAAAACCTTTCTTCACTTAAAAAGATAAATCCTGATTTTAATAAATTAGAAGAATTTAGTAAAGAATTAGATGTAGTAGGAGTTCATGCTTTTACAATGAATTCTGAGGAAATAGACGCTGATTTAGCTTGTAGAAATTTTGCCCCTGCTGCTGGAATAGATGAAGAAGCAGCAACAGGAACATCGAATGGCGCACTAGGGGCATATCTTGTAAAAAATGATGTGATTTCATTAAAAGAGACAATAAAAATTATTTGCGAACAAGGCTACTATATGAATAGACCCAGCCAAATCATAGTAGAAATAAGTGGTTCGAAGGATAATATGGAAATAAAGGTAGGCGGTAAAGCAGTCGTTGTAGTGGAAGGGATTATTAATTTATAGAGCAGATGGAATATAAGATTTTTTGAAAATGAATAATATAGGGATTATGCGACGTAAACGTCGCAGGTTAAGGATAAGGTTTAGGTTAAAATCAAGAGCAAGATCCTTCGTGTTCACTCAGGATGACATTTTCGGGGACTTTTCTTCTCGCCCTGTCATCCTGAGTGTATACGAAGGATCTGTATCTTAGGGTTTAGGGTTTGTTTTTAGGGTCAAGTGAAAGATCCTTCGCATACTCTCAGGATGACATTTTTGGGGGCTTTTCTTCTCTCTCTATCATCCTGAGTGTATACGAAGGATCTGTGTTTTCATGTTTTAACCTTATCCTCAACCTCAACCTGCGTCGGTACGACGCATTTTCCCTATTATGCGTTACATCGGGATTTTAAACAGTAAAAACCGTCTCTGAATTTTCATATAAAGGAGTAAAAACATTGAAAAAACAACATTATTTTATACTTACTACTATAATATTTAGTATAATTTTTGCTATTAACATCTATCAGATAAGTAATCAAAGTAAGGGATACTATATATGCAAAGTTGAAAAGATAAGTGAAAGCGGGGAAATTACAAGAGTTGATATTTCACCTGTTTCCAGTAAGCGTTATTTTATATCAGAAATAAAGGTAAAGCATCAAATAAAATATAAATCTGATGAGATATCTATTTCAGGAATAGGACATCCACGTAAAGAGAAAAGAACACTAAAATTAGGTGAGTTAGATGAAATAGTTAGAGAATTTAAAGTAGGAGATACAATTATATTTTACCTTAAAGATAAACGCTATGATAAGAATGAATATGTTTTAGAAATTGATGGACTGGCCGTAGACCTTACCTTAGAATAAAATAAAGATAAATAATTAATTAAAGGAGAAAAGCGTTTATGAACAAGAAAAATAAATATTCAATAGGAGCATCTTTGTCGATAATAATAGGCCTCGTATTAAAATTGGCATTTGATAATTTGTTTTTTGCCATTGTTGGTTTTATTTTTTCAATAGTATTTTTTGTGAAGATGCTTAAAATACAATAAGAATTTTAAAAGCAAAAAATTAAAATAAGATTGACACACCATATGGATATATACAAAGTGATTTTTAGTAATCCTATGTTTAATAATGAGAAGGGGTAGATGTTTTGACAGAGATTTTTGAATTTATTTATGAACTTTTACTTGAAGGAATACCAGAAGGAGTTAAAAAATTAAAAGTTAAAAGAAGTTTTAAAATAGTTATAGGGATATTAGCTATAGCCATTTTTAGCATAATATTTATATGGGTGATGAAAAGGTTTGGAATTTTTGAGTAGACTTAATAAAATGAGGAGTTTAAAGAGGTGATTATTTGTATTGTGTATATATACTGACAAATTGGAGTAATACAGTTTTATATACTGGAGTTACAAATAACCTAGAACGTAGAATATATGAACATAAAAATAAATTAGTAGAAGGATTTACAGAAAAATATAATGTAGACAAATTGGTATATTTTGATTGTATTTCGGATATTAAATCAGCTATAGGGAGAGAAAAGCAAATTAAAGGATGGACTAGACAAAAGAAAAATGAGTTAATAAAAAACATAAATCCCCAATGGAAAGATTTATCTGAAGAATTTTAAAAAACTAAAGGCAAGATTTTATGTTTTTGTGTTTACAGCTATTGATTTTAGCCAGTAGCAAGTGGTTAGTAGCCATTAAGGTCAAGAGAAAGATCCTTCGCATCCGTTCATGATGACATAGAGGGTATTTCTTTGGTCTGTCATCCTGAGTGAATACGAAGGATCTTGTATCTAAGATTTCATGTTTTTTTCTTTTAACCTTCAACATTCAACATGTTGTTACGCACTATCCCCAAATTATGATAAAATGTAAATTAATTAGGAAAAACATTTATAAAATAAGGGGTTGAACAAAATTGAAAAGGAAACAAAAAATCCTTATAGGCATGACCATTATTATTTTTATTGGACTATGGTTTTCTGATGTTTTACCTAAGCAAGTTGTTAAAATGGTTGCAGGAAACTACATATCACAACAGGAAAAAGGCAAAAACTATGAACTGGACTCTGTAGAATATTCCCCTGCATATGATTGTTACTTTGCTTATTATAAAGATAAAAGAAATCCTAATGTTAATACAAGATATTGGAGTGTATTATCGGTGGTTACCATTTAATGTTTATTATGATTCTAAATATCTAGGATAGTGATTATATACTATACTTACATCTAAAACCCATTACTTAAATTATATTCTTTAAATGTTTCACGTGAAACATTTAATAAACTATTATACATTATTTGATAAATGGCATAAAATAAAAAGAGAAACTAATTGGAGGTGTGAAATGATTTATTTAGATAATGCAGCAACTACTTTTCCAAAACCAGAAAAGGTATATAAAGCCATAGATAAATGTTTAAGAGAATATGGGGCTAATCCAGGTAGGGCTGGACATAAGCTTGCCCTAGAGGCTGGAAGGTCTATTTATAGAACTAGAGAACTTGTATGTAAGCTTTTTAATATAGAAAATCCAATGCAGGTGGTATTCACATCTAATGCGACAGATTCCCTTAACCTTGCTCTCAAGGGGATACTTAAATCAGGAGATCATGTCATAACAACTAGCATGGAGCATAACTCTGTAATTAGACCAATAATAGCATTAGAAGCTATAGGAGTGGAAAATACTATAGTTCAATGTAATGAACAAGGAATTTTAGATCCTTCTAAAATAAAAGCAGCCATAAAAAGCAATACAAAATTAATAGCTATGACTCATGGGTCTAATGTATCAGGAACTATTATGCCAATAGAAGAAATAGGAAAAATAGCGAAACAATCAGGGGTGTATTTGCTAGTTGATGGCGCTCAAACTGCAGGGATTTATGAAATAGATGTTCAAAAAATGAATATTGATCTTTTGGCTCTGCCTGGACACAAGGGTTTAATGGGTCCTCAGGGAACGGGAATACTTTATATTAGGGAAGGACTTGAATTAGCTCATATGAAAGAAGGAGGTACAGGAAGTCGCTCTGAGATACTGCAACAACCGGATATAATTCCAGACAGATATGAAAGCGGAACAGTTAACACACCTGGGATAGTTGGACTTGGTGCAGGATTAGAATTTATTTTTGAAACTGGAATAGATAAAATAAGGAAACACGAAGAGGAATTGACTAGTATTTTCTTAGAAGAGTTAAAAAAGCTAAAGAAAATAAAAATATATGGGCCACAAGATGCAAAAAAGCAGGCAGCAGTTATTTCAATAAATATAGGAGAGGAAGATTCCTCTGAAATAAGTTATATCCTAGATAGTGTGTTTGATATTGGTGTTCGTTCTGGACTTCATTGTGCACCTTTAGCCCATAAAACTTTAGGTTCTTTTGAACAAGGGACAATAAGATTTAGCATAGGATTTTTTAATACAAAAGAAGATATTTATAAAGCTATAGAAGCTCTTAAAAGTATATATAAGGAATTAAACATGGTTGAGTAGGAAGCTGGTGCTACACGCATTTCAAACTTTATTTGATGGCTGTACAAATCTATAGGAGCTGTTGAAAAAATCAACTAATATGACTAGCCTTCAAGAATGTCATTCTGAGTGTAGCGAAGAATCTTAGCATTTGAACGGTGTTTAAGATTCTTCATTTCACTACGTTGCATTCAGAAAGACAAACCCAAAATCTTTTTCAACAACCTCAATGGAGTTAAAAAACTATGTGAATTAAGTTTAACTTTATAAAATAAATAGAAGAAATAGTTCTGAATAAATACTTTGGGCTATTTCTTTTTTTTTATTTCCATGAGATAATATATTTCATAGAAAACTACAAAAGGAGGAACAAAATGGAGCAAGCATTTATATTTTTAAAAGAAAATATAGAACTATTTGTATTATATGGTTTAATTTTTAATATCTTTGCACTATTAATCATAATAACTCAAGGTTATAGAATTAAAAGTTTAAACAAAAAATATTTAAATTTGTCCCAAAATGTAGAAGGTAAAAATCTTGAAGAAATCATTAATCAATATTATGAGAAGATTGAAAACGTAGATATAAAAATGAATAAAATAGAAATAAGGATTAGCACTATAGAAGAAAGATTATTAAATTGCATACAGAGAATAGGAAGTGTTAGATTTAATGCATTTGATGATATAGGTGGTGAGCAAAGCTTTTCTCTAGCACTATTAGATGAAAAAAACAATGGAATAATACTGACAAGTCTATATAGCAGATCTAGTAGTGTTTTATATGGTAAAACTGTAAAAAAAGGTAAAGCCAGCGTAACCTTATCAGTTGAAGAGCTTCAAGCCCTAGACCGAGCAAAAAATAATTCCCTAGATGAATATGCAAAAATGATATCATAGGTTGAAAATATGAGTATATGTTTTGTAGTCAATCCAATAGCTGGCAAGGGTAAAGGCAAACTAATTGCTAAAAGTATAGACTATCACATGAAGGAAATGTGTATTCCATATGACATAAGATTTACTAGTAAAAGAAAAGAAGCAGAAAGTATTTCTAAATGTGCCGCCCAGGAGGGCTTTGAAAAAATAGTTTCTGTAGGAGGAGATGGAACTATTTATGAGGTTATTAATGGGTTAATAGGTCAGAAGATAGTTTTGGGGGTAATTCCTGCTGGCACTGGAAATGACTTTGCTAGGTCTATTGGAATAGAAAGAGACTTGAAAAAAGCATTAGATACTATTGTTTATGGAGAGGAAAAGTATATAGATTGTGGTTTGGCAAATGGAAGATATTTTATAAATGTAGCAGGAGTAGGTTTTGATACGGAAATTTTACGAGAAGTAGAGAAGATTAAAAAACATTTATCTGGAAAATGGGCTTATCTAGCGGGTGTTTTTAAAACTCTTTTCCACTATAAACACAAGAAAATAGAAATTGATATAGATGGGAAAACATACAATAAAGAAATTTTACTTATGGCATTAGCCAATGGAAAATTTTATGGTGGTGGGATGAAAATATCACCCGATTCAGACTTAGAAGATGGGTATATTGATATATGTATTATACATAAAATCTCAAAACTAAGAGTACTAAGACTTTTCCCCACTATTTTTGCTGGAAAACATATTAATGTAAGAGAAGTCACCTTATATAGAGCTAAAAAAATCAAGCTAAACAGTGCTACACCTTTAGAGGTTAATCTTGATGGAGATGTAGTAGGAGTAACACCTTTGTCTATTGAGGTTGTTCCAAAGGCTATAAAAATATTAATACCTAGGAAAAAAATCCAAAAAACTTAAATTTAAAGGAATAAAAATTAGACCTACTAGTCATAATACACCTAGGAGGTGTTGATATGCCAAAGGTTGTAGCAATTCAAAATAATCTTGAACATATTGGAAAAGAGCTCGAAGCCAGAGGGTATGAAGTGGTTCATGATTCTTACGAAGGGTTTGTAGATGCAATTTTATACCATAGTGATAATAGTCACTTAGGGTATCTTAACAACTTTGATAATGTAATTGATATGGATAGAGGAGCAATGATTATTAACGCCAAGAATAAGAGTATAGAAGAAATCATTTTTTCATTAGAAAGAAGAGTTTACGATTCCCTTTTGTAAAATATTAATACCTAAAGAGCAGCCAAATAAGATGTAGGGCTGTTTTTTTTTAGAAATCACTAAAAAATCAAGCAATATTTCAGTTCATAGAAGATGCCATTCTGAGTGTAGTGAACAATCTTAGTATTTGAGCAATCTACAAGATTCTTCATTTCACTACATTGCATTCAGAATGACAAAATCAAAGACATTTCAGTGACCTTATCTTTTTTTAAGATACTTCCATAATCCATACTGTACACCTTCAGCTATTGTATCTGCCATTTTCATTACTAGATTAAGTCTAGTGTTTTGCAGGATCATATACTCCATAAATCCACCTAGATTTACTACACCTGTTATATGAATATTTCCAACAGCAGGAAGTGTTTTATTAACTCCCGCACCTGGTTTTATAGGACCATGACCTATAGTAATATATCCTACTCTATCCACCTTTCCAAGGCAGGCATCAATAGCTACAATAAAAGGCTTTGTTTTTGTTTTATAGATAGTATTTATAGTTTCTTCTAAGTTTTTGGCATGAACTGGACTTTCAAGAGTACCTTCCACGAAAACATTTGAATATCTTCTAAGTAATTTTTCAAGTTTATACCCGATTAAAGGACCTAAAGAATCCCCAGTAGATCTATCTGTACCTATGCACATAATAACTATTTCTTCGTATTGACTATAGTAGTATGTAGAAAGAAATTCATTAAAGCAGTCACTAAAAGTATAAGCAACAAGAGGCCTATTAATATCAAAAGAATGAACAGGTAATGCTGTAACTGTACTCATATTTAAAAGACCACTCCTTTCACAAGTATATAATAAGTTTTACCTAAAGATATAAATAAAATACATTTATTAAACCTGTTAATAATGTACTGTCAGTTTACAAATAATATGAAAGAAAAATTAAAATATTAGGAGTGAAAAAATGACATCAAATAAAAATATATATGATGTTATAGTGGCAGGAGCAGGACCAGCAGGCTCTACTTCAGCAAGAGAGCTATCACAAAAGGGATATAAGGTTCTTTTAATAGACAAGAAAAGTTTTCCTAGGAAAAAGACTTGTGGAGGGCTTATTCCAGTTAAAGCTCTGAGAGAATTAGATTTTACTATTCCAAGTTGTTATATTAAAAATGAAATAAATAAGCTTTCTGTATATAGTAATAAAATGAAAAACACCACATATGAGAACAAGGGAGTTATGGCTATAACTACATTAAGAGAAGAGGTAGATCATCATCTTCTTAATAGAGCGATAGCTAAAGGAGTAGAATTTTATGAGGAAACAGCCTTTGAAAAACTAAGTCATGAAAAAGAATATATTAATGTCTATACAACAAAGGGTGTATTTTCATGTATGTATGTAATTGGATGTGATGGTGTTTTTAGCAAAGTAAAAAATTATGTAGATAGTGATAAAGGTTCACAGCTTTTTAAAATGGGGTTTAGCTTAAATACAAGTATTCCATTGCCTAGCAATTGGGCAAATAATGAGTTTAAGGTATATCAAACACCAGTAATGTATACTATGGGCTGGGCTATTCCATGCAATGATCATATTAATATGGGTATTGGAGGACCATGGATTAACAACGAAAGAATTATGAAATATTTCCCTAGATTTTTAGAAGAAGCAAATGATGCAAAAATCAAAAAAAATGATTATACAACTAATGGAGGCTTTTTACCAGCTGGAGGATTATATCGTAAGATATATAAGGATGGTATAATCCTTGCAGGCGATGCAGGAGGATTTGTTGATCCACTTACAGGTGAGGGTTTTTATTATGCCATTAGAAGTGGAAAAATAGCTGCTAATCAAATAATAAAAGGAGAGCCCCATAAGTACGAAAAAATTTGCTATTCTGAGTTTAATTCAGTTTTGCGTAAATCATTAGCAAAAAATCTTTTAGGAATAAATAAAATATATAGTAAGAATCCCTTTTTAAGGCAAAAATTATGTGAATCATTTTCAAATACAATGCATTAATTTTTTAAGAAAGTAGCTTAGGTTACTTTCTTTATTTTTTTCTTAAAAAATAAAATAGTTGAAATATTTTCAAATATACTGAAAATAGTTTATAATATTACGAACAAGATAAAATAGATAAATAAGGAGAAAAAAATGGAATCTATAAATATTGAACTTAAAGATAGGGGATATCCTATAAATATAGGAAATGGGGCATTGAATAATATAGCAAATCAATTAAATGATAAAATAAAGTGGATGATTATTACAGACGAAAATGTAGATAAGATATATGGGGAGAAATTAGAAAAAGAGCTATCTAATTATAATATTTTAAAATATATAGTAGCTCCTGGGGAGGAAAGTAAGACTCCTTATGTATATATTGACATAATTACAGAGTTGCTAAAACATAATTTTACTAGAAATGATCAAATTATTGCTCTAGGTGGAGGCGTAATAGGAGATTTAGCAGGATTTTGTGCAGCTACGTATATGAGAGGCATTTCCTTTGTCCAAATTCCTACTACCCTACTAGCCCAAGTAGATAGCAGTGTAGGAGGAAAAACAGGAGTTAATTTACCTGAGGCAAAAAATATTGTAGGGGCTTTTCATCAGCCCAATTTAGTTATAGCAGATACAGCATTACTAAAAACATTACCTAAAAGGGAGATTGTTTCAGGTTTGGGTGAGGTAATAAAGTATGGTATTATTGAGGACTATGATTTTTTTAAATATACTCATAAGTATTTAAAAGAGATATTAGATGTAGATCAGAGTATTATTCCTTATATAGTTAAAATGTGCTGTAAAATAAAAGCACGTATAGTTAGTGAAGATGAAAAAGAAATAGGGCTTAGAAAAAATTTAAACTTTGGACATACCATTGGACATGCTATTGAGACTGCTACAAAATATAAAAAATATACTCATGGTCAGGCAGTAATAATAGGAATGTACTATGAATCAAAAATAGCTAAAAGTATGGGATTAATAGATGATGATTATCTAAATGAAATATCTGCTTGCTTAAAAGAGACAAGAGTACCCTTAGGATTGGATTCTTTCTCTAAAGAAGAGCTTATTAAAATAATGGGAAGGGATAAAAAAAATAAAGATAGTAAGATATCTTTTATACTACCTGTAGGTAAAGGAAAAGTAAGAGAATTTTTAATATCAGAAGTAAATTTATTAGATATACTTACTAAAATTATGGAAGGATAATTCATATGAATACAATGATAAAGGGCAATACAAAATTATACTGTGTTATAGGAAATCCTATAGAACATAGTATTTCTCCACAGATACATAATAGTATTTTTGAAAAGCTAGAAAATAATAGTATCTATCTACCTTTAAATATTAAAAGGGAGAATCTTCAAGAGTCAGTGGGGGTATTTAAAAATAGCTTTAAGGGATTCAATGTGACCATACCTCATAAACAAGATATAATTAATTATTTAGATGAGTTAGATGAGCAAGCAAGTATTTATGGAGCTGTAAATACAGTAAAAGTTCAGGATGGAAGATTAATAGGATATAATACTGATGGCTACGGCTTTAGTAAAGGGTTAGAAATAAACAATATAGATGTTAAGGAAAAGAGCATACTACTTTTGGGAGCAGGAGGAGCTGCTAGAGTTGTAGCCTATGAGTTAATAAATAAGGGTGCAAGCTTAACCATAGCTACACGAGATGAAAAAAAGGCTAAAAACTTAATAAAGGATTTGGAAAACATATTTGGAAAAAATAGTAGCTCATATGAAGATATAAATAAGGTGAAGGCTGGTTATTTTGGTATTGTGAATGCTACTCCAGTGGGAATGGCCCCTCAAGTGGATGCTATACCTATAAATGAAGATGTTCTTAAAGGGACAGAGTTTGTTTTTGATTTAATATACAATCCTTACAAAACTAAACTAATAGAGGTTGGAGAAAGCTATGGAGCAAAAGGAATCAATGGTATGGTTATGTTATTTTACCAAGCAGTTAGAGCTCAAGAAATATGGAAAGGCTATACATTAGAAGATAGTAAAACGCTACCTATATATGAAGAAGTGGAAAAATATCTTAAAACAATTTAAAGTTGGGAAGGGATAATATGAATATACTGGTAATACATGGCCCAAATCTAAATTTATTAGGAAATAGAGAAAAAAATATTTATGGGGAAAAAACCTTAGAATTTATTAATAAAGAAATAGAAAAGGAAGCTACTAAATTCAATGCTAAAGTAAAAGGGGTTCAGTCTAATCATGAAGGAGAAATTATTGATATAATACATAAGGCTGTAGGGGAATTTGACTATATAATTATAAATCCAGGAGCTTATACTCACTATAGCTATGCAATTAGAGATGCCATAGCAGGGGTAAGTATACCTACTATTGAAGTACATCTTAGTAATGTTCACGGGCGGGAGGAGTTCAGGAGTAAATCTGTTATAGCTCCTGTGTGTATTGGTCAAATTGCTGGATTTTCTGATGATTCGTATTTATTAGCATTAAAGTATATATTAAAGGATAGGTAAGGAGATTATAAATGAAGGATTTAGATACATTGAGAAAAGAGATAGATCAGTACGATAAAGAGATAGTAAAGTATTATGAAAAAAGAATGACGGCAGTTTTGGATGTGTTGGCTTTTAAGAGAAAGGAAAAAATTTCTGTTTTTCAAGAGGGCAGAGAAAAGAAGGTTTTAGATAAGGTGGTTGAAAATTTAAAAAATAAGAGCTTTGAAGAAGAGACAAAACTTTTATATAAAGAAATAATGCGCATTAGCAGAAAACGTCAATCAAAGGAATTATTTCCCTATAATATTGTTCTTATTGGGTTTATGGGTACAGGAAAGACCTCTATAAGTAAAGTACTCTCACAATTATTAGAAATGGAATATATAGACACAGATTCTATGATTGAAAAAAAAATGAATATGTGTATAGGGGAAATATTTGATAGGTATGGTGAAGAAAAGTTCCGTGAAGTAGAAACAGAAATTATTGAGGAAGTAATGAAAGAAAAACACAAGATTATCTCCTGCGGTGGAGGAGTACTCCTAAAAGAAGAAAATATAAGTTTTTTAAAGAAAAACGGGAAAATTGTTTTGTTAGAAACTTCAGCTGAGGTTATATATCAAAGATTGAAGAATGACGAAACCAGACCTCTTTTGAGAAATAATATGTCACAAGAGCATATAGGAAATATGTTAGAGAAAAGAAAGAAAGTATATATTTCAGCCAGTGATATTAAGGTCAAAACAGATGATAAAGATATAAATGATATTACCATGGAAATTATAGATAAGTTACTGAGTATATAAATTTCCCAGGCAATAGACACAGTTTAGGGAAAGTGCGACGTAAACGTCGCAGGTTAAGGTTGAGGTTTAGGTTAAAACATAATGGTACGTGTGTAGGGGGGGATGCCCACATCACCCCGCGGGGATATACGCATTCCCGGGTCGATGTGGGCATCAACCACTACACCAGACAACGGTAGGGGCGACCTGTGGTCGCCAGGATTGAATGCCAAAACCAAGGCGACCACAGGTCGCCCCTACAGGATATGTTTATGAATATCCGTGCCATGTGTCAAACCAGTCTTTGCTCTTGATTTTAACCTTATCCTCAACCTCAACCTATGCGTCGGTACGTCGCATAATCCCTAAAATGCGACGTAAAAAGGTAGCACATTGTGCTACCTTTTTATAAATTACTTTTTATTATTTCATATACCTTATCCGACAATCCATTTTCCTCTTCTTTAGTCAATCCCTTGGTATAGATAGGGTCACCTACTGTTATTTTTACATTGGCGGGTTTGATTTTTCCGTTGTTAGCTTCCATGATGTTATATGAACCACTTATAGTGACAGGAACTATAGGGACACCAGCTTTTGTTGCTAAACGTAGACTGCCTTTTTTAAAATCCTGCATAGTAGGACCTTTGCTTCTAGTGCCTTCAGGGAATATTACCATGGAATGGCCGCTTTTTAGTATTTCTATCCCTTCATTAATTGTTTTTAAAGACTGTCTCGGATTATTTCTATCTATAAATACACACTTTCCTACCTTCATCCAACTACTTATTAGCGGAAGATTTGCAAGCTCAATTTTAGCTATATAACTTTTAGGTTTATTTACAAAACCCATTATTAAAGGAATATCAAAGTTACTTTGGTGATTGCTGACAAATAACACGGGTCCAGCAGGTATTTTTTCTAAGTCTAAAATATCAATGGTTGAGCCTGTTCGTTTTACTAGACCATTACCTACTCTATAGGCTGTATTAAATATAAAGTTATACATCTTGTCATTTATTTCAACCTTTTCCATTCGTTGTGCTTTTTTCAAGGAAGGGAATAAATATAAAAGATTTGATATAAGATAAATACCTATATTAATAGTTCTAAACAAAACACATACCGTTACATAAAATCTACTAAAATCTAATATTTAGAGATTTATTCCTTATTCAACGCAACCTGTTTTGTCATAAGACTACTCCAGTTTGATATGTTGCTCCAAAGGCTTAAATTCCTGTGTAACGAACAGTACATATCAGCATTATCTTGAATGTGATATTATGCTGATTTCTCATATCTTGAAAGATTTATTGACGCATTTTTATCCCTATCAATTTTATAGTTGCATGATGGACAGATAAAAACTCTATCTTTAAGTTTTAAATCTTTCTTGATTTCGCCACAGCATGAACAAGTTTTGCTTGATGGATAAAACCTATCTGCTTTCACAAATTCAATGCCATTAAATTTACTTTTGTATTCTAAAATACTAATAAATTTATGAAAACATTGCTCCTGAGTAGCCTTCGATAAGTGTTTATTTTTCATCATGCCTGCTACATTCAAATCCTCAACTACTATCCTTGACGGTTTGGTTTTCACTATCTCCGTAGTTGTTTGATGAATATAATTTAAGCGTATATTTGAAAGCCTTCTTTGAATAAGGTTTATTTCTTGTTCAAGGTTTTTAATGTTATTAGTTTTAGTAAATTTATAACGGTTTTCACCTACCTTTCCTATTTGGATTTTATTTTCTTCATATTTCCTTGAAACTTGTTTTTGTTTTCTTTTTAATTTCTTTTTTAGTCTTTTGACTTCTTTAGTTTTATTAATATTTTTAAATGGTTGATCTATATTGCTAACTATTGCTAAATCTTTAAGTCCAAGATCAATTCCAATTGATATATCTGTATTTTCTACTATTGGCTCTATTTCTTCTACTCCAACTGATATATACCAATATTTACCATTGTTTGTCACTCTCGGATTTGTATATTTAACTCCAATAGGTATCCTACCTATTTCAGCAATTTCAACCCAACCAACTTTTTCAATTAATACCTTATCTTCTCTAACTTTTAATTTATCAGTATCATTGTAAAATGATATGTTAGATTTTTTTCTACTCTTAAATCTTGGAAAATCTTCAAAATCTCTAAAAGTTAAATCTTTGCCACTTTTAATTGCTGATTTTCTATACCTATAACCTTTATTTTTACTTTCTTCATGAAATCTATCAATTGCCTTACAAATATCTTTAACTGCTTGTTTAGCCACATTATTACTCACTTCATAAAGCCACTCGCATTCTTTAGTTTGCTTTAATTTTGTTAGTTCTTTTCTCAATATGCCATCAGAAATTTTATTTAACTTACCTGTATTTTGAAAGTGTTCAATTTGTTTGTTTAAAGCCCAATTAAAAACATACCTTGCTGTTGCTGCTGACTTCCAAAGTTGCTTTTCTTGTTCTACATTAGGCAGTATTCTAACTTTCTTCGCCAGTATCACTTTCTAACAACTCCTTAATCATTTTCTTTGCTTTATTTGCTCTTTTGCCTTGAAGCCTACAACTAAAAACTGTAACAATTTGAATTAAATCTTCTACTAATTCCTGTTCTTCTGTTTTTTCAGTATTGTCTATTATTTCAATAGTAGTTCCATATTTATTACATAAATTTTCTATGATTTCAAAACCAAATCTTAATAATCTATCTTTATATAGACTTACTATCTTTTCAACTTCTGAATTAGTTATCATATCAATTAATTGATTTAACCCTTTTTTATTGTAGTTTATACCACTACCTATATCAGTAATAATTTCAAAAGAATAACCTTTAGCAATCATATAAGTTTTTACATTATCAATTTGTCTTAGAAGGTCATCCTTTTGTTTATTACTTGATACCCTACAATATCCAATTACCTTGTTGGTTTTAATTTTAATGCCTTTAATACCTAAAAAATGATTAAGTTGTTCTTGTGAATAATATCTTGTGTCACCATCAGTTGTATGGTTTGGTTTCAAACTTCCGTTTTTATCGCAATTTCTTAAAGTTTGAATTGACTTGCCTATTTTTTCTGCAAAATCTCCTATTGAGTAATATTTCATAATTATCACCTCGATAAGAGGTTAATATAAAATCTATAAATATTCTATGAATATTCAATATATTTTTATATATTTTTATGGATTTACTTTAACAGTTACTTCCCTCCTTGTAGTCTTATGAAATAATAATACCACAGTAAAAATGTTTTTGGTAGAGTGAACTCAGGATCAACCAGGGGTAAGTGGTCTTTAACTGTCCCTTTGGTTGCGTCAAATTAGATATTTTTGGAAAGAATAGAAGATATAATTTGTTGCAAAGATATAATTTTGCATATATAATATATTTAGACATTTAGATATTTATCTAAATATATAATATAAGAGGTGGTATAAATTGAATGATATATTTAAAGCTTTGGCAGACCCAACAAGAAGAAAAATATTAAAGATGTTAAGAGAAGAGGATTTAACTGCTGGGGAGATAGCAGAAGAATTTAATATTAGCAAGCCTTCAATAAGTCATCATTTAAGCTTACTGAAGCAGGCAGAGTTAGTCTTAAGTGAAAAACAAGGTCAAAATGTATTGTATTCTCTAAATACAACTATATTTCAAGATGTAGTACAATTTTTTTATGATCTACAAGAAAGGAGAAATCAATAATGAAAATAAGTAAATGGCTAATGATTTTAATAGGTATATCAATACTTGGAACAGTCATAATTTATCCAAATCTACCACAACAAGTTCCAACTCACTGGAATTTTAAAGGAGAAATAGATGGATATCAATCAAAGCCATGGGTGTTCTTTATGGCAATACTCCCAATGTTGTTATATTTACTAATGATTTTTATACCAAGAATAGATCCTAAAAAAGCCTCATATACAAAACATAAAAACGCATATCAAATTGTGCAAAGCTTAGTGGTATTATTACTCATAGGACTACACTGGATAGCTAATTTTGCAGCATTAGATTATGATATTAATGTGGGTTTTGTAGTTAGAATTATGATAGGGATAGTATTTATTGTTATAGGAAACTATTCTGCTCAGATTCGTCAAAATTACTTTTTTGGTATAAGAACACCTTGGGCACTAGCAAATGAACAGGTATGGAAAAAAACTCAAAGAGCAGGGGGATATGCCTTTATTGCAATGGGAATTATTATGATGCTTTCAACACTACTACCTAGTAGATTATCTGGAATTGTGCTAATGGCAAATATATTTATAGGTATTGGATTTGTTTATTTATACTCATATTTAGTTTATAAAAAGATTTCAAAATAATAAAGAACCTGACCATTTAATAAGTTTATTTCATGGTCAGGTCTTTTTCATAGTTAATACTTTCTTTTCAATTTGTACAATAATAGGTCGCCATTTTTCATAAGTACTATGCCAGATATAACTAAAACCATGCCAAAACCTTGACTAAGATTTAAGGTCTCATTAAAAAAGATATACCCTAAAATTGCAGCAGAGGGAATTTCGATATTCGATACAACAGATGTTCTTACTGCACCTATTGATTTTACAGCAATGTATAGTAATATATTAGGAGGAACCTGACAAATAAATGCTAAGCCAGTAACAATGAGTAATTGTTGTCCAGTTATTCCAGTTTGGATTAATTGAACAGGAGGTTTAATTATTAAATAACCTACAAGAGCAAAGCTTGTAGAATAAGTAATAAATACTAATGGAGGAATACTTTTATCAACTTTTTCAAGTAACATACTAAATAGTGCACAAAGAAAAGCCGCACTGAATCCAAACATTACACCTTTGGTAGATATAGTTATATTAGTATTAAAAATATTTAAAACTAGTATACAACCTATAAATGCTATAAAAAGAGATAGCAAAGTTAACCTAGATAGTTTTTGTTTTAAAAATAAAGAGGTAAATAAGGCAAGTATTATAGGATAAGTATAGAAAATAATAGTAGCAATTGAAATATCTAGGTATTTAAAGGTTTGATAATAAAAGAAATTCATTAAACTTGAGAAAAAGGCACCTAAGAAAAAGAGTCTAATTAGATTTTCTCTGTTTAATTTCATAGTGTTTGGATGTTTTGCAAATGTTATAATCCATAGTATGGGGACTGAAATCAAATGTTGAACTATTAATAGATTAAGTGATTCTAGACCTGTTTGTTGAGCTAATTTTACAAATAGACCGGAGCTTCCAAAAGATAAAGCTGCCAATCCTGCTGATAAATAACCTTTGGTGGTTTCGCTATATATAGTGTTATGCATATTCATTCTCCTAAATTATTTGCTATGTTTATGACATTAATTCTATATGAGTTTTATAATATTCGCAATAAAATAAGGGTATTATAATATGGTAAAAGTCTAGGAGGTAGGGCTATGACATATTTACTTTTAGTATTAGGTTTTGTTGCACTTATAAAAGGAGCTGACTATTTTGTAGAAGGGGCATCTGGGATAGCAAAGATATTTAAAATACCACCTATACTAATAGGGCTAACTATTGTTGCTTTTGGGACAAGTGCCCCTGAGGCAGCAGTCAGCATAAAAGCTGCAATAGATGGAAATAATGGTATAGCTTTAGGCAATGTAGTGGGAAGTAATATATTAAATATATCACTGATAGTTGGAATAACTTCCTTTATATTTCCATTAAAGGTTGAAAGACAAACAGTAATAAAAGAGATTCCTTTTACACTGTTGGCAAGCATAGCTTTATTTATACTAATAATTGATATAAAGCTTCAAGGTTCTTCATCAAATGTTCTTTCAAGAGGTGATGGACTCATTTTGTTATGTTTTTTTTCTATATTTCTTTACTATCTTTTTGAGGTGGCAATAAACAGTAGAGAAAAGATTTCAAGGGAAGATACTGTTATTTCTATGAAAACAGGAAGGTGCGCTATATTTGCTATAGGAGGACTTATAGGAATTATTTTAGGTGGAAATTTAGTTGTTAAAAGCAGTACTACTATTGCATACTCCCTGGGTATGAGTGAAACCTTAGTGGGGCTAACTATTGTAGCCCTAGGTACATCATTACCAGAGCTTATAACATGTGTTACTGCTGCACTTAAAAAGCATAGTGATATAGCTGTAGGAAATATTGTAGGAAGTAATATATTTAATATATTATTTGTACTAGGATCTTCGTCTATAATTTCACCTTTACCGGTGGAAAGTAAAATATATGCAGATATGTCATTTATGTTGATATATACTTTCGTGCTTTTTATATTCTCAAGAACACATCATAAGATATCGAGATTAGAAGGAGCAATTTTAATACTTAGCTATATAGTCTATACAGTATATATAATAATAAGAAATTAATCAAAACTAATAATACTGTCTTTTTAAAAAAAGATAATAAAGCTTTTAAAAGATAGAGAACCACTGAATAAATAGAGGTCACTGAAAAAGTTCTTGTTTTTGTCATTCTGAATGCAATGTAGTGAAATTAAGAATCTTAAACACCACTCAAATACCAAGATTCTTTGCTGCAATCAGAATGACATTTTAAGGGACTTTTCATATTTTTTGAACTTTTAATGATCTCAAATAGTATGTGTTTTTTTGTGCTATATCATTTTGTGATAGATATATGTATAATTAATTAAGAACTTTATTATAAAAGAACGGGACTGAAAACAAATAGAAGGAATTTAGAGATATTGGTAGAATTTTAACATAACTATATAAATAGTTTGAGGTGACGAATATGATAGAAAAATTGCAAATTGAACTATTGAAACAAAAAATATTTTTTGAAAATATAATGTCTGGAATGAAGGATTGGGTAAGAGTAGTTGACATTAACAATAGAGTTATTTTTATGAATAAGCCCATGAAGGAGCAGCTTGGAAATAACGAGGGGAAAGCATGCCATATTGCCTTGGGTAAAAACTCGCCTTGTGAAAACTGTATTAAAAATAAAACTATATTTGAAGATAAAGTAATAATTAAAGAAGAGATTGTAGATGGAAGAATATACTCGGTAATTAGTTCACCTATGAAAGATGAAAAAGATAAAGTTACGTCTGTTGTTGAGGTTTTCAGGGATATAACAGAGGAAAAGAAAATGGAATCACGGCTTCTTCAACAAAATAGTAAGATGAAAAATGATTTAAACTTTGCAAAACAGCTACAGCATAAAATTCTTCCTGAAAATAAGGTTTACTATAATGCTCTTAAGATAGAATCTTTATATCTTCCTAGTGAAATTCTTGGTGGCGATGTGTATGATGTAATAGAAATTGATAAGGATAATATAGGCATATATATTGCAGATGTGTCAGGTCATGGAGTTACCTCCTCAATGATGACAATGTTTATTAGACAAACCTTAAAGAATCTGGATAGGGATGCAACAGATCCAGAAATAACACTTAAATATTTGTCTCGTAGATACAGAGAGCTAAATATAGATGATCAATATTATATTACAATATTTTATGGAGTCTATAATAAATCAAATAAACTATTTACATACTCAAATGCAGGACATAATTGTATGCCTATAATCATTGGCAAGAATGAGGTAACTGAGATAAAACAGCCAGGTTTACCTATATGTAGTATAGTTGATGAAGATGGATACAAAAAAAGAACTATTAAGCTGGACAAGGGTGACAAAATTTTATATTATACAGATGGTATAACAGAAGCTCGTAATATTAAAAGTGAATTTTTTGGAAATGAAAATATCATGGAGCTTTGTAGAAGCAATAAGGACAAGGATATAAAGGATCTACTTAAGATAATTATTGATAAAGTAAATACCTTTTCAGGAGAAAATATTCAAGATGATATAGCAATTATGATTGGAGAAATTGTTTAATATAAGAATAATATGTATATAAGAGTTAGAAAAACTAGCTCTTGTTTTTTATATGGAAGTGGAGGATAAGAATGACAAAAATAATTAATCCAAGACGTTTTATTATAAGCACAATATTAGTTATTCTAATCCTAGGAATAGTAGTATATAAGCTTTATAATATAGGCAGCACCTATTTTGGCCAGGGAAACTCTCTATATCAAAAAACATCAACTATAGCCGTTGAACAAAATAAAGATATAGAAAATAATCTAGTAACAATATCTTATAAAGACATGGTAGTAACGTACTATAATAATAGTCTTAGAGCATATAGCAAAGAGGGAGAAGAAAAATGGAGTTTAGGTCAAAAAATCGCTAAACCAGGGTTGAATAGTAGTGAAGAGTGGATATATTTATTCGACTATGAAGCTGGATTTGTAAATGCTATAAACCAAGGTGGTGAAATTACCTGGACAATAGATATAGGACAACCTATCGAGGCTTTTGTGTCTAGTAATACTAATATATCTATGGTCATACAAGGGGAAAAAGGTAAGAATATCTTACTTTTTGATAAAGAGGGCAAGAAGATTAGCACAATTCAAATTAAGAGCGGTACTATTATGGACATGGCTATTACTTATGATGGTGAGCTGGTGGCAGTATCTTTATTATCAACAGAAAATAATGTTATAGAAAATAATATAATATTATACTCTAAGGAAGGTAAGCTACTTGGTGGAAATAAATACGATGATATAATAGGAAATATGTTTTTTAGTAAAGATAATCGAATTTTAAGTGTTGGAGTTGAAAATATAATTGCCTTTCATAAGGAAAATGGGTTACTTTGGAAAAACAAGACTCTAGATTCAATAAATAAATTGGCATGGAATGGAGAAAGGTTTTTATCAATAAATTATGTAAATAATAAAAATTCTATTTTAGATATGAAACCCAAAAGTTATATTTCCATTATTGATATAGATGGAAAAGAGTTGACTCAGGTATCAATAAATGATATTACAATAGATATGGATTTTTTAGGGGACAAGGTAGTAGCTGCTGGTGAAAGAACTCTTTACTTTGTCAATAATAATGCAGAAAAAGTTCAAGAAAAAAAGATAAATAAGGACATAAGAGAAGTACAGTTTATAAGTGAAAGCCAGCTAATAGTCATAACGGAGGATAGTATAGAAATATTTAGTATAGAATAAGGTTTTAAGGGGGAGTAATCTTTATGGGTTGGATGGACTTAACAGTGGCAGTTTTATTGATTGTCAGTATTATTAGAGGTTGGACCAGAGGTTTTATTCTAACTGTATTTCATATGGTGGGTTTTATTTTATCCTGGATTATTGCTAAGACGTATTATAAACTTTTATCTATGTATATAATTGTAAATACAGATCTTTTACCTACCTTTCAAAACTTAATAAATAAAAGACTTAAGAATTCAGCCGGTGAAGAAGAAATTGTAGGGGGAGCTATTACAGATTATAATATATATGAAGTACTAAAGCTTCCTAAAACAATTGAAGAGTTAATGAAGAGTGAAAATGTTATAATGGATTATGGAAATAAGGCTGCAGGAGGGATATATCAGTATATGTCTCAAGTATTTGCCCAAATGTTTATAGATCTAGTTAGTTTTTTTATTATGTTTTTGGTTGTGAAACTGATTATAACGATTATTGCTCATGTACTAGATGGTGTAGTAAAGCTTCCTTTATTGAGGGAGTTCAATCGCCTTGGTGGTGGAATTGTGGGAGGAATAAAAGGTTTGTTAATTGTTTTTATTATTTTGGCACTTTTAATACCTTTTGTTACAATAACTAATAATCATGTGATTATGGAAGGACTAGAAAAATCAAGGCTTGCAAAATATATATATGACAATAATCCCATAATAAGTATACTTGAAGCTAGTTTGCCACTAGGAAAATCCAGTACATAGATAAAATATATAGAATTATATACAAATTGTATAAGATGATTACTCTAAATAGATATATAATAAGACTTAGAAAAAACTTATATGGAGGGATAATATGGAAAAACAAGTTGATGCTCGTGGTTTAAGTTGCCCCAGACCTGTTATTGAAACAAAAAAGATATTAGATCAACTAAATGGAGGAAGTGTTACTACTATAGTTGATAACCAAATAGCAGTAGAGAATGTATCTAAGCTTGCTAAAAATATGGATTGTGATGTTAAAGTAGAAGAGATAGAAGGAAATTACTATATTAACATTTATAAGGGTGTAGGGGTTAGAGATATTCATGTAGAAAGCACCGTAAAAAAGGATGTGGCAATTTTAATAGGCTCAGATGTAATGGGGGAAGGGTCTAGGGAGCTAGGTAAAGTTCTAATGAAAGGATTTATATATACTTTAACTGAAGATAAGCCATACCCTAAGGCTATTTTATTTGTTAATAGTGCAGTTTACCTTACAACAGAAGGCTCAGAGGTAATAGAGTATCTTAGAGTTTTAGAAACAGAAGGTGTTGAGATTCTTTCATGTGGAACCTGTCTAGATTACTATAACCTTAAAAACAAGCTATTAGTTGGAGGAGTAAGTAATATGTACACAATAGTTGAAAAAATCAACGGAGCAAAAAATACAATTAGAATATAGAAGGGAACAAAGTATGTTTGAAAAAGAATTTTATGTTATTGTATTCGACTCTACCCATTATGCAATCCAAACTGAAAAAAGATTAAAAGAAAAATTTCAAATCCAAACAATCCCAACTCCAAGAGAAATTACAGCTAGTTGTGGTTTGTCCATTAAATTTAGTGTGGATCAGTTTGATTTAATGATGGATGAGTTAAATACAAATATAGAATCAAAGTTTAAAGTTTTTAAGATAGAAAAAAAGGGTAGCAGTAAAAATGTTGTAAAAGTAATGTAAGGGGGAAGATTTTTTGTTAAACTTATATACAGACATAGGTGAAAAAGTAAAAGAAGCATTTACGCTATATACTAACCCTGAACGCTTAGCTGACTATTCGGGAAATATAGTAAAAGTTGTTTTAATTATTATCGCAACAACAATGGCTGTTCGATTTGCTAGTATGGTAGTGGATAAATTTTTTGCTAATAGAGAAAAATTTAAAATGATTGGTGAAGAAAAAAGATATAATACTTTAAAGGGTATTATAAATAGTATTACAAGATATACTATTTATTTTATAGGAATTACACCTATTTTAGAGATTGTGGGGATTAATGTCTCCTCACTTTTAGCTGCGGCAGGTATAGGTGGTTTGGCTATAGGTTTTGGAGCTCAAAACCTTGTAAAAGATGTTATTACAGGTTTTTTTATTCTCCTAGAAGGGCAATTTCAAATAGGAGATTATATAGAAACTGGAGATAAGTCCGGAATAGTTGAAGAAATGACTTTAAGAGTTACTAAAATTAGAGCTTTTAATGGGGATATTCATATAGTACCTAATGGCTTTGTTGATAAAGTTACAAATAAGAGTACTGGAAATATGCGAGCTTGGGTAGATATAAGCATTGCTTACGAAGAGAATATAGATAATGCAATGAAGGTATTAGAACAAGCATGCAAAGAAATAGCCGCAGAAAGTGATAAAATAGTAGAAGGACCTACACCTTTAGGCGTTACAAGTTTTGGAGGTTCGGATGTAGTTTTATCTATAGTAGCTAGAACTGTAGCTATGGAGCAATGGGGAGTTGAAAGATTAATAAGAAAAAGAGCAAAAGAGGCCCTAGATAAAAATGGAATAGAAATACCATATCCACATAGAGTGATTATGCAAAAATAAGGCAACCAGAGGGACGGTTCTCGAACGGCAACCAAGGGGACGGTTGCTGTTTTGGTTATCCCCTGATCAATTGAGGAGTGAGAATATGCCTATGGATTTACGTTTAGGGGATGTAGTTGAGGTAAAGAAAAGTCATCCCTGTGGGAGTAATAAGTTTGAAATTATGAGGACTGGAATGGATTTTCGTATTCGCTGTCTTGGTTGCGATAAACAGGTATGGATTCCAAGAGTAAAATTTGAAAAGCGTGTACGAAAAATACTTGAAAGAAAAGAAGAATAGTGATGCTTGCATAATTAATCTATAACTGTTATAATACTATGATGTGAGAATGTACTCTCTGCCCTGTAAAAAAAAGCAGGGCCGAATCAGTCCATAGGGAGGTGAAAATATGAGAAAATATGAAGTAATGTTCATATTAAAACCAAATCTTGAAGAAGAAACAAGAAATGAATTAATTGAAAAATTCAAGGCTATCGTCTTAACTGACGGAGAAATTGAAAAGGTTGAAGAATGGGGTAACAGAAAGTTGGCTTATGAGATAAATAAGTTAAATGACGGTTATTACGTTTTAATGAACTTCAAGTCTGGTGTAGATGTTCCGAAAGAGTTAGACAGGAATTTCAAAATTTCTGATAACATAATCAGACATCTTATTGTAAACCTTGAAGAAAAATAAATTTTAAGGTAGGGTGGTATTTTATGAATCAGGTAGTATTAATCGGAAGATTGACAAAAGACCCTGAGCTTCGATTTACCGCTGGCAGCGGGAAGGCCGTAGCCACCTTTACAGTAGCTGTAAACAGACCATTTTCAAAAGAAAACGAAGCAGATTTTTTTAGAGTAGTTGTTTGGGGAAAACAAGGTGAGAACTGCGCTAATTACTTAGCTAAGGGAAGACTTGTGGGTATTCAAGGAAGAATACAAAATAATAATTACGAAACTCAGAGTGGAGAAAAAAGATATACAACTGAGGTAGTAGGCGAGAGAGTAGAGTTTCTTGATAGAGGGAATAAAAGTGACCAAGATAGGGATAATAGTGGTTCATATTCCAATCCTCCAGGCTTTCAGTCAATAGACGAAGAAGACCCGGACATTCCATTCTAAAAAGAAGGAGGGATAATTAAGATGATAAAGAAAAGACGTGGACGTAAGAAAAAAGTATGTAATTTCTGTGTTGATAAAGCAACTCATATAGATTACAAGGATATCAGAAAACTAGGAAAGTATGTAACTGAAAGAGGTAAGATACTTCCAAGAAGAATAACTGGTACTTGTGCAACTCATCAAAGATCATTAACATCTGCGATAAAAAAATCAAGAATAATTGCTTTATTACCATATTCAGCAGATTAATTTTAACGAGAAGTGAGAAATCACTTCTCTTTTTATATATGTAGAATAAATTATATACAACACATCTCAAAAAGAATGTTTTGTTTTTAACAAAAAGTCTTGTGTAATGAAGTTAAAAGTTGTATTATATAGTTAGAATCTGATCAGTGAATTTATTCCCTGAAAGGATATTTAAGGAATCTAATTGCAAGGAATTTCTTAGCAAAAGGGAGGGAAAAAGCACTTTTATAATATTTTCTTTCCTGCGGGAAAGATTTTTTATTTATTAAAATAATTTAAAGGGGTGTATTAGATGAATATTTCAACAAAAAATATAACGAGAACAGGGGTATTGCTAGCATTAACCTTGGCAGTACAATTATTAAAACTTCCCCAGCTTGCTACGGGTATTGGAGTAAATGCACTATTACTTATTACAATGTTTACAGTAGGTCCAATTCAAGCGACCACTATAGGACTTATTACACCACTAGTTGCATTAATGGTAGGTATAATAAAGCCTCCTATGGCTCCAGCACTGCCTTTTATAATGATATCTAATGCTGTTATAATTTTAACTTTCTATTATTTAAGAAACAAGAATAAATATTTTTCATTAGGGGTAGCTGCATTAGCAAAGTTTTTAGTTTTATTTGGAGCTACAAAGCTGGTTTTAGGTGCACTACTTCCCCCTCCTATATTGGAAAAAGTTGCAGTAGTTTTTGGAATAACTCAGTTTTTCACAGCTATAGCTGGAGGCTTAGTAGCATTAGCTATAGCTCCTATGGTAAATAAATATTTAAAAGAAGAAGAGGAAATTAAAGGATAAAAATATCTGAAACTTAAGGGTAATAATAAAAAGGCTTAAAATTTAAGCCTTTTTATTATTATCAAAATCTATACAAGATGAGTCAATCTGCTATAATGTATATTAAGGGAAGGGGTGTAGGTATGATGCAAAGGGATAATAATATAGATGTAACAAAAAATATTAAAATGATTGAATGGCTAAAAAGTGAATTGCTTACTACGATAGCCTCTTTATATGAGCTATTAGTAAAGGGAGCTAAAGGGTCTCAAGAGGCAATAATTGATGTTTTGGCTAATATAATTCTTGTTACATATTTATTGGCAAAAAGACTAGGGATCAATTTTGCTAGAATAGATATGAAAATTGGGGATAAGATTAAATTAGGAGTCTTAGAAAATCATAAAATAGAGGAATGGTATGGAGACTTATCTGACTTGAAACAATATTTAAATAGAAATAGAAGCTAGGAGTGATAAAAAATTGAATTCTCAGAAGAAAACACGTGGAATGGTTGAAGCTTCACTTATGACAGCCCTTACCTGTTTGTTTGCGATTGTAGGTACATATATACCTTTGTTGGCATTCATCTTACTTCTTATACCAATTCCATTTATAGTATTAGGAAAGCGTCATGGTATTCACTTTGTAGTGTTATCAATTATAGCTTCGGCGATAATAATAGGAAGTCTCACAGAACCTGTATATTCAGTTTTTGTAGTTGCATTACCTGGAATTACAGCTATTATAATGGGGTATTTAATGTATAAAGAGTATAGCCCAGGAAAGATTTTAATTGGAGGAGCTATAGGTGCTTTAGCAGCATCTCTTTTATCCATTAGTCTAACAGCTTGGATATCAGGAGTAGAAAGTATTGCTTATCTAAGTGAAATATTTAAAGATGCAATGGAAGTTCAAATGCAAATGTATAAGACCTTAGGAATGGGACCTCAGGAAATTCAAAATATGAAAACTAGTTTAGAAGAATCTATGCAGATTGCTACTATGATTGTACCCTCAGCTATTATTGTTTCATCTTTCTTTTTAGCTTATATTAATTATGTGCTTTCTGTGCAAGTATTAAAAAGAATTGGCTATAAAGTAGAAACTTTAAAGCCTTTTAGCCAGTTTAGCCTACCAAAGAGTATTTTTATGGGTACTGGTATTATAATGGCATTAACATTACTGATGAAAAATGTACAGGGAATTGATTATTCTACATTATCTGCTAATGTGTTAGTAATATTTCAATTTATTTTCTTGTTACAGGGTTTGGCAGTAGTAAGCTATTTTGTAAATAAATTGAATCAAAGCAAGGTATTAAAAATATTACTTTTTATTTTTTTGGTTTTAAATCAAATAGCATTGATTATAATTGCCATATTAGGTTTTGTTGATATTATAGTAAACTTTAGAAAGCTTAATAAAAGTCAATAAAAATAGGAGTGTCTTATGGGAAATAAAGCATTTAGTAAATTATTAAACCCTGATACCAAAATATATCTATGGATTATAGCCATATTTGTAGGTGTGATAGCTGTATATAATCAAGTAGCTGGTGGATTAGGTATATTGATTTTAGTCTATCTTGTATATCATAACTGGAAGGCAGAATATCGTAGAAATGAAATATTGACCCATTATATTGAGCAGTTATCTTCTGATATTGATACAGCAACTAAACACGCAGTTCTAAATCTACCAATACCTTTAGTAATGGTTGAATTTGATGGAAATATCAATTGGTATAATTCTAAATTTAGTGACATGTTAGAGGTCAAAGGAATTTTAGAAAAGAATATTGAAGAGTTAATCCCAGGCTTTAAACTTGAAAATATTTTGAAGAATAAAAAAGAAATGGCAATAGAGGTAACAATTAAGGATAGACATTACAAAGTATTATGTAATATAGTAAAACTAGCTGACCAGAGCGACGATAGATATATAATAATGTTATACTGGCTAGATATTACAAATTACTATAATCTGAAAATTAAGTACTACGAAGAAAAACCTAATATTGCATTAGTGCAAGTTGATAATTATGATGATGTTTTGCAAAATGCTGATGAAGCCAATAGACCCTTAATTATTGCTGAAATTCAGCGTAAAATAAATATTTGGGCTACAAGAATGAATGCTACTATTAAAATGTATCAAAAAGATAAGTATATAATAGTATTTGAGAATAAGCACTTGGAAAAGCTTGAAACTAAAAAGTTTGCAATATTAGATGAAATAAGAGAGATACAAATAGGAAATAATGATATACCTGTAACATTGAGTATAGGTGTGGGTGTTTATGGAAAGACACCATCACAATTAGAAGAGTATGCCAAGGCAGCCTTAGATTTAGCCTTAGGTAGGGGTGGAGATCAAGTAGTTGTTAAAAAAATTGATGCATTAAATTTCTATGGTGGGAAGACCAAAGCTGTAGAAAAAAGAAATAAGGTAAAGGCAAGAGTAATAGCTCATGCTCTCAGACAGCTTATAGATCAATCTGACCAGGTTATTATAATGGGGCATAAGTTACCAGACATGGATAGCTTTGGAGCCGCTTTAGGGGTATATAGAGCTGTTAAATACAGGGAAAAAGAGCCTTTTATAGTACTAAATTCATCTAATGAAGCTATTAGTAATTTATATAGTAGGATTAAAGAGCATGGAGATCTAAATTTTATTACAAATGAAGACTTTTTAGCTAGAATAAATAAAAACACCCTTGTTGTAGTTGTAGATACTCATAGACCAAGTTTTACTCAGTGTCCAGAAGCATTAGAAAAGGCAGATAGGGTAGTGCTTATTGATCATCATAGGCGAGGGACTGAATTCATTGAAAATGCAGTACTTACATATTTAGAACCCTATGCTTCTTCAACTTCAGAGTTAGTTACTGAAATATTGCAGTACATTGGTGATAAAATTAATATAGAAAAAATTGAGGCAGAAGCTTTGATGGCTGGAATTGCTGTTGATACAAAAAACTTTACCTTTAAGACTGGTGTTAGAACCTTTGAAGCAGCCTCTTGGCTAAGAAGGATGGGTGCTGATACAACCAATGTAAGACAATTGTTTCAAGATGATCTTGAGACCTTTACAGCTAAGGCAGAGGTGGTTACAAATGCAAGAATATTTAGAGAAAGTGTTGCAGTGTCTGTTTGTCCAAGTAATACTCACAATGTATCCTTAGTTGCAGCTCAGGCTGCAGATCAATTATTAGATATTAAAGGTATTTCAGCCTCCTTTGTTTTAGGGATAAGAAATGATGAAATATTTATTAGTGGAAGATCTATGGGAGATATCAATGTACAGATGATATTAGAGAAGCTTAATGGGGGAGGTCATATGACAGTGGCTGGAGCCCAAGTTACGGGAAAAACTATAGAAGAAGTTACCCAATTATTAGAAAAAGCTATTGAAGAATATTTTGAGGAGGGTGAAGAATAATGAAGGTTATTTTATTAAAGGATGTAAAAGGTTTAGGAAAAGCAGGGAATATTGTTAAAGCAAGCGATGGGCACGCTAGAAATTATCTCATACCTAGGGGTTTAGCTAAGGAAGCAACTGAAGGAGGAATAAAGAATCTAAAGCTTAAAAAGGCAGCAGAGGAAAAAAGAAAAGCTGAAGAATTGGAAAGAGCAAAGGCATTAGCAGATAAAATATCTAGTTTAACTGTTAAACTAAAGAGTAAGTCTGGTGAAGGTGGAAAGTTATTTGGTTCTATAACAACTAAGGATATTGCTGAAGCAATAGGAAAACAACATAATATAGATGTTGATAAAAGAAAAATTCAGTTAGATAATCCCATAAAAGAATTGGGAACAACAGTTGTAGAAATAAAAGTTTATCCAGAAGTTTCAGCAAAATTGAAAGTTGACGTATCAGCAGAATAGAAGGAGGACTCCTGAAAAATGAAATCTTTAGTAGACCAACACAATAATATAGTCGAGACAAATTTTAATAATGGTTCTGTAAATGACACTGCAAAAGAAGTATCAGCTCTATATGATGTAGTTGCTAAAGTTTTCGGAACGGAAAAATTTAATAGGAGAGTCTCTAAGCTAGCAGCAGAAGAATTGTTGGAATCAGAAAAAATTGAAGATCGAATAGCTGCATTGCATAGAATTGTTTTTAACTCAAAAGAGCTACCAACGGTATCTAAAGAAGAATATATAGATGGTACATTAAAGGATATTGAAAACAAAATAGGAGAAATTTTAGCTAGAAAAGTAGTGGAAAATCGTATAGAAAAAGAAATGATGGATAAGGTTGATGAAAAACAAAAACAGTACATGGAGGAGATGAAACTCCAGATTATAAGCAAAAATGTAGGGCATGAAAATCCATACACTTTAAAAAAGTATGCAGCCTTAGAAAAGTTAGAGACTGTAAAATTAGCTAAATCTACGACAGAGCTTTTTAGACCTAAAAAATTAGAAGAAGTCCAGGGACAGGAGTTACCAATAAAATCTTTAGTTTCTAAAATTGCATCACCTTTTCCACAACACATTATCATATATGGCCCTCCTGGGGTAGGAAAAACTACCGCCGCCCGATTAGCCTTGGAATATGCAAAAAAAATGAAACACACTCCATTTAGAGATGATGCTAGATTTATAGAGGTAGATGGAACAACACTTCGCTGGGACCCTAGGGAGATAACAAATCCTCTTTTAGGTTCAGTACATGACCCTATATATCAAGGAAGTAAAAAGGATTTAGCAGAAGTTGGAATACCAGAGCCAAAGCCAGGGTTGGTAACTGAGGCTCATGGAGGAATACTTTTTATAGATGAAATAGGAGAACTAGATATATTTTTGCAGAATAAGCTATTGAAGGTTTTAGAAGATAAAAGGGTAGAGTTTGATTCAGCATATTATGATCCGGATAATCCTTCAACTCCCTTATATGTAAAAAAATTATTTGAGGAAGGAGCACCTGCGGATTTTGTATTAATAGGTGCAACAACAAGACAGCCTCATGAGATAAATCCAGCATTAAGATCTAGATGTGGGGAAGTTTTTTTTGAACCTTTGGCTAGTGCAGATATAATAAATATAGTTAGAGATGGAGCGTATAGGTTAAATGTGGAATTAGATTCAGAGGTGCCAAAGATAATTAGTCATCACACAATTGAAGGAAGAAAGGCTATTAGCATTCTAGGAGATGCCTACAGTATAGCTTTATATGAACAGCTAAATACAGATAAACCAAAGATTACAAAGGAGAATATATACAATGTTATTCAAATGAGCAGATTAACTCCAAATGCAAGAAAAAAAGCTTCAGATACACCTGAAGTAGGAAAGGTTTTTGGATTAGGAGTTAGTGGTTTTATGGGCTCTATAATAGAAATGGAATGTATATCCTTTGAAGCTTTAGAAAAAGGAAAAGGATCATTGAGGTTTAATGATACAGTTGGAAGTATGACAAAAGATTCTATATTTAATGCAGCATCAGTTATACGTAGAGTAACTGGTAGAAATCTTTCTGATTATGATGTGCATGTGAATGCTATAGGTGGAGGAAATATTGATGGACCTTCAGCAGGCTTGGCAATAACATTGGCTATGCTAAGTGCCATAGAAAATAAAAAAGTTCTTCAAGATGTAGCTTTAACTGGTGAAATTTCTATACAAGGTAAGATTAAGCCTGTGGGAGGTATTAATGAAAAAATATATGGAGCCAGACAATCTGGGATGAAAAAAGTAATCCTTCCTAAAGACAATCAAAATGATGTATGTACAAAATTTGATGATTTAGAAGTATTGTATGCTGAGTCGATACAAGAGGTATTAGATACCATGTTAGTATAAAGTTAGTTACAAAGGGGAGAAAGGTATATAATGGAATACTTAGGAAGAATTCCACCACATAATATTGATGCAGAACAATCTGTACTAGGTTCCATGCTCTTAGACAAAGAAGCTATAATAGAAGGCACAGAAATAATAGGTGCTGGGGATTTCTATAAAGAAGCTCATACAGAGATTTTTGAAGCTATACTTAATCTGTATAATAGGGATGAGCCAGTTGACTTGGTCACTTTATCTGAGGAGTTGTCTCAAAGAAAGACATTAGAAGCTGTAGGAGGAATAATATACTTAACGAATCTATCTTCAGCAGTACCTACCACCACTAATGTGAAGTACTATGCTAGAATTGTAGAAGAAAAATCTATCCTAAGAAGGCTTATTAAGGCATCTTCAGATATATTAGATAAAGGATATCAAGCGGAAGAAGATATAAATAATATTTTAGATTTAGCTGAAAAGAATATATTCGATATATCTCAAAAAAGATCCCAAGAGGGATTTTCTCCAATAAAAGAGGTTTTGATGGAAAGTTTTCAGAAAATAGAGGAGCTTTATCAAAACAAAGGTGGACTTACAGGTATAACCACAGGATTTATAGATATAGATAGGAAAACCTCAGGTTTACAAAGATCGGATTTAATTCTAATTGCAGCAAGACCTAGTATGGGAAAAACGGCATTTGCATTAAATGTGGCACAAAACACTGCTATTAAAAGTGGTGCCTCTGTAGCTATATTTAGTTTGGAGATGTCAAAAGAACAATTAGTTCAACGTTTGTTAAGTTCTGAATCCCATATAGAAATACAAAAAATACGAACTGGAACTCTTGTAGAAGAGGAATGGCCAAGGCTAGCAAAGGCAATGGGACCTTTAGCACAGGCAAAGATATATATTGACGATACTCCAGGGATTACTGTTATGGAGATGAAAAGTAAATGTAGAAGACTAAAGATGGAGAAAGGCTTAGACTTGATTTTAATTGACTATTTGCAGCTTATGTCAGGTGATGGAAATTCTGAGAGTAGGCAACAGGAGATTTCTTCTATTTCCAGAGCACTTAAGGGATTAGCTAGAGAAATGGATTGTCCTGTAGTTGCTCTTTCTCAGTTATCGAGGGCTCCTGAACTTAGAGCAGATCATAGACCAATATTGTCAGACTTAAGGGAATCTGGAGCAATAGAGCAGGATGCTGATATTGTTATGTTCCTTTACAGAGATGAATACTACCATCAAGATAGTGAAAAGAAGAATATGGGTGAAGTAATTATAGCTAAACAAAGAAATGGTGCAACTGGAACAGTAGAGCTTGCTTGGCTTGGACAGTTCACTAAGTTTGCAAACCTAGATTTACAACACAGAGAAGCTTAAAAAGCTTTCTATTTGAATACTAATGATAAGGGGGCTAGATAATATGGTAATGGAATTACTTAATGAATTAGAGGTACTTGAAATTGCAAAGGGTATAGAAGAAACTGGATACAACTTTTATAAAAAATCTGCTGAAAGTTTTGAAGGTGAAGAAATCAAAGAAATATTTGAGTATTTAGCAATGGAAGAACAGGAGCATATAAAGACTTTTGAAAGAGTTAAGGATAAGGTAGTAAACATTCTAGGAGATAATAAACCAGAATGTTTTGAGGAATCAATATCTGCGTATCTTAATGCAATAAGCGAAACTGCAGTGTTTAATGTTAATGGAATAACAGCGAATAGTATAGACAGCATTAAAAGTCCAAGAGAGGCTTTGCTAATTGGACTGCAAGCTGAGAAAGATTCAATATTATTTTATGAAATTGTTTTAGCAAATACTAAAGAAGATATGACTAAAAAGGTTTTAGAAAGATTAATAAAAGAAGAAGTCAAACACCTTCATGATATAAAAGGTCTTTTAGATCAACTAAAATAAATAAAATGCTTATATAAATACTATATAAATCAAATTAAAATGATTCATGAATTTTAGAAAAGCTCATAAATATATTATAGGGCATTGCAAATCATTGAATTGGTGAGGTGTCAGGGATGGCGATAATTGAGGGTGATAAGGTAAGAATCCGAGAATTAATGAGGGAAGATGTTAATAAAATGCAAAATTGGGGAAAGCACGAAGATCCCCTGTTTTTAAATTACAACTTTCCAAAGCTAACTACTACACAAGCCGATGAATGGTATCAAATAAAAACATTGAAATTGAGAAAAAAGTGCTTTGCAATCGAAAATAAGGATGAAATCATGGTAGGATATATATCTATTAGAGATATTAAATGGTTTAAAAGAGAAAGTGAGCTGGGAATAGTATTAGACCCTAATCACATAAACAAAGGATATGGAACAGAGGCAATCCATTTATTCTTACAATATTATTTTGAAAAATTAAAAATGGCAGCTATAAAATTAAGGACAGCAAAGTATAATAAAAGAGCATTTAAATGTTATTTAAACTGTGGATTTAACTTAGTTAAAGAGTCTATTGATGAATTTGAAGATCAATATTGTGAAATTTTCTATAATCCTTTA